>Ga0307373_10000521_pt1 | contig 73548 bp, 59 predicted proteins | sample OX2MG_FD_202534 | JGI IMG/M metagenome (GOLD analysis project Ga0307373, IMG submission 202534) | Soil microbial communities from Risofladan, Vaasa, Finland - OX-2 | ecosystem: Environmental > Terrestrial > Soil > Coastal area > Acid sulfate soil | place: Finland: Risofladan, Vaasa | collected... | reverse complement strand
CGGAAAAGGATGGGGTTAATACGACACCCAACCCTATAACCGACTCGAGGCGTCCCCGCTTCTATTGCTCTATAGCCAACTGGAAAACGCAACCGTCCATCTTGCCAGCGGCCGGAACCACCCACGGACTCTCCCGAAGAACCCAATAGTTTGGCCGGGACAGGGGTTGGCGCGTGGGCAACACGACCATCATTTGGGATCTGGATGATGATGTCCTTGAAACGGACAAATCGCATAATCAATCCGCGGAAATTGACGGCCGAAGAGGCGGCTGAGGATCGCCGTTTGCGCGAGTTGGTGGAACGCGATAAAGAGGAAATCCTTGCCCAGGGCCGCGAGTGGCTTGCGGAAAATCGCAGGCGCGAAGCGGCTGACGACGTGTCGGAGACGCCTGGCGGAAAGCTTCGCGGGAATTGATGCATGACTGGCCAACTTTTACCTAGCCCAGGCGTTCACGCCTGGGAGGAGCCGACAAAGAACGAAAACCATTTTGAGATGCGGCCCCTTTAGGGGCCGCATGCGATGGTCGCGGCGCCCCTAAAGGGGCTGGAAAACGAGGGGCGGCGCGTCCGTCGACCCAGGCATAAATGCCTGGGCTACGGAAAAGAGTTCGCTGGATCCACGACCTGTTGCCGATCAACGAAATCGAGGTTCACGGCTCCGCGTCTACGCCACCGAAGGATAACGGCATTGCTTGAGACGCCGTTAAACCACCTTTGCCGACAATGCGGCATCGGAAGGGTTCAGGCTCGGCGTGCCGATGCATATTCGAGTTGACATCGCTTCACGTCCACATAAGATAAATGAACGTCAGCGGAAGCTGCCGTCGAGCCCGCGTTGACCCGCGGATCTTTTACTCAAGTTGGCGTTTGATTACGCCGGAAAGGACATGGAAGAATGTCTGATAATCTTGGCGCACGTTTGCGCAATGCCAAAGAGTCTCTTGCTGCGTGGTACGAGCGTCTGAATGCTCAATGGGCTGATGCCGAGAAGACTCTACGATCTCTTAATCTATCACAGAATGTCTGGACGTCGTTTAAGGGTGAATCATGGGAGTCTGATGGCGGTACGCCCGCTAACGATGTTTTCAGCCCAATATACACGCGGGACTTTGAACATTGCCTCGCTTTTTTGAAGCAAGACGGCGAATGGCGGATCTGCTATTCCTTCGGCGAAGCCGATGGCGATCCCGATTCGCATTCGCCCCGCCCCATCCTGGACTGTTCGCTTGAAATCCGGACTCTGGCGCTCGAAGGACTCCCAAAACTGCTGCAAGCGATTGTGCGAGAGGCCGAAGCTGAATCGGGTAAGCTTGAGGCGGCCTTAGGCGCGGCGGCGGAGTCTCTGGCATCATTCAAGGCCGCAATGCGTTGAAGGAGTACCGGCAATGAATATCGTCGAAGAGACGATCGACGCCGTGCTGGACTCGAACGGCGACTTGCGGCTGAGTCACCTGCCGCAAGTGCCGCCGGGCCCGGTGAGCGTGACGATCCGCGTCGCCGCGGCAGCCGGGCCGCGGCGCGGCTTAGCCGATGTAATTCGCGAGATTGCAGCCGAGCAGCGCTCCCGCGGGTACCCTGGCCGGCCGGCGGCGGACCTTCGCGCAGAGGATGACGAGCGCTTGGCCGAGGATATCGAGCGAGACCAGGAAATTCGAGTTCTACCGTAACCGGGCGCCTGATCCGCCGATGCAAATCGAACCACTGCGTAAGTATCTCGACAACCCGGCCGAGGCGGCGGACTGGTTGCAAAGTTGGGGCCTGGCCGACGTCGCCCACGGGCACGGAAACCTGGTGCGGATGGCCGTCGCCGGCGTCACGCTCGACCTGCTGACGACAATCTGCGACATTCTCGCCGAGCAGTTGCCGCGTTCGAGCGATCCGGACATGGCGCTCAACAACCTCGACCGCTTCGTCTCGGCGGCGCGGAATCCGCTTTCGCTCGCTTCGTTGTTCGAGCGCGACCGCGAATCGCTGCCGGTCTTGCTGCAGATTTTCTCCACGAGTCAGCATTTCAGCGACTTGTTGATTCGCGACCCGCACGGCTACGATCTGTTGCGGATGACCGAAGGCCAGCCGGTGGCGCGCGACGTGCTCGTGGCAGAATTGGCCAACGAGGTCGACGCCTTGGACGACGCGGCCTCGGCGCTGGCCGCGCTACGGCGCTTCAAACGCCGCGAGACGCTGCGCATCGCCTATGGCGATCTGATTCGCAACCAGCGGCTGGAAACCGTCACTGCGCAGATTTCCTACCTGGCCGACGCCATCGTCGAAGGCGCCTTGCGTTTCGCCCGGCGGCAATTGGAGCAAAAACGCGGGCGGCCCCTGTTGGCCGGCGGGCGCCCGGCGCGGTTCGTCGCGCTGGCGATGGGTAAGCTGGGCGGCGTCGAGTTGAATTATTCCAGCGATATCGACCTGGTATTTCTCTACGAGAGCGACGGCAAGACCGACGGTCCCAAGCCGACCGCCAACGTCGAATTCTTCGATCGGCTGGCCCGCGACCTGGTCAAGCTGCTGACCGAGACGACCGAGATGGGGCACGCCTATCGCGTCGATCTGCGGCTGCGGCCCGAGGGCGAGCGCGGCCCGATGACCCACAGCGTCGAGGCGGCGACGTCGTATTACGACGTGATGGGCCGCACCTGGGAGCGGCAAGCTTACGTCAAGGCTCGGGCCGTCGCCGGCGATCTCGATTTGGGCGCCGAATTCCTGCGGCGGCTCGAACCGTGGATTTATCGTCGCTATCTGTCGCTGGCCGATATCACCGGCATCAAGGCGCTCAAGCGGCGGATCGAGCATCGCACGATCAGCGAAGGGGACGAGGCCCGCAATGTCAAAACCGGCCGCGGCGGCATTCGCGACGTCGAGTTCGCCATTCAGTTCTTGCAATTGCTCAACGGCGGCGACTTGCCCGACGTCCGCACGGGCAACACGCTCGAGGCGATCGCGCAATTGGAAAACGTCGGCTGCCTGACGCACCAAGAACGATCGCTGCTGGAAGAAAACTACGGCTTTCTGCGGAAGATCGAGCACCGCTTGCAGATCATGTTCGACTTGCAGACGCACCTCTTGCCCGAGCAGCCCGAAGAGCTGCGCAAGCTGGCGATCCGCCTGGGCTACGTCGACGGCGAGAAGCACTCGGCCCTGGCGGAGTTCGAGGCGGACTATGAGAACAAGACGGCCGTGAATCGCAAGATTCTCGACCACCTGCTGCACGACGCCTTCGGCGACGACGCGCAGACCGAGCCCGAAGTCGACCTGGTGCTCGACCCGGCGCCGCCGCCCGAGCGGATCGCCGCGGTGCTCGGCCGTTATCCATTTCGCGACGTGCAACTGGCTTATCAAAACCTGGCCTCATTGGCGACCGAGAAACTGCGGTTTCTGCTCACGCGGCGCTGCCGGCACTTTTTGGCCGCGATCGCGCCGCGGCTGCTCAAAGCCATCGCCGCCACGCCCGACCCCGACTCGACGCTGGTGAACCTGGAAAAGGTCAGCGATTCGCTCGGCGGCAAAGGGGTGCTCTGGGAGCTGTTCAGCTTCAACCCGCCGACGATGAATCTGTACGTCGAGTTGTGTTCGTCGAGCCCCTTGCTCTCGGGCATTTTGATCAGCCATCCCGGCATGATCGACGAGCTGATGGACAGCCTGGTGCTCAACAAGCTGCCGACGCTCGACTACCTGCGCCAGACGCTGGCCGAAATGTCGCGGGCGGCGGAAGACATCGAGCCGATCCTGCACAGCTTCAAGAACACGATGCAGTTGCGGGTTGGCGTGCGCGACATTCTCGGCAAAGAGGACGTTCACGCCACGACCGCGGCGCTGTCGGACATCGCACAGACGTCGATCGAACGGATCGCCGCCTGGGAATACGAAAAGCTGGTGGCCAAGCTCGGCGAGCCGACGATCGGCGAAGGTCCGCGAGCGGGCGAGCCGTGCGAACTGGTCGCGCTGGCGCTGGGCAAGCTCGGCGGGCGCGAGCTGAACTATCAGAGCGATCTCGATCTGGTGTTCATCTACGAGGCCGACGGCCCGACCACGTTCAACAAGCGCGCCCGCCGGGGCACGCCGACGAACAACCAGCATTTCTTCAGCGAACTGGGGCAGCGGATCGTCAAGACCGTCAGCCAGCTTGGTCCTTACGGCAAGCTGTACCAGGTCGATCTGCGATTGCGGCCGACCGGCCGCAGCGGCGCGCTGGCCACCACCTTTCAGGAATTCGGCCGCTATTTCGCCTCCGGCGACGGCCAACTCTGGGAGCGGCAGGCGCTGTGCAAGGCGCGGCCGATTTTGGGCCGGCCGGAGGTCGTCGCAGCCGCGTCGCAGCTCGTGGTCGCCGCCGCCTACGACCATCCTTGGCGCAGCGAAGACGCCCAGGCCATCCGCGAAATGCGGCTGCGAATGGAGGAATCGGCGCCGCCGGGCAATATCAAGCGCGGTCCCGGCGGCCTGGTCGACGTCGAATTCCTGGTGCAGATGCTGCAACTGAAGCACGGCCGCGAGAATCCTTCGCTGAGAACGCCCAACACGCTGGGCGGGTTGACCGCGCTCAACAAAGCGGGCCATCTCAACGACGCCGATTACGAATACCTGGGCGCCAGCTATCGGTTTCTGCGCTCGGTCGAGTCGCGGTTGCGCTTGATGAACTGCGCCAGCCGAGTGCTGCCCGAAGATCGCATCGAACTGGCCAAGCTGGCCCACGCGCTCGGTTACGCCGACGGTCAGGAGTTGGCCGTCGACTGCGGCAAATACCTGCGCCGCAATCGCGAACGCTTCGACGCGATCATCGCTCGCGAAGCCGGGCGATTGGCGGCTGGCTAAAGAGCGGGATGTAGTCCGCCGATTCCGCAGCGACCGGCTAGGCCACGCCGTGCTGCTTGAACCAATCAAGCATCTTCTGCCACGCCTCAGCGGCCTGCTTGGGCCGATAGCTGGGGCGATAATCGGCGTTGAAGCCGTGCGGCGTGTCGGGATAGACGATGATCTCGCACGTCTGCTTCGAAGCTTTGAGCGCTTCGCGCATCTGCTCGACCGTTTCAACCGGAATGCCCTGATCGGCGCCGCCGTACAAGCCGAGCACCGGCGCCTTGAGCGATGCCGCGAGATCGACCGGGTGCTTCGGGTGCAGTTCATCCTTCTGGCCGACCAGCCGCCCATACCAGGCCACGCCAGCTTTCACGCGTGGGTTGTGCGCCGCATAGAGCCACACGATCCGCCCGCCCCAGCAAAAGCCGGTTACGCCGAGTTTCGCCGCGTCGGCCTTGCCGGTCGACTTCACCCAATCGACCGTCGCGTCAAGATCCGACATCACTTGCTCGTCGGGCACTTTCGAAACAACCTTCGAGATGATCTCGCCGAAGTCGGTCAGCTTCGAGACATCGCCCTGCCGCGCGTACAGCTCCGGGGCGACGGCCAGGTAGCCGCGCTTGGCCAGGCGGCGGCAAAGGTCTTTGATGTGCTCGTGAACGCCGAAGATTTCCTGCACGACGAGCATCACCGGGAACGGGCCTTTGCCTTGCGGCATGGCCCGATAGGCCGGCATCTGGCCGTCGGCCGTTTTGACCTGCACCTCGCCCGCTTCCAAGCCCTTCGTATCGGTGGTGATCGTTTCGGCAGACACCGGCTGCACCGCCAGGGCGAAGCCCGCGCCCAGCGTCGTCACAACGAACCGGCGCCGCGTGAAATCCGATTTCGGCAACAAGCTCTTCAGGTCTTCGTGCATGCTCGGCGGCCTTTCGCAATAGAGGGTGAGGAACGTCCGCAGATAGCCCAGCGAAAACGGGCGATAGGGCAAGCGATGTGCGAAGTCAGAAACGGGCAAAGAATAACGAATAGCCGCGCTCGACGGCCTTCTTCTTGTGCCAGCAGTTGGCAAGCGATTGCTATTCGTCGTCTTTGCCTACCCTGCCAGGGATCCGAATGCGGGCGGTCTCCGGAATTCCAAGTTGCTGCTTGAGGTAGTTAATCTCTTCCTGCATTTTGCGAATCGATGCTTGGGCACTTTCTTTAAGATCCCTTTCTTTCTTCATTCGTTGTTCCTCTTTCTTCGCTCTCCATTCAGCGTTCTCTAGCCAGGGCTGCATGGAGGCCCTTCCCCCGAAAAAACTAGCCACGGCCAAAATGGTAACCAGCAGGCCTTTGATGCTGAACTGCAGTCGCGAGCGAGGTCTGGTTTCCATGCCCACGATTCTAACGTGCCAAAACGGCACGTCCCAGATTTTAGACTGACCCACTATCGGAATTCACTATTCAACCTGTTTGACCAGCTTCTGCACCGACGCCGCGATGCGGTCTTCGATATCGCCCGCCCAGCGAAAGGCCGGGCGGCCGTATTCGTAGAGATTCGAGCCTCCTTCGTAGCCCCCTTCTTCCCAGACGCGGCGCGAAGGGATGTAGGCGATCATGTCGTCGGCGTAGCCGCAAACCCACGTGCCGGGGCCGAACTCGCGCTTGAACCGCAAGGCATAATCGACCACCGTCTCGGCGCCCGTGCCGATCACCAGCATTTCGCCGCCCAGCCGCCAGGCATGCACCGGGTAAGGATACGCCGCGGCGAACTTCTCGCCTTGGTCGAGCTTTTGCAGCATTCGCGCCGCCCAACGAGCGCGGATCGCGTTTTTGTCTTGCATCGCGGCGTGCAGGTCTTCGCGCGAAATGGTCTTCGAATACGGCAGCTCGACGTACTCGAAGGCGGTCCGCAATTGCGACGAGATTGGCTTGAGCGGCTGAGCCAGCGCCTCTTCGACGCCGGCGGCCAACATCTGCCCGTAACGTTGGCAGAGTTCGACGCTCCGCCGCGGCAGCGGGTTCTGGTCGCCGCCGCAGGTGTTGACGAACATCGCCGTGGTTCCCGGATGGCTGTTCTCGATCGCCAACTGCGCGAAGCCCGGATAATCGCCGCACCAGGTGGTGAAGCTCAATGTCGTCGGGTGGCAGGCGTAGCCGAACAGCACCGCCGCCAATGCGCCGTCAAGCCGAGTGACCGTCAGCACCGGAACTGTGTGGTCGACCGGCCCTTTGAGCTTCCCCTCGGCGATCAGCTTGGGGACTTCGGCCTCGGGGTTATTGCGGCGATTCACGGCGAACGTCGCCCGGCCTTCGCCCATCGCCAGCCGCGCCGGCGCCAGCTTGTCGAGCGCCTCGCCGATCATCGCGACCATCCGCTGCTGCATCACTTCGGTGTATTGCCGCACCAGTTCCACCTGTTCGGCCTCGACCGGGTAATAGTCGACCAGATCGTCCCCCAGCCGCGGGCCGCAGTGATTGTGCGAGAAGGTGATTATCACTTGCGATCGCTTGAGGCCGAATTTCTTTTCGACTTCGGCGAACACCGGATCGCTCATGCTCTTGGGCACGCCTTGAAAATCGCTCGTCACCAGCACCACGCGCCGGCCCGATGCGTCTTCCAGCGCCAAGGCTTTCATCCACAACTCGTGCAGCTTGCCGTCCGGCGGCCGCTTCGAGCCGTAGCCCGCGAGCCAGACGCCCGTCTCCGGCGTGATGACGGCTTTGGCGAGGCCGGCTTTCCATGCGGCCGGCGGATCTTCAGCCGCGTACGCCGCGCCGCCGAGCGCGCGGGCCAGCAGGCACAAGGACAGCACGAGCCGCTGGCGCATACGGGTGCAATTCATGGCATGAATCTCTGGCGAGCCGACTCCGTTGAGGTGCTGCAATTCTGGCACGAATCCGACCTCGCTGCAACTGCCCGATGCCGATTGCGATTCAGGCCGCAAAGATCGTGCTCGGCGCGGAGCGGCGTTACAATGGATTCCAGCGGCAGCGAAAGGTCGTTTTTACGGTTCCCACGCCTCGGGACGAGCTTTTTTCCATGCAACCGCATCCCGATCCGCCGATCGAATCGCCGGCTCTGCCTGAATCGCGGATCCGCTTCTCCTTGCGCGGCGTCTTCATCGGCACGGCCGCCGCGGCGGCGATCCTGGCCCTACTGGCGCCCTGGTTTCGACAGTGGGATGACGCAGAGCAAACTTATTTCGTCGTCTTTTGGGCCAACGCGGCGGTCGGCGCCGCGGCAACGGCTGCCATCGGCTGCACGATGCGCGTCCGGCTGGAACGCCGCGCGGGCCGCGCCTATTATCGGTTGCCAAGATGCGTATCGAGGTTCGCTTTTTTCGGCCTCGGGGCACCTGTCGTTCAGTTTGTCCTGCTGGCAGTTAGCTCTTCTTTGCACTCGACAAGGATCAACAGCGGTCCGTTCCCACAATGGGCGGTCTTCGATTGGTTCGCGATTCTCCTGGGGGCGGGCATTGCGATGACCAGCTTTAACGTTTGCTGGAACGCCGGTTTGGAAATCTGCGAGAAGGGGCTGATAACAAACGGAGTCCTGATTCCCTGGAACTTGATCCGCGGTTACCGTTGGGCCGCGTCCAATCCCGGTTTGTTGTTGATCCAGTGCCGCCACAGCGTCGTGAGCGTCAACGCCAATGCGGCTGACAAGCCGACGATCGAACAGTGTCTCGACAAGCCCTTGGCGGCGAACTCGCAACCGCCTGAGTGAGATTCAACCTTCGCATTCGGAGAAACATCATGAAACGACATGCACGATTCTTCCTGGTCGCCGCCTGGTTGTTCCTCGGCTTCGGCACGCTGCTCGCGGCCGACGATGCAAAAGACGAGGCGATCGAAAAGGAACGCATGAGATTCTTCGGCGAGTGGCAGGTCGTCTCGCTGGAGATCGACGGCAACCAGGTCAAGGAGGAGGATGTCAAGAAGTTTACCGTCGTCAACGGCGCCGACGGCACGTGGAATATCGCGATCGACGGATCAATTATGGTTCAAGGATCGAGCGAGATCGACCCGACGAAACAGCCCAAGACGGTCGACTTAACGGTCACCGAGGGGGCGAGCAAGGGAGAGACGATCCTCGGCATTTACGAATTCGGCGAAGACACGCGCAAAGTCTGCTTCGCCCAGACAGGCAAAGAACGCCCGAGCGAGTTTGCCGCCCCAGCCGGCAGCGGCCGGTTCTTGGCGCTGCTCAAGCGGATCAAGAAATAACGCCGCTCGAGTCAGTCGATACCAACCCGAAGCGCCAGCGAGGAAGCGCGGCCGTGTTGCCTCGCTGGCGCTTCGGGTTGGTATCGTGCAAGGCTTCAGCCCCGCATGTAGTCGGCCAGTTGAGCGCCCCAGGCGTCGGCCTTGCGGCATTCGAGAATTCCGCCGTCGTCGCTCTGGCTCACGCGCCAATACATCGTGTTGCCGCTGAGGCACACGACGGCGCCGCCGCGATCGAGAAACTCGCGCACGCGTTGCATCGCCTCGCGCGTCCAATATTCGCTATGCCCGATGATGAACAGCACTTTGGCGCTTGCAAGGGCCGACGCAGCCAAGGCCGAACTGGTCGTAAACAGGAATTCGCGTCGCGTGTGAGAGGTCATGAAAATGTTCTTCGCTCGAGCCTTGCTCGATTGGGTCGCACTGCTTTGGACTTGTTTGCCACCAGCTTTAGCTGGTGGTAAGCGGCACTTTTAACTGTCGGATGAGCCGGCTTTAGCCGGGCTTCTCGAATGTCAAGCGCCATGGGGCGAGAAGCCCGGCTGAAGCCGGCTAAGGGAGGAATCATATTGCTCCCTCAACCACCAGCTAAAGCTGGTGGCAGACAGAAGAATCGCCCTCGCCTTTACCTCGCCCATCATCCGCCTTCGTCCTTTCATCGCTGGGGCATCGCTGCGCTCTGCCGCCAGCCACCCCGGATGGAATTTTCGGCAATCGTCCGGAGCATCACAGCGACTTCAAATACGCCACCAAATCGGCCAGTTCGCGCTCGGTGAGCGTCTTGTCGAGCCCCTCGGGCATGATCGATTTTTCGCCGCGGCTCATCTCCTCGATCGCGCTGCGCGGCAGGCGGTAGGTCTTGTCGACGCCGGCCGAGATGACGATCTCGTCGGGCTTGTCTTCCAGCAAGACGCCGGAGAGCGTGCGGCCGTCGTCGGTGAAGGCGATTTCGACCGGGTTGTCCATACCGCCGACCAACAGATTATCGACATCCCGTTCGCCCGGGCGACGCCGCAGAACGTGCCGGGCGGCGCTCGTCCAAGGCTTGCCGTCGAGCGAGTAGGTTTGCGTGGCCGGGCCCTTGCACCAATAGATAGTGCCATCCGGCCCGAGATACGGCCCGCGAATGTCATTCAAGCAGCCCGCTGTCGTGTTCCGGGGAGTGCGAATCGACGGTCTTTTCCCGGTTCCTGGAACGCAACCTAGCAGGGCGTTCCCTCCCGAGAAATCCACTGACATTCCGAGAAATGGCGTTTTTTCCCCCGCCGCAAGCCGAACTCGGCGAAAAAGGCGAAATGTGGTATGCTAAAGCTAATGGTTCCTGAAGAGATTTCCCCGGCGTCTGCTGGAAATTCGGAGATCGAGGCGCCTCGGCCGCACGCGCTCGACGCGACTCGGATCATCGTCGCGACGGCAGGCGCCCCTCTTGCCGGCACGCCGCTTGCGGCGATTGCCGCCAGCGAGATCCGTGCCAGCGAAACGAAGGCGGCAGCGAGTTACGACCAAGCTGCGGAATTGGCCGGCGGCGGTCCGGCGCCCAATCCCACCGAGCCGCAGTCTACAGGCGTGCTTCCGTCGCCGCCTGGCATTGGTTTCGAAGCTGCGGCGCCGATTCCGCCAGCTCCGGCGTCCGCGAGGTCAGCACGTTCGGCGAAGCCCGCCGATCGCCAGCAGTTTTGGCTGCCGGCGGTGCTGTTTGGCCTCACCTGTCTGTCGACCTATGCCGCCGGCGCCATCTGGAGCGACCCGTTTGCATCGTCTTCCGAGCCGGGCTCGTTCGTCTTGGCGCTCGTCGACAACGCGCGTCACGGGCTGGCCTACATGGCGGCCGTGATGTCGATTCTACTGGCCCACGAAATGGGTCACTTCCTGCAGGCCGTGCGCTACCGGACCCCGGCCAGCTTGCCGTTTTTCCTGCCCATGCCGCTGACGCCGTTGGGCACGATGGGCGCCGTCATCGCACTGCGAGGCTCGCAGGCCAACCGCAGGGAGCTGTTCGATATTGGACTGACCGGCCCGTTGGCCGGTTTGCTGTTGGCGCTGCCCTTGGCCTGGATTGGCATCCGCACGGCCGAGATCGCGCCAATCGGCGGCGATTGGGGCCTGTCGTTTGGCGACCCGCTCGTCTTCAAGCTGATGGTCGCCTGGCTGCGGCCCGACTTGCCCGCCGGGTCGCACCTGGTCAGCCACGCGAATCCGTTGGTCATGGCCAGTTGGGTCGGCATGTTAATCACCGGGCTGAACATGCTGCCGATTGGGCAACTCGACGGCGGGCACGTAACCTACGCTTTACTCGGCAAGCGGGCCCACTGGCTGGCCCGGTTGATGGTGCTGGTTGCGTTCGTGTTCATTGTCGTTGCGCGGCAATACGGGTGGAGCCTGATGTTGGGGCTGGTCGTGTTTTTCGGAATTCGCCATCCGCCGACGACCAACGATCGAGCCGTACTCGGACGCTGGCGCACGGCGCTGGGCTGGGCTTCGCTCGCCATTCCCATTTTTTGCTTGACGCCGTTTCCCGTCGTGCCGAACTGACGCCCAAGGCGGAGGAGGCCGGAAAATGTCGCTGCACAGCGTACTTGGGTCAGGTACGACGTTACGGCGGCGTTGGCGGCGCGGACTGGCGATCGTGCTGGCCTTGGTGAGCTTGGCCATCGCCCTCGGGCCGACGCTGCTTTCGTTCGGCCCAATCCGCCGCGCGGTGTTGGCGGTCGTTCCCTCTCGCGTCCACGGCACGATCTCGACCGGCGCAGCGTCGCTGGGCTGGTTCTCGCCGCCCGAGATCGAGAACTTGGAGATCCGTTCCAGCGCGGGCGAAACGCTGCTCTCGGCGTCGCGAATCGAGCTTGAACGGCCGCTGTACCGTTTGGCCTGGCAGCCTTCCGATTTGGGCGCCATCCGCGTCGAACGCGCCCGGTTGCGGCTGGTGCTGACCGACCAGGGCAGCAACCTGGAAGACGTGCTCGGCATCCCGATCAAGATCAAACGAACAACGCAGGCCGATGGCAAGCGAGATCAAGGCGGCAAGACGGCTCCCGCGGCCAAGGCGCCTCGTCCCGCGCCGCACATTCGTCGCCAGCTCGATTTGCGGCTGATCGAAGCCGGCGTCGTCTGGCGGACGCCCGAAGCGACGCAAGAATGGTCCGTCGAGCGGATCAATCTGGTGTTGGGCTTGCGCCCGGCGTGGTCGACCGCCAGCGGCCTTCCGGAGATTCTCATCGAGCGCGGCAAAGTGCTCGATCACTGCCAACTATCGCCCGGCATGTGCAACGACGTGCTCAAGTACGTGGCGCCGATTCTCAGCAAAGTCGCCCGAGCCGAGGGGGAGATCTCGATCGACCTGGACGACTGGCGCCTGCCGCTGGGCCATCTGGATCAAGGCGAGTTGGGCGGGCGGTTGTCGCTGCACAATGTCGATATCGGCCCTGGCGCCTTCGTGCGCAAGCTGGCCGAGGCCCTGCACGTGCCGCCCGACGTAGCGATGGCCCGCGAGTCGATCGTGAGCTTCGAGATGATGAACGGGCGAATCGAACATCGCGATCTGGAATTCGACCTGCCGGGCGTTCACGTGCGCACTTCCGGTTCGGTCGGTCTCGATCGCTCGCTCGATCTCGTGGCCGAAGTCGAGTTGCGGTTGCCCGAAAAACTGCTGGCCGAGTCTCCGCTGGCCATGTCGCTTGCGAAAAAGACGTTGAAGATACCGATCGGCGGCACGCTGTCCAAGCCGCAATTGGAAGCCGGCTTCGTTCGCGAGCTAGGCCTGGCGAAGCTGTTCGACAAGCTCGAAAGCCTGGGCGTGAAGCTGCCGGGCGGCAAGGCGGCGGCCGACGGTTCGACAAAGGACTCGGGCGACGGCAAGCTGATCTCGGAAGACACTGTGGAACTGCTCGAAGACTTGCTGGCCAAGTGGGGCGAACGCCGCCGGGCGAAGCGAGAAGACGGCGATCGCACTCCGTCGGAACCAGAGGGCGAGGCGCCCGACTCCGGCGCGAAAAAACGCCCCTTGGAACGGCTCCGCGATCGACTCAAGCGTGCGATCAAAGAGGCAGAAGAGAAATAAAAAAGCCCTTCACAGGCGGGGCAGGTACCTGAGAAGGGCCGCGGGTCAGGGTTACCCCCGACCGTGCTTCTATTCTGCACGACAAAATTTCGCTGTCAACCGATATCACAAAGAATTTAAACTCATTCTTTCTTACGGATTTCGGGGGGCGTCCAGATAAGCGGCATTATCGGACGAGGCTTCGCAGATTCCCTGTCGCGGCAGATTCCCTGTCGCGGCTCGCAAGGCGCTTTTTATCGGCTGGGAGAATCCTGCGGGCCAGCTTCGCGCCTCAGCCGCTCAAGGAACGCCGTCAGGTCGGCCGGCAGCGGCATCTGGAAATGCAGTTCTTCGCCGCTCATCGGGTGTTCCAGCGTCAATTCGGCCGAGTGCAACGCCAGCCGCGGCGCGCCGCTGCGATCGGGACGCGCGGCGCCGCCGAGCGGCTTGTGATAGATCGTCTCGCCGCACAACGGATGGCCTAACTCGGCCAGTTGAATCCGGATCTGGTGCGTGCGGCCGGTATCGAGGCGGCACTCGACCAGCGTGTATTCGCCCAAGCGTTCGATCGGCTTGATGTGCGTTACGGCGCGCTTGCCCACGTCGGGTTCTTGCGTGCTGCCGCGGCGGCCATCGCCGCGGTCGCGCACCAGTTGCGATTCGATGGTGCGTTCGGACACGTGCCCTTGAATCACCGCCAGATAGCGGCGACTGGTCGTGTGCCGGCGGAATTGCTGCGCCAATTGCCGTTCGGCCGCCGGCGTGCGGGCGAAGGCCATCAAACCGCTTGTTTCGCGATCGAGCCGATGGACCGGCCGCACGGGCGGCAACTTGCCCGGCGGTCCGCCGCGGCGGCCCCGCTGGCCGCGGCTGGCCTTTTTGGCGATTACGCGCGGCAGCAAATCTTCTAAAGTCGGCTGAATCTGCCGCCGCTTCGAGGACCAATTTCGCTCTTCGGCGTGCCGCACCGAAGTGATGCCGGCCGGCTTTTCGACGACCACCAGTTGCTGATCGAGGTAGCGAATCCGCACGTCGTCTTCGCGCGCCGGCGGCGCCGTGGGGAACTCGAGCAGTTTGATGACCTCGCCGGGCTTCAAGCGGCGTCCGGCATCCATGCACAAGTTGCCGTTGATCTGCACGTGCCGGCCGCGAATCAGCTTTCGCACCTCGGACCACGCCATGCCCTCCAAGCGTTGGCGTAAGAGAGAGGCCAACGTGCGTTGCGATTCTTCCGAGGCGACGTGCAAGGTTTGAGGGCTGACGCGAGACATGCGGTAGTGACGGCTGGCAGGAGGAGGCGGTCGACTGAGGGTGCGGCGCTGCCTGCCGCACGCAAATCCGTGCCGCAGGGAGCGCAAAACTCAGTTTACCATAAATCGCGTTCGGCTTATCGGAGCCCGCCGCCAAGCGAGTCGCTTGGGCGGCGTGTGGGGCGGCCTTCCAGGCCGTCAATCGTCGACGGCCTGGAAGGCCGCCCCACGGCAGGAATGTCTCGTTTCAGACCGCGTGAAGAATAAGTCGCCTTATCGGAGCCCGCTGCCAGCTAGTTCCGCCAGATGCGAGTCGATTTGTTCGAGGTCCGCTTGGAGCTCCACCAGCGGCAAGGTTAAGTCGCCCAACTCCTTTTCGAGCGCTTCGACCCGAGCGCGTAGCGCTGCAGCGCGCTGTGCGAGTTCATTGAGATCGGCGTCCATGTGTCGGCGCTCTCTTCCCGGCGAGCCTCAAAGCTGGTTTATTCCGCATATTCGATCACGAATGAAGCGGTTGATTTGCAAGAAGAGCAAGCGGCATGCCGCGAGCCACGGCAAGTCCAGAACGGGGGGCGGAGATTCGCACCGATGGCCCCCGCTGGCCGGCTAAGCTATTATCATGACTTTGCGCCGCTCGAAATCCCCAGGCGGCGAGGACCAAACAGGTTCGACCCTAGCGTCGAGAAAAAACGCGTATCGCTTTAGGAGGTGCTAGGCCATGCGATCTTCCCAATTCCTGACGCTGTGCGGAATTGCAGCCCTGGCGGCTGCGTTGGCGGGTTGTTCCAGCGAAACCGGCAAAACGCCAGCCGTCAAATCCGGCGAGCGCGCGGGATCGGCCGACACGCCGGAAACGGCGCCGGCAGGCAAAGGTTCGAGCGGCGATCGACCGAAGCTGGCCTTTATCAGCAACAACCCTTTCGAGTTTTGGACCATCGCCCGCAAGGGCACGGAAAAGGCCGCCCAGGAATTCAATGCGGACGTCGAGTTCCGGATGCCGGCCCAGGGCACGCCGGCCGAGCAGCGGCAGATCATCGAAGACCTGCTCAGCAAGGGCGTGCAAGGCATCGCGATCAGCCCCAACGACGCCGAGAATCAGGCCTCGTTCCTCAACGAAGTCGCCGAACAGGTTCCGCTGCTCACGCAAGACAGCGACCTGCCGCCAGGCAGCAAGCGGCTGGCCTATATCGGCACGAACAACTACCTGGCCGGCAAGGCGGCCGGACAACTGGTGAAGAAAGCCTTGCCCAAGGGGGGCCGCGTGGTGATCTACGTCGGCAAGCTCGACGTGCAAAACGCCATGGAGCGCCGCCAAGGCGTGATCGACGAACTGGCGGGTAAGGAAGACGCCGAGGGGCCCGACCTGGGCGATTTCGAACTGCTCGACACGATGACCGACAATTCCATGCAAGAAAACTGCAAGGCCAACGTCGAAGACACCCTGGCCAAACACGGCGGCGAACCCGAAACGCTCTGCCTCGTCGGGCTGTGGGAGTACAATCCGCCGGCCATGCTGGCCGCCGTCAAGGGCGCTGGACTGGAAGGCAAGGTGCATATCGTGGGCTTCGACGAAAACGAAGAAACCCTGAAAGGCATCAAGGACGGACACATCGTCGGCAGCATCGTGCAACAACCGTTCGAATTTGGTTACCGATCGATCAAAATCTTGGCCGGCGTTGCTCGCGGCGACAAGTCGGTAATTCCTGAAGGCGGCATCATGTATGTCGATTATCAGGTGATTACGAAAGAGAATGTGAAGGAGTTCTGGGACAAGCTGCGAGAGTTGAAGAAGTAAGCCGCAGCGCTCAGGAGGCCTTCCGATCGTTCGACGTTACTTGTGAAACCACGGATGGCACGGATAACACGGATTTTCAATTCAATTATCCGTGCTATCCGTGTCATCCGTGGTTGATCTAAGTAGCGGAGTTTTCACGATGACCGATCACCGAAGTTATGGATCTTCAGTCCGAAGGCGATGGGAAATTCGAGCCCATGAATAGGCCGTCCGACGGTGATGCGCCACCGCTCGTCGAAGCCCGCGGCGTCTCGAAAAGTTTTCCGGGCGTGCGCGCCTTGGAAGATGTCGAGCTGCGCTTGGGCCGCGGCGAAGTGCTGTGCGTCGTCGGCGAAAACGGCGCCGGCAAATCGACGTTGATGAAAATCCTGGGGGGCGTTTATGCGGCCGACGCGGGCCAGATTCGCATGGACGGCCGGCCGGTCGAGATTGGCAGCGTCGAGCGGGCCCAACTACTGGGCATCACGCTGATTCACCAGGAATTGAACCTGGCGGGGTCGCTCGACGTGGCGGGCAACTTGTTTCTCGGCCGCGAACCGCGCTGGGCGGGGCCGCTGAAATTAATCGATCGCCGCATCTATGGCGAAGCCCAGGCGATCGTCGAGCGGCTCGGGCTCGATTGCTCCCCGCGCACGCTCGTCTCGCAGCTTTCGATCGGCCAGCAGCAGTTGGTCGAAATCGGCCGCTCGCTGTCGCTGGCCAGCCGCGTGCTGATCATGGACGAGCCGACTTCGAGCCTCACGCAGCGCGAAACCGACCGGCTGTTCGAAGTCATCCGCGACCTGAAACGCGACGGCGTGAGCATCCTCTACATTTCACACCGCTTGGCCGAAGTCCTCGAAGTGGCCGACCGAGTGACCGTGCTCCGCGACGGGCGTAACGCCGGCGAACTGGCCCGTAATGATATCTCGCACGACGCCATCGTGCGGCTGATGGTCGGCCGCGAGCTGAAGCAGTTTTTTCATCGCCCCGCCGCCGCGCCGGCGCCTGCGGCCGAGAGCCAGCCCGCCGCACTGGAAGTTCGCGGCTTGAAACTGACGCACGCACAGGGGCGGCCGATCGATTTCGAGATCCGCCGCGGCGAGATCGTGGGCATGGCCGGGTTGATGGGCGCCGGCCGCACGGAGTTGGCCGAAGCGCTGTTCGGCGTGCGGCCGATGGCCGCCGGGCAAATCCTGATCGACGGCCGCGCCGTTCGCGTCCGCTCGCCGCGCGACGCGATCGCCGCGGGCGTCTGTTTGATTCCTGAAGACCGCCGGCATCAGGGGCTGATTCTCGAACAAAACATTCGCCAGAACATCAGCCTGGCCTCGCTCGATCGCTTGAACGTGCTGGGCCTCGTTGCCCGGCGCCGCGAACGCGAACTGGCCGAGCGGATGCGCGAGCGGCTCAACATCCGCACGCCCGACGTGGAAAAGATCGCCGGCCTGCTCAGCGGAGGCAATCAGCAGAAGATCGTGATCGCCAAGTGGCTGGCCCGCTCGCCGCGGCTGTTGATTCTCGACGAGCCGACGCGCGGCATCGACGTCGGCGCCAAGGCCGAGATTTACGCCTTGATGCGCGAACTGGCCGCCGGCGCCGTGGGCGTGCTGATGATCTCCAGCGATCTGGAGGAAATCCTGGGCGTGAGCGATCGCGTGCTGGTCATGCACCAAGGTGAGTTGGCCGGCGGCCTGCCGCGCGAGCGAATGACGGAACAGGCGGTCATGCAATTGGCGACGGGGGGTTTGGCGGAAGCATGAAAAAGTTGCTCGGATTGGCGTTGTTTCTGGTGTTGTTGTATCTGCTGCTGTTGGCCTCCGACCCTGGTGCCCGCTCGGCGATCAACCATTTCAACCTCGGCAAGCGGATCGGGCTGTATGGCATCATCAGCCTCGGCGCCGGTTGCTTGATCATCTCCGGCGGCATCGACCTGTCGATCGGTTCGGTCGTGGGCTTGTGCGCCACGGTCATGGCGATGCTCGTGGCCAAGTACGATTGGCCGGCGCTGGCCGCCGTCGCCGCGGTGCTGGCCCTGGGCGCGGCGATCGGCACGATTCACGGGCTGTTGGTCACGCGGCTCAAGGTGCAGGCTTTCGTCGTCACGCTCTGCGGGCTGTTCATTTACCGCGGCATTGCGCGCTGGCTGGCGGGCGACCAGGTGCAAGGCTTGAAAGACAAGGCCGGCTGGCTGAAGTATTGCTTGTACCAGAGCAAAGACGTGTTCGGGCTGCCGATGTCGCTGGTGATCTTTCTGCTCCTCGCCGCGTTGTTCGCCGTGTTTTTGCACCTGAGCGTCTACGGCCGCTACTTGAGCGCCATCGGCAGCAACGAGCAGGCCGCCCGTTACGCAGGCATCGCCGTCGACCGTTATAAAGTGCTGGCCTACGTGATCTGTTCGACCTTGGCCGCCTTCTTCTCGATCGTGTTTCTAATGGAGCAAAGTTCGGCCCAGCCCAGCTCGACCGGCAACTTCTTCGAGCTGTACGCCATTGCCGGCGCCGTGCTCGGCGGTTGCAGCCTGCGCGGCGGCGAAGGAACCGTGCCCGGCATCATGATCGGGGCGGCCATCCTCTGGATTCTGCCCAATTTCACCAACATGTGGGGCGTATCGTCGCAGCTTGAGTACACGGTGATCGGCAGTGCGCTATTGTTCGGGGCCTTGCTCGATGAGTTCTTGCGCCGCAGGGGCAGCAAAAGGTAGGCGGTAGGAAGTAGGCGGTAGTCGGCATACGGTAGGCAGGGATTCTCTTGACCGCGCTTTATGCTGTATCCCACCCCTCCTACCTCCTACCTCCTACCTCCTACCTCCTACCTCCTACCTCCTACCTCCTACCTCCTACCTCCTACCTCCTACCTCCTACTGCCTACTGCCTACTGCCAACCTCCCTCAACTTCCGCCCCCCTAATAGCCGATTCAATCAACAGACTCCTAGCGATAGCACCGAAAGCGCCGCACCGCGAATCGCCGCTTATGCCACCTCGCTCCGCCGGCCGCACGAGTTCCCTCCAGACGGCGCCCGCCCCGCCGGCGCCGCTCGGGCAAATCGGGCCGTGGCGGCTGGTCAAGCCGATCGCCGAAGGAAAACTGTGCCGCGTGTATCAGGCCCGGCCTGCCGACGGCCCGGCCGATCGGCCCGCCGGCTATGCATTGAAGGCGCTGAAGGAGAGTTGCCAAGCAGACGCGGCGGCCATCGAAGTCATGCGCCGCGAAGCGATCGTGGGGCGGAAGGTCTCGCACCCGCACCTGATTTCGATTCTTTCGGCCCACGTCGGCGCCGCGCCTTACTTCGTGGTCATGCCCTGGCTGGTCGGCTCGACGCTGGCCGAACTGCTGGCCGCAGGCAAACGCCCGTCGCTGCCAGTCGCGCTGTGGATCGTGCGTCAGGCGGCCGAGGCGCTCGGAGCCCTGCATGCTGCCGGCTGGATGCACGCCGACGTCAAGCCGAGCAACTTGTTCGTCTCGCCCTCGGGCCACGCCACGCTGCTCGATCTGGGCTTCGCCCGGCGACCCGAAGAAGGGGGCTCGGCCATCGACCGCTGCGTGTGCGGCACCGTGCATTACATCGCCCCCGAGATGGTCACCTCGGCCTTGCGGCCCGACATCCGCAGCGACATTTACAGCCTGGGCGTGACGCTTTACGAACTGCTCGCCGGCCGGCCGCCGTTCGACGGAGCGGATCTCGCCTCGCTGGCCGAGCAGCACCGCCAGGCCGAACCGCCCGAGTTGCGTTCGCTCGTGCCGCAATTGCCGCTCGGCGTTTCGCGGCTCGTCCACTCGATGCTGGCCAAAGAGCCCTTGCGCCGCCCGCAAACGCCGCACGAACTGATCGAGCGGTTGGCGGCGCTCGAAATCGCAACCTTCGCCGAGCGCTCTTGATCGAAGGGAGGCACGGGCGCCCTCGCCCGTCTTACGGAGGCACGGGCGCCCTCGCCCGTCTGATGGAGCGATCGTCCTGCTTTCTGCACCCCGCTTCGCTCGTTTTGATGCGAGAAATCATTGCCGGGCTCGCCTGCGCTTGCGGCCATATCGAATTACGGGTTCCTTTTCTGTTCCAGATGGTTCCGAGGTTGCGGCTCTCGTTCTCGTGCATTCCTGCTCGAAGCCGTCTTACTTGCCCCTTGCAACGCCTATCCGCGACATTCATTCATCCCGATGCTACGGCCGCGGTGATTTATATTTCGGCCGATTTATTTATATCGCCGCGCACGGCGCGCGTGCGAATCGGCGCCGCGTCGCGGGATTCTCCGAGAAAACAAGGGTTTCGCGCCGCGCGGGGCCATCGAGCGGCGGCCAAAACCGGGCATTTCATGCCTGACCGGCGCCCACTTGGCGCCGGTTTCGACGCATATCCATAAATCACCGAGATCGGCGTTTTCGCCTGCGGGCCGAGGTTTTGGCCGTTTCTTGCTTCGCGGCGGTTGATGATTTCGAGGGGCGTATAAATCACGATTTTTCGCTTTCCAGGGCGGTTCTTCGGCCGCCAACCGTGCGAGTTCGGCAAGCAGCGCTCGGAACTGGCGGCACGAGCCGTCGAACGACCCCGCGCTGGCTTGGGGCCGGGTGAGCAAACCGACCTTATCGCCCCGGCGGCTTGCTCGCAATCGCCAGCGATTCGGGCCGTTCCCGCGTCATGGCCGCGAACACAGACGGGCGGGGGCGCCCGTCCCTCCATGCAGCCGAAGAAGCAGTTGTTGGCCACGGATCGAACACGGATGAAACGCGGATGGCTTGGGTTTGAGATGGAATCCGGAATCCTGATCCGTGTTCGATTCGTGTTTCATCCGTGGCTGGCAAATTGCCCCCAACGCGTTATTTCCTGTTTGCCAATTCCTTCGCCTTCCGCACCATTTCCAGAAACGCCTGCCGATAGCCTTGTCCATCGGCGCCGAGACCTTCCTGGGCGATCTCCAGCACGGCGTCGTAGGTGAAATCGCCTTTATATTCGGAACCTCGCAGCAACATGCCGAACGAGGCGACGGCGGCGGCGAACTTGAAATCGGCCGAGGCTTTGGCAAAACCCTGACCTTCGTCGCGGGCGGTGAATTCCAGCGCCTCCTTGCTCGTCTCGCCGTCGGGCGCCTTGTACTTCACTCTGAGCGTCAGCAACTCGCCACTGCCGGCCGCGTCGGTCAGGCTCGCCGGCCGCTGGTACTTGAGCGGTTCGACTTCGATCTGGCCAGAAACCGCGTCCTCGTCTGCGCCTGCACGCTGGCCGGCGAGGATCAATTCGTAGAGCGCCGTCACGGCGTGGCCGGCGCCGAGCTCGCCGGCGTCTTTGCGGTCGTCGTTGAAATCCTCGGCCCGCAGCAGGCGGTCTTCGTAGCCGATCAGCCGATAGGCGGCGACTTGCCGCGGGTTGAATTCGAGTTGCAGCTTCACGTCCTTGGCCACCGTCACCAGCGTGCCGCCCGCCTGCTCGAGGAGCAGCTTGCGGGCTTCGGCTTCGGTGTCGATGTAGCCGTAGTTGCCGTTGCCCTTGTCGGCCAGCTTTTCGAGCATCTGGTCGTTGTGGTTGCCCATCCCGAAGCCGAGCACCGTCAGAAACACGCCCGAGCGGGCCTTGTCTTCGATCAACCGTTCCAACTCGCCGTCGCTGGTGACGCCGACGTTGAAGTCGCCGTCGGTGCAGAGAATCACCCGGTTCACGCCCCCCTTGATACAATTCGCCGCGGCCGTTTCGTAAGCCAGCACCAGCCCTTCGCCGCCGTTGGTCGAGCCGCCGGCCGAAAGCGATTCCAGGGCCGCGAGGATCTTTTCTTTCTGAAAGCCCGACGTGCTGGGCAGCACCAGGCCCGACGAGCCGGAATAGACGACGATCGCCACGCGGTCCTGCTCGCGCAATTGCTCGGCCAACAGCCGCATCGCCCGGCGGACGCGGGGCAGCTTGTCGTCGGGCTCCATCGAACCCGACACGTCGAGCAGAAACACCAGGTTGGCCGCCGGCCGCGCTTCGGCAGCGATCTCGCGGGCCTTGAGACTGACCCGCAGCAGCCGATGCTTCGGCTGCCAGGGGCAGGCCGCTGCTTCCAGCTTCGCCGTCAGCGGCGCGTCGCCCTCGGGCTGCGGCAGATCGTAGTTGAAGTAATTGACCAGTTCTTCGATCCGCACCGCATCCTCCGGTGGCAGCGCGTTTTCTTCGAGCAGATATCGCCGTACCTTCGCGTACGAGGCCGTATCGACGTCGATCGAAAACGTCGACAGCGGATTGTCCGCCGCGCCCAAGAACGGGTTTTCGACGATCCGGCTATAGCGGTCGCCCCCCTCGCCCGGCCCGCGGCCTTGGTCGGGCGAGGGGTACGTGGCGACTCGGATGCGATCTTTTTCGAAGGTCGCGCTCATGCCAAGCGAGTGGAGGACCACGGCCAGCGCGCTTTTAACCGAAACTTCTTGGCTCAGCTCAATCAAGACGGGCGCATTCGCAAGCCCTTCTGAATCTACCCGGAAATTCAAGTCGACTTGTTCGCCGAGTTGCTTGAGCGCGTCGCGCAATGGAATGGGAGCGGAATTCTTTTGAAGGTTAACCTTAACAGGGCGTTTGAGCCGCTGCTCGACTGAGACGCCGGAATTCTTGTCCGAACTCGAAACGGAAATGAAATATTGGCCTGAATCTGCTGCCCCGCTGACGTCCTCTGGGTACTGCACTCCCACAAAATACTTGTTATGCGATACCGGATCGATCCAAAAGTTATTCTTTGAGAGTTCATCCTTCTTTCGACTCTGCGATAACGCACTGCGAGACTTTGTCAATCGCTCCCAATCCTTCACTGGCCCGAACTGGTACGGCCTCTCGTCGTCGAACGGGACGGCCGCAATGTCGACGTTGGCCGTAGCCCGGAAAAACCCCTGCTCCTTAGCATCACGAAGATCCTGCGCGTCGCGAGTACTTGTGATCATTTTGACCGTCAATGCCATCTGCTTTGCGACCGGTTCATCCGGGGCCAATTTGTTGGCGCGCTTGGCAACGATTTCGGCTTCAGCGTAGCGGTGTTCGTCCATCAGGTGATTGAAGGTGTCGACCAGACCAGCCAGTTTTTCGTAACGAATGCGACGCGAGGTTGGTTCCGTTTGCGGCTTTGCCGGGGCTGGGCTTGTCACACCGCCGATAACCTGCTCACGGGCAATAGGCATCGCGGTCGGCGCCGGCTCTGATAGGTCCGACTCTCCACGCGTCGCAATCAACTGCTTGCCGTCCTCGGGCGAGCTTCGATGTCGCAACCTTTCGTAGCCCGCATAGCCGCTCCCCAACACGACAGCGAACAGCAAGCTCGCCGCCAGCGCCAATCGCGCCCGAGGCCGCCTCTTCGCCGCTGCTGGCCGAGCGGCCGCGGCCAAAATCCGCTCGCTCAAATCGGGCGGGCGTTTGCCGCCTAAGAGCTCGCCGAGGGCCTGCTCGGCCAGGCGGTCTTCCAGGTCGTCGCGAAGGGTATGCTGATCGTTCATGGTTCGTTGATCCTTTTCTCCACGCAGCAGCGCAATAGTTCACGCGTCCGCCGCAGCAGGCTTTTGACGCCGTCTTCGCCGATCTCGAGCAACTGGCCGATCTCGGCCCGCGAACGGCTGTCGCGGTAACGCAGTTCGATCGCCTCGCGGGCCCGGCCTTCGAGCGATTCCAAGCACTCGCGCAAGGCATCGAGGTAGCCGCCGTCGTCGCCGGCCAGCCGCGACCAAACCTCTTCGGCCAGTTCCAAATCCGCCAAGGGCGGGCGCCGCTTCGTTTTGCGGATCGAGATCAACAACCGCCGCCGGGCGACCGTCCGCAGATAGGCCGCGGTGGCCGCTGGCGTCTGCTCGACGAACGGCCGGCGATAGATGCACAAGAACGTCTCTTGCGTCAGGTCGTCGGCCTGCGTCTCGTCGGCCCCTAGAAACCGCAGATACCGCCAAACGCCCGTCTGGTGCGTCCGCACCAGTTCGGCAAACTCGCTCGGCGGCTTGATCGTGGCGATCGCCATGCCCTTAGAGTGCCGTAAACGGGCGAAAGGGTGCAAGCGGTTTCAAAAAGTGGAGGGGACGGGCGCCCTCGCCCGTCGGGTTCTTGGCGTCTAGACGGGCGGGGGCGCCCGTCCCTCCACGGAGTGAGCCGCGAGCAGTCTTGGCGGTTGGGCCCAGATGGGACACAATGGCCGGAGGTTCACCGATCCCCGGGAGGCCGACCATGCCGCCAGTCGCGAAACGCAAATGGCTCTTCAGTTCCCTTGGCGCTATGGTGCTCGCTGGTTGCTGCGTCGAACGCGGAGCAGCATTGGCCGGAGCACAGCAAATTGCGAAATCTGCGAGCGGGCCGGACGTAGAGGCGCCGGCGAGCCGGCACGACGCATCGCGCGTCGCCGCAAAACGCGAAGAACAGCCGTCAGGCGACCGTCTCTCTGCCGAACAGGCCAAAGCGCTGGCGTTGAAGGCGCATGCGGAAGCGACGGCGATGGATCGACTGCCGAGGTTCTTCTATCGCATCAAGTCGGGCAACGGCGACGTGGACACGATGCGCCATTGGGCGGAGTGTTCGATCGAAGGTCTGACAGAGGCGCTCGACGGCCCCGTGGCAATGTTCGATTGGCGCCAACGCGGCGTCACTTTGGCGTGGACCGAGAAACATGTTCTTTTGAGTGACGGGCATTGGGAGCAACGACGCTTGGGAGAGAAGCCGGACAGTTCGCAACAAGACCGCGTTTGGACGAAAGACCTGTCCTTCGAACGCGGCGCCGCTGCGGATCAGCCGGCTCAATTCATCTTCACTCAGACGCCGGATACCCTTTGGGAGCAGCAACTGAACGAGCTGGCTTACTTCCGGGTGACGCCGCACCAATTCTGGTGGGCCACAACCGACTACTTCGACGATACGATCAGCCTGGTTCCACCCGAGGAGGCAGACTATCGGTTCATCGCCACCGAACTATTCGACGGCGAGCTTTGCGATCTCGTCGAATCGCCCAGCCGCGCCGAGCGGCTGTGGATCGGTCGCAAATCGCGACGGCTGCGCGGCGTGTTGATCTATCGTTATCGCGGCAATAGGCCGGAAAAGCCGTTTTACGAGCACCCTCGCGTGCGTGAAATCGCCGGCAAGGCGATTGCTTCGCAGCAGGAATATACCGACTGGTATTTCGGCGAAGAGACTTCCCGTCGGCAGAAGACAGAAATCGCACGGGCGTGGTGCGAACTCTATTTCGATCGTTTCGGCCCCAACGAGCTAATCCGCTTCCGCAATTACCGCGAAATCGCTCCCGGCGTCTGGATTCCCTTTCGCGAAGACCGGGCTTTTACTCACCCCGCAGCGATGGACCGAAAGCGGCGCAAATACATTCGCCTGTGGGTTGCCGTCGACGAGGTGCGAACCGACGTCGATCTGACCGAGCGCGTCAACTCGCTGCGGCCGCGGGAAGGCGAGCCAATCCAGGACCAGCGTTTTGGCGTGGTCATCAACTACAGCTACAAGCCAGGTCGCAGGCAGAGCGAGCTTTGGGAATTGGTCGACGCCGAGCGACGAAAACCGAACGTTGACGCCACTCGCCTGGAAAAAATGATGGCCCCCGTCGAAGCGCTCGTCGGCAAGCCGGCGCCTGCATTGCCGGCTGAAGGCTGGATCGGCGGCCCGCGACCGCAGTTGGCCGATCGACCTTATCTGATTCACTTTTGGGCCGCCTGGAGCGGACCGAGCCGCGAAAATCTGCTGACGCTGAGGGAACTGGCCGCGCAAGGCCTGACCATTGTCGGCCTGCATCCGGCCGGCAATTCGGCCGCAGAGGCGGGCAAGCTGATCGATGATTTGCAACTGGGTTATCCGACTTACATCCCCTCGGCGACGAGCGAAGGCGACGACCGTAAGATCGCCGGCTACACCGCCCCGGTGGTTCCCTACTGCATCCTCATCGACCGCGCCGGCCGCGTTGTCGACCACGGTCCGCTAGGGCGCGAGATGGTCGCCAAGCTGCGTGCGTTGATGCAAAGCGACGACTGAAAGATGGGCGGAACCCACGGAGCGGAGAATTGGCAGCGAACCATTCGCAGAAGCTCATTTCTTACTGCGTATTCATGCAACAAGCCGGGCGGGAATGAACTTAGACGCTGGCGTCCAAGATTTCCGCGAGTACGGACTCTTGGCTTTGCCCGGCCGCCAACTCCGCCGCGACCTGCGCGGTTTCTTGCGTCGTCGGCGCCCGGCCGAGCAAGCCTTCGTACCAGGCGACCGCTTCCGCGCGGAAGTTTTCGTCGCTGTAGACGAAATCGTGCGCGATCCGTGGGCGAGCGAGCGAGCCGTCGTCGAGCGCCCCGACCCAGGAATCCGCCCCGGCCGGATCGGCGGAGCGGCCGAGGAAATGCGTGTAGAGCGAATTAACCCACGCTGCACTTCCAACGCCCGCCTTCAGCGAGAACTCCGGCGAGCTCAAGAGGTCGACGGCCACTTGGTTCAAGTCCGACTGGCCGCTTTGCACGGCGGAAGCGAAGAAGGCAAGGCCCTCAGCGTCGGGATTGCGATCGAGCAAACGCTGATAATCAAGGCCGATCGCACGGTCGAGATATTCCGTGCTCGACAAGAAGTCTGCGGCGACCGTGCTCTTTGACGTCCCTCGGGCGATCTGGGTCTGCCAGTAAGCCAGTCCGGCAGCGTCTGCCGAGCGGCCCAAAAACTGTTCGTAGAGCCGGTCGAGGAATGCAATCGTGGGCGGAGGAGGAGACGATGGCGTACTGTCGATCGTAACGCGGGCGAGCGCAAACGTTTGACTCTGGCCGTTGCTCCCCGCAGCGCCGCCGATCAAAATATCGCCCGCGGAATCCAGCGCGGCGGCAAGACCGCCGCCTGGCGTAGCGCCGGTTGGCGAAACGAAGATTCCGCCGTTGGCGAAGTTTGTATCAAGACTGCCGTCGGCATTATAGATCGCAGCAGCAAACGCTCCCTGCGGATTGGCGCCGTCAGGATCGATTTCCGCGCCTCCGCCCGCGACGATTCGCCCGTCCGGCAGCAGCGCCAAGCTGTTCAGCGCATCCCCGCCGCCCGCGACCTTCGTGGTGACGACGCCTGCGCTGCCAAACGTCGTATCGAGGCTGCCGTCGGCGTTGAAACGGGCCAGCCCAAAATAAACGTACGCCGGATCTTGGGTTTCAACGTCATTCTGAACCTGCCCAGGCAGGACAGGCGGTTTGGGCTTCGCGGCCAACTGCGTAACGACGGCCCCGCCGACGACAATTTTGCCGTCGGGCTGAAGGACCACCGCCTGGCTGCCGCCCGAGCCTCCCGAGTAGCCGACCTTCTGGGAAACAAAGCCATTTTCGCCGAAGCTGGCATCGACGCTGCCGTTTGCATTGACTCGAACCACCGAAAAATCGCTGCCGCCGCCGGCTACGGCGACGATTTTGCCATCGGGCTGAATCGCCAGGCCGCTAGCATATTCATACCCGGCGCCCCCTGGAACCGGATCGAGGATATCTACGCCGCCGACGCCAAAAGAAGAATCGAGGCTGCCGTCGGATAACACTCGCACCAAAGCGATGCCCGCGTTGCCACCGCCCGCAACCACGATTTTTCCATCGGACTGCACGGCGACGGCAAATCCGTCCTGCGCGCCCGTCCCGTCTGACGTCTCGACGATGCCTCCGCTGCCAAAACTCGCGTCAAGGCTGCCGTCATCCTTAAACCGGGCAATCGTCAAATTCAGCCCCGATCCGTCGAAAGATTGGCCCACCGCCACGATGCTCCCGTCAGGCAAGACGGCCAGCCCGTTGATGCGCGAGCCTCCCGCGCCGACAGCGGTGGTCACGATTCCATCATTGCCAAAGGATGTGTCGAGGCTGCCGTTGGCGTCGTACCGTGCTAAAGCAAACTCGCTTTGGCCGCCGATTGTGGCCGCGCCGCCCGCCACGATTTTTCCATCCGGCTCGACGGCCACGCTGTCAACCCAGGCACTGGTTCCCACGGGCGTGGTGACTACGCCGCCGGCGCCAAAGGTCGAATCGAGCCCGCCGGAATCGAGCAGCGTTCGGCGTTCCAGCCCTTCCAAGCGAAGCGGACGACGACGAACTGATTTTCTCGCCGCGCGAGAGCGGGCCGCCTTTGCGCCGTGCGAGCGAACCCTGGTTTTAAGACGCGAGGAGAGCATCGTCTGTCCCTTCCGGCCAAAAAAAGTTACTGGCTGCGGGCCGGTTTGATGCCCCCCGCAAGCCCCGACAGCAACCTTTATTAAAGACAGCGGCTTCAGGCGGGTCAAGTTAAACTTCACGCGGTCACGAATGAGACATTTCGACATTCGCGTGGACGGCCTCTCGCCACGACGGGGCTTGTCCCTCGTCGTTACGCAAGTCGCTCAGCCGTTAGAAAGCGACGCGGAGGGAGTCCTTTTACCTAGCCCAGGCGTTTACGCCTCAGTGTTACCCACATCTTTTGGATACGAAGCGAGCGGATTGCGGGTCGTCGAGTCAGCCGTTCGGCTCTCCGCTTCTCAGCTCGGAGCATTGCGACCACGAGCGACGCGAGCCACACGCCAATGTAAATGGAAATGGTTAACGCGCTTGCAAGAATTGGGGCACGCGGAATGATGACCAAAGCAAGCAGCAGCAACAACCCGAAGCCAATGAAACCGACGGCCATTTCCGCATGTTCGGCGGCAGTGGTTGGTTCTTGCTCGGCGATATCGACCATACTGCCACCAAACTACCTGCGGAATTTCGCGACAATCCCGCCCCTATTCGATTGGGCCGAGCGTTGGCATTGCGGCCCGTAGCGGGGAGAAACAATAATATGAGCGCGAACGATTTACGCCGTCAACCATCGCTCAACTCAATTACGTGCGGCAGCCGCCCAGGCCGCCAGCTTCTCGCGAAAGATCTTCGCGTTGTGGCGAATATCGACGGGAAACGAGGGGTGGAAGCGAAAGTCGGCGATTGCGGAGGTCAACGGACTCGAAGCGGCGAGAGTGCGCAGCTCCTCCAAAAAGGCTTGCTTCGAGCCTTCGTCTTGCGGCATCTTGCCGGGCCGAGGTTCGACAACGATGACGGGCCGCTGCAGGCCGGCTTGCCCGATGCCGACTAGCGCCGAGCGAAACACCGCCGGGTGGTTGTTGAAGATCGCTTCGCAGCATTCCGTATACATCGGGCCGACTGGCGTGCGCACGCGGTGCGCGGCGCGGCCGCAATACCAGAAACGCCCCCGATCGTCGAAGTAACCGACGTCGCCGATGCGATGCCAGACGTCGCTGCCGTCGGCGATTTTCGACAGGGCGTTCCACTCGGTGCGGGTCGCATACTCGCGCGTTACCGCCGGCCCGCGGACGATCAATTCGCCGATCTCGCCTTGGGGCAGTTCTTCGGCGTCGGCGAGGGTCGCAAGCGGCCCTTCGACGGCGCGAATCACTTTCCACTCGATGCCCGGAAACTTTCGGCCGACGCAGGTTCCGGCGCCTTGACGCGCCAGCTCGGCGGTTTCCGCGAGCACTTCGCTGGCCGCGATCGAAGCGACCGGCAGCGATTCGGTGGCCCCGTAAGGCGTGTGCATCTCGCCGCCGGCGCCGATCACGCTCATCATCGATTCGAGCACGTGCGGCGGCACGGGGGCGCCGGCCGAAAGTACGCGTCGCAAAGAGGGCAGCCGAATGCCGCGCTCGACGCAGTATGGCCCGACGCGATTCCAGACGGCGGGCGAGGCGAAGGCCTGGGTCGCCTGGCAATCGACGACCGCCTCGACGATGTTTGCCGGATCGACGCTCGCCGGCCGCGAAGCGTCCATGTCGGGAATCACCGTCGTCACGCCCATCGCGGCGTTGAACAGGCCAAATAGCGGAAAGCCCGCCAGATCGACCTCGCCGGGCCGGATGCCGTAGAAGTCGCGAATTTCCGTCACTTGCCGGTCGAAATTTCCGTGCCGGTAGAGCACGCCTTTCGGCGGGCCGGTGCTGCCGGTAGTGAAAATGATCGCCGCCGGGTCGTCGGCCGCGGTCGGCGCCAGTTCGGCCCCGGTCCACGGTCCGCCGCGCAATTGGTCGATCGTGACGCCGCCCCAGAACCAGCGCCGGCCGACCGTCACATTGTGGCGGGCCTGCGGAAAGCGGCGCCGCAAAATCGTTCGCACGGCCTGCACGGCGGGAATCGCAACAAAGCCCTCGGGCTCGGCGGCTTCGAGGCAGGCGAGCAGGTTTTTGCGTCCCATGCCGGGATCGATCAGGATCGTGACCGCGCCAGCCTTGAACAACGCGAACACCAACGAAATGAAGTCGATGCTCGGCTTGACCAACAGCGCCAGCCGCGTGCCCGGCCGCACGCCGAGTTCTCGCAGTCCGCGGGCCAGCCGATCGCTGTCCTGGTCCAGTTCGCGAAACGTGAGCGAGGCATATTGTCGCTTGCCGTTGCGATCGCGGCCTTGCGGCATGAACACGGCCGGACGTTCGGGCGCCTCGGCCGCGAACGCGGCAAGGCGAGAAGCGACGTTGGAATGGGCGCCATTCACGCTTGTCTGAAACCCGAATTGTTCCCCGCTTCCAGGTATTCCAGCACCAGCTTCGCGACATCAACCTCTAGCGCCCGGCTCAGCGCCTTCCAGCCGGGGACGGCGTTGACTTCGATCGCATAGAGCCGCCCGTCGCGACCAGGCAACAGATCGACGCCGGCCAACGGCGCGCCGACGGCGGCGGCGGCGCGATGGGCCAGCTCGATGAGTTCGGCATTCGGCGTGAACGGTTCGGCCTGGGCGCCGCGGCTGACGTTCGTGCGCCAGTCGAGCGGATTGCTCCGGCGCATGCCGAGCACTCGCTCGCCGATCACCAGCAGCCGCAAGTCGGCGCCTTCGTGGTCGATAAATTCCTGCAGATAGAGCACGGCGCCAAGCTGTTCGAGCATCTTGAAAGCGCGCAGCGCCAGGGCGTCGTCGACAAGCCGCGTGATGCCGCGGCCTTCGGCGCCAAACAACGGCTTCAGCACCACGTCGCCGCCCAACTCGGCGAAGGCGGCCATCGCGGCGTCAGCCGTCTGGCAGACAATCGTGCGGGGAATTCTCAATCCGGCCGACGCTAGTCTGGCCGACGTGAGATATTTGTCTACTGCGATTTCGACCGCCTTCGGCGGATTGAGCACCGTTTTGCCGGCAGCTTCGAGCCGGGCCAAGGCGTCCATACGGAACACGACCTGCTCGAGCGAACCCGGCGGCATGGTCCGCACCAGCACGGCGTCGACGTCAAGCAAGCGGCAATCGCCGCTGGTCACCGAAACCGCCGTTTCGCCGAGCGCCGACGCTAAATCGCAGAACGTGACTGAAACCAACTCGTGCCGTCCTGCGGCGGCGCGGTAGAGATCTTTGAAGTACCAACTGTCGGGCGAACCGAGAACGGCGAGGAGCATGCGGGAAGCGGGGGGACGAAGCAGGCAGGGCTGCGCTTTGGAATTCCGAAAAATGAGCTAAATTTCGCGTCGGATGAGCGAATTTCGCATCATGAAGTCTTGCGCGCCGGCAAGCCTGCCAACTCTCGAACGCGCCTCCAGTATTCATCCTCGGTGTTGAAGCCGTACTTTCTTGGGTTGATTTTGACCGGGTACTTGCCGCTCTCCTTGTCGTTCTTTACCGTCTCCAACAAGTCAACCAGTGGGTTCCGCTTATTCGCTTTAGTAAACCACGGTCCTTCCCCTATGGTCGGGCGATGACCAACGGGCCAGTCGGCCTCAATCTGCGCTAGAATCTTATCGGGGGTCGCTCGCAATGAGCGGAAGCCCCCTGTTGCCGTGGGATAACCGGCCTTGATCTCTTGGGCAACTAGCAACTCTCGCAGCACCCCCAAGACGTGATCCCGGATGGCAGCTTGTCCCAACTTAGGGAGAGCTTCCTCGACATCTCGAATTACAGACCAGAGTCCGACGTGATCGTCGTCGCATTCGGCGAGGATGTTTTGTTTCAGTGATTCAACGGCGGTCATCATTGATCTCCTTCAAACAAACTTGATCTTCTTGATCGGGATGCCGGGTATATCGACATCAATATGGTTTGCTTTCAGATGCCCGTGGCTGTCATCAAACAGGACCTTCGATCCCCTGAGGGCCAACTCGACATTTCATAATAGTATTCTGCCTGAAAAGCGCAAAACAGTTTCAGGGGACGGGGTAGCGTTTCACGGGGCTATTTCATAGCGCAGCCGACGAGGAAGGATGAAAAGAGCGGCTCACCCCACGAACGACCGGGCGATCACCTCCGGCAACGTGCGGCCGAAACGCTGCGTGCGGCCGGTGTCGAGATTCATGAAGGTCACGACCGCCGGGCTGAACAACTGCGGGTCGATCTTGTAAAAGTCGTGGCCGTAGCGGGCGAAGATCTCGGCGAACGGCTGGCCGTGGTCCGCCGAGGCGCTGCTGGGCACGCGGGGCCCGATCGCCGCCAGGCTCGCATCGTCGCCCCGCACCCAGAGCGTCACCTCGGCGCCATACAGCACCGCGTCGTTCGTGCGGCCGATGCCGGTCAAATCGTCGGCGGCAACGGGCGGCAAGGGCGCCACGCCCCAGCCGCTTTCGATCCGCGTCAGGTCGAAACCGAGTTCGTGCAGCTTGTGCATCGCCGTTTCGACCGAACGAGCGACCACCTGCACAGAGCCGGCCTGGCTGGCGGTTCGCGCGGCCAGCAGAGTCAACGCGCCCGTTGTGATTCCGCATTCGGCGGCCAGGTATTCAATCACGTCTTCCGGCGGCAGTTGGGAGGTCTCCAGCACGCCGACGGCGCAGGAAGACGGTTCGCGAATCAGCACGTTCTCGAACAGGGCCTCTTTGCCGGCGGTCGCGCGCATCGGGCCGGAGCCCATCGCGAAATACTTGCCGCGGGCAATTTGCCAGCCGGCGTATTGCGAGGCCAAGCAGGCCAGCAAGGGCTGATCGGTCTCGACCGCCACGGCCGGACCTCGCCACAACGCCGGATCGGCAGGCGTCAGGCTCACGCGCCCCAGGCCGGCCAGGCAGATTTCGGCCAAAGCCAGCCCCGCCGCCAGACCGCCGGGGGATTTCACCCCGAAATCCACGACCGTGGCGCCGGCCGTCTGATGCGACTCGATTCGCAGGACGCCCGCATGTTCGATCTGCCGGCGGCACAACGCCGCGGCTCGTTCATTCAGATTCACGATGAGAATTCGCTTGAGATCAAAGGTTGGTTTGAGAGCCATATTCGCTTTTTGCGGGCCGAAACGCAACCAGGGCGTCGCGAACCGGGCGATTGGTCGTCCGTGGAATAGCGTCCTGCTCGCAGGTTTCAGTCGCGATTACGGAGCATCGCCACTCACAAGATCCCTTTCCGGCTTTCCCTCTTCTCAATGCGCCTTTGTCATCGAAAGACAGCCGCGCTTTGCCCGGCCACCGACTTCAGTAGAATGAACGAGCGCTCAGCGAATGTTCGAAATCTTGCCAGCCTCCGCGCGGAGCTGGCCAAGCCCGGGAGTCGATCGTGCCCAGTTTGACCGTCGAAAACTACGTGAAGACGATCTTTCAGATCTGCTCGGGCCAGTCGGGCAAGCCGGCGGCCACGGGGCAGTTGGCGGCGGCCTTGAACGTTTCGCCGGGCACGGTCACCAGCATGCTCAAGACGCTCAGCGAGGGCGGCCTGGCCACTTATACGCCCTACGAAGGCGTGCGGCTCACGCCGGCGGGCAACGCCCTGGCGCTGCGCGTGATGCGCCGCCACCGGCTGATCGAGTTGTTTCTGGCCCAAACCTTGTCGTTGAGCTGGGACGAAGTTCACGAGGAGGCCGAGCACATGGAGCATGCGGTCAGCGATCGGCTGGTCGACCGCATCGACGTCTATCTCGGCCATCCCCAAGTCGACCCCCACGGCGACCCGATTCCGCGGGCCGACGGCTCGCTCGATACGCCGGCCAGCCGCACGCTGGCCGAATGCCACGCGGGCTATCAATTCCGGCTGGCGCGGGTCGTCGATCAGTCGCCCGAGTTTTTGCGATTCTTGACCGAATCGGGGCTGACCCTCGGCACTCTGGGCGAGGTCGTCGCAAACCGCGTCGAGGCCGGCATCGTCACCGTCTTGGCGAACGATCAACAAACGGCCTTGGGCCGCGAAGCCGCCGAAAAGATTTTTGTCACCAGCCGCGGTGCAGAATGATGCGCGAGCTTCGCCGTTTGACGCTGGCCCCGCCAACACGTACAACTACACATCATCTGAATTACGCCAAGATCGGCTGCCGGTGAGAGGCCCCCGCAATGGGGACCTGTGAACCTGGTCAGGGGAGAAATCCAGCAGCCATAAGCAGTCAGCCCTTTGTGCGGCGGGTCTCTCATCGGCCGCCGATCGCGGCGTCAGGAACTGAAATCCGCCAAGGCAGGCCGTCGATGTCCGCGTCGCAAACCGCCAACTCCGATTCGCCGCCGGCCAAAGCGGGCGAATACATCGTCGTGGCGCGGCGCTACCGGCCGCAAACCTTCGCCGACCTGATCGGCCAGGAACACGTAGCCCAGGCGCTGGCCGGCGCGATTTCGTCGGAACGCGTCGGGCACGCGTATCTGTTCACCGGCGCCCGCGGCGTGGGCAAGACCTCGTCGGCCAGGATTCTGGCCAAGGCGCTGAATTGCGTCCACGGGCCAACGCCCACGCCTTGCAACGAGTGCGATATTTGCCGCAGCATCAGTTCGGGCGACGACGTCGACGTGTTGGAAATCGACGGCGCCAGCAATCGCGGCATCGACGAAATGCGCGAACTGCGGCAGAACGTCAACGTGCGTCCCAGTCGAGCCCGGTTCAAGATTTACATTATCGACGAAGTTCACATGCTCACCAAAGAGGCCTTCAACGCACTGTTGAAGACGCTCGAAGAACCGCCCGAGCACGTGAAGTTCATCTTCTGCACGACCGAGCCGGAAAAGATCCCGATCACGATCCTTTCGCGTTGCCAGCGGTTCGATTTCGCCGGCATTCAGACGCCGTCGATCGCGGCCCGGCTGGCGCAGATCGTCGCCGCCGAGGGCGTCACGGCCGAGCCCGAGGCGCTTGAAGCGCTCGCTCGCCGCGCGGCCGGTTCGATGCGAGACAGCCAGTCGCTGCTCGAACAACTGCTGGCTTTCGGCGGCCAGCAAATCACGCTGGCAGATGTACACCGCATGTTGGGCACGGCCGGCGACAAGCGGCTCGGCCAGTTGGCCCGGCATTTGGCGGCGCGCGATGCCGCCGCGGCATTGGGCGAGCTCGACGCGGCGGTGGCCGAAGGAGTCGATATTGGCCCGTTGCTCGACCAGTTGCTCGGCTATTTCCGCGACATGATGGCGGCCGCGGTCGGCTGCCCGGCCGAATCGCTGCTCTACGCCTCGCCGAGCGAACAGCCGGCCATGCTCGAAGCCGGCCGTCAATTGGGCCTCGAAACCATCCTGGCCGTGATGCAGATTCTGGACCAAACGATCGCCCGATTGCGGTACAGCACGCACGGCAGGATTCTCGCCGAATTGGCCGTGGTGCGGATTTGCAGTCTGGAGAATCTGGAGCGGTTGTCGGGCCTGATTGGGCGTCTTCGCGACGGGCTGCCGCCGCCGGCGCGCGTCAACCAGGCGCCAGGGCCGTCGCTCGCCCCGCCAGAGCCGGCAAAAAAAAAATGGCTGAACGGCGAAAAACCAACTGACCCGGCGGCGACCATGCCCGCCGAGCTGCCTCGCGAGAAGCTCCTCGCCGGCCCCGAAACCGCGGCACGGATTTGGTCGGAAACCCTTACACGGCTTACAGGTATGTTGGCCGACCATGCTCGCGAGGGCAAGTGTGTAGCAACTTCTGCGCCAAACCGCCTAGCCATTCACTTCCCAGCGGCGTATACTTTCTCGAAGTCGTTTTGCGAGAAGCCGGAGCATCTCAGCAAACTGGAAAGAACGTTGGCGGAAGTCGCGGGGCAGCCGCTGCGGCTGGAGTTCGTGCTGGAAGACGCGGCGCCGGGGGCCGAGACGAAGGCCGCGGCCGTCGTGCGGCGCGCGGCCTCGCCCAGCGAACGGCTCATGGAGAAAGCCGAGAACCCGTTGGTCCGCCGGGCGATGGAACTGTTTGCCGCCCGTCCCGTGCGAGTGGATGAACCCGAGCCCAAGGCGACATCGTAATTTCGGGAGTACGCCGTGTTCGGTGCATTAGGAAATCTGGGCGCCCTGCTCAAGCAAGCGAAACAAATCGAAGGTCGCTTGGCCGGCGTCGGCGACGAATTGCGCGGGCAGCGCGCCACGGGCGTGGCGGGCGGGGGGCTGGTGGAAATCGAAGTCAACGGGCTGGAGGAAGTGCTCGGCTGTCGCATCGACCCCGGCCTGTTTGCGCAAGGCGACCGCGAGCTGATCGAAGATTTGGTTTGCGCCGCGGCGAATCAGGCCATCGGCAAGGCCAAGCAACTGCACGCCGAGGCGATGAAAAACCTGGCCGGAGGCGTGAACCTCCCAGGGCTGGACGAGGCGCTGGCCAAGCTGACTGGCCACGATCCCCAAGGCTGCGGTCCTTAAGGCCACGGTCCCCAAGAGAGTTAAGGATTTATCGTAAAGGATTGCCAACGCGTGTCGTTGCTGACGGAATCGGTCGCCAAACTCGTCGATGAGTTCGCCAAACTGCCAGGGATCGGCCGGAAATCGGCCGAACGGCTGGCGTATCACGTGCTGCGCGTGCACAAGAGCGAAGCCTTGGGGCTGGCCGACGCCATTCGCAACGTCAAGGAAAACGTCAGATATTGCGCAGTTTGTTATAATTTGGCCGAAGCGGATGAGTGCGGCATTTGCCGCGATCCGAAGCGCGATCGCACGTTGTTGTGCGTCGTCGAGCAGCCGCGAGACTTGATGGCGTTAGAGCAGACAGGGACGTATCGCGGATTGTATCATGTATTGTTAGGGAGAATCGCACCGCTGGAAGGGATCGGCCCCGAGCAACTTACCGTAGAAGCTTTGGTCGAACGCGTGCGAAACGGTTCGTTCCGCGAGGTGATTATGGGCACGAACCCAACGCTGGAAGGCGACGGTACGGCCTTGTTCATCGCCAACCAGCTTCAGGACTTGCCGATCGAGATCACGCGGCTGGCGCGAGGCATCACTACCGGCAGCGTGCTAGAATTCGCCAACAAAGAGATTTTGTCCGACGCCCTCAGCGGGCGGCAGAAGTTTTAGCAGGCGAGGCTCGTAGGGCTGGCTTTCCAGCCTGACAAAGACAGCGTGAAAAAACCTGATAAACGCCGATTACAAAATAACCGCTGAAGAGGAGCCACGGATGAAACACGGATCGAACACGGATGAACCGATGCGAGACGGTTTCGCCGACCTCTCGTTCTCTTCCGTGTTCAATCCGTGGCTAACGTCCGCGGCTGATTAAGCGTGGTTATTGATTGACTGTCAGGCTAGAAAGCCTGACCTACTTTTATTTCTTGCTTGGTTCGTTATGCGACTTTCATTCGGTCAGGAACTGAAGCTCGTCCAGCAACAGAAGCTGGCCCCGCGGATGATCCAGTCGATGGAAATCTTGCAGTTGCCGGTCATGGCGCTGGAAGAACGCATCGAGCAGGAAATCTCCGAGAACCCTTGCCTGGAAAAGGCCGAACTCGACCCCGATCTGCCCGAAGAGCCGGTCGAGCACGAAAACCCCGACGCCCCGACCGCCGAAGAGCGGGAATTGGTCGTCGACGAAACGAAGAACAACGAGGCCGATTTCGAGCGGCTGCTGAATCTCGACGAGGAATGGCCTGAGACCTTCGATGAACGTCCCCGCCCGTCGAGCACGCGTTTGGCCGAAGAAAGCGACCGCAAGCACGACGCCATGGCCAACATGGTCTCGCGCCCGCAATCGCTGCACGACTATCTCCGCGAGCAACTCGGCTGGTTCGACCTGGACGATGAAACTCGCCAGATGGCGGATCGCATCATCTATAGTCTCGATTCGAACGGCTATTTGCCGGGCCGGCTTGAAGACCTGATCGATCCGACGGGAGGCCCCGAGCAATTGAACGTGGCCCGCCGGGCCTTGGCCGTGGTGCAAAAGCTCGATCCGGCCGGCGTCGGAGCCCGCGATTTGCGCGAATGCCTGCTGCTGCAACTCATGCCGGGCATGCACGACTACGAGCAGATGCGGACGCTGATTTCCAGCCATCTGGAAGATCTCGAACACAATCGCCTGCCGGTCATCGAGCGAAAGACCGGCTATTCGATGGAATTGATCCACGAAACGCTGGGCGAATTGCGCAAGCTGAATCCCAAGCCCGGCGCCTTGTTCACCGACGTTCACGCGCCGACCGTCACGCCCGACGTGTTCTTGGAAGTCGGCGAAGGGGGCCGCTACAAGATCGTGCTGGAAGACGGTCGCACGCCGACCTTGTTCATCAGCCCTTACTACCGCAAGCTGCTGTTGCAGGGCAACGCCACCGACGCCGAGAAGGAATGGATCAAGCGCAAGATCAATTCGGCGCAGTGGCTGATCGAATCGATCGAGCAGCGCCGCAACACGCTGACCCGCGTCGCCCAGGCGATCGTCGACCACCAGACCGAATTCCTCAACAAGGGCCCCGAATACATCGAGCCTTTGAAGATGCAGCAGATCGCCGACAAAGTCGGCGTTCACGTGACGACGGTCAGTCGGGCGGTCGACGACAAGTGGATTCAAACGCCGCGCGGCATCTTTCCGCTGAAGCGGTTCTTCGGCGGCGGCACGGTCAGCGCCGACGGCGAAGAGGTGGCCTGGGACACGGTGCGGCTGAAGCTGCAAGAAATCGTCGACCATGAAGACAAGCAAAACCCCTTCAGCGACGACGAACTGGTCCGCGAATTGGCCAAGCACGGTCTGACGGTCGCCCGGCGGACGGTGACGAAGTATCGCAAGGCGATGAAAATTCCCAGCTCGCGCCAGCGCCGCGATTGGACGTTGGGCGCCGGCCACAAAAACGCGTCGCCTTCGCAACCCGCCGGCGTCGCCGACCCCGATCTGCCCGCGCCCGAAGCGGGCTCGTAGCTCCTGTCCCGCCTGGCGAAGCGGGCGCAGCCAGTAGCGCGTCCGCGATCATGGCGGATCGTCAAACCGCCTTGGTCGCCTTGTGAAACGCCAACGACGCGACTCCGCACGTCAAACCGCTCAAGCCGCGTTGAACGCGCGGCGTGCGGACGCCGCGGCGAAGCGTCTCGAACCGAAGCGGCGCCGACTCGTTTGGGCGATCGCCGCCGCGGCGCTGCTCGCCGCCGGCTTGAGTTGCTATCGCTTTTGGATGCCGGAAGTCCGCGCCGAAGTCCTGCTCGCTCGGGCGCGCGAGGCGCTGGCATCCGAAGATTACGCCGCCGCCGAAGACGATTGCCTGCAATTGATCGCCCGCGACGGACCTTCCGTTGCAGTGCTCTTGGTGGCGGGCGAAGCGGCCACGAAGCAGGGCCGACTGACCGAAGCTCTGGGCTACTATGCGCAGATGCCGGCGGACGGGGGCCAAGAGGCCGCCGTCGGCTTTGCCGCCGCGGGCGACATTCTGCTGCAAATGCACCGGGCTTCGGCCGCCGAAACCCAGTTTCGCCGGGCCTTGGCCGTCGATCTGGAATTGCTCTTCGCCCACAACCGCCTGAGCTATCTGCTCGGCATCGAGGGACGCCGCTTCGAATCGCTCCCCCATCTGTTCGCGCTCCTGCGCGCCGGGCAATGCTCGATCGAGACGCTGATGTTGCTGGGGAATCATGCGGCGACGGTCGAGGCGAGCGGCGAGCTGGAACAGTTTCGCCAAACCGATCCCGAGGACGTCATGCCCCTGATCGGCGAGGCGCGAGTGGCGATCGGGCAGACCCGCATCGCGCAAGCAAAGCAATTGTTGAAGCAGGTCTTGCAGAAGGATCCCGGACAGATCGAGGCTCAGGCCGAGCTGGGACAGTTGCTGTTGAGCGCCGCCGACCCGGAGCTGTCGCAGTGGCTCGTCGCCGGTGCGTCGCGAGCCGAAGAGCATCCCGATGTCTGGCTGACCCGCGGGCTGTGGGCGAAACAGCGGGGCGATCCCCGCGGCGCGGCGCGCTGCTTTTGGGAAGCGATCGAGCGAGATCCCGTGCACCAGGCGGCCACTTATCAACTGGCGCAAACGCTGGAGTCGCTGGGCGAATCGCAGACCGCCGAGCGGCTCGGCGCCCGAGCGGCGCAGTTGCAAAAATTATCCGGCGTGACGGACTTGCTGTTTCACGACCGCGACAACGTGGACCTGCTCCGCTCGGCCGCCGAGTTGACGGAATCGCTCGGCTGTATCTGGGAGGCGTGGGCATGGCATCGCGTCCTGCTCGGCGTCGTTCCGCAAGCCGCCAACCAGGAAAGCGTTCAGCGTTTGCAAGCCATGCTGCGCGAAGGCGCGCCGCTCGTGTTGGATGCGGCGAATCCGGCCAGGCAGATCGATCTCTCTGATTTCGCTTTGCCTGACTGGGACGCCGAATTACAGGCCGCACAACCATCGGCGCCCGAGTTGCCGAAATATCGGGCGACTTTCGTCGATCTGGCGCAGCAGGCCGGCATTGACTTCCGTTACTTCGCCGGCCAGGAAAGCTACGAAGACGGACGGCGCATGTTTCAGTTCACCGGCGGCGGAGTCGCCGTGCTCGATTACGACGCCGACGGCTGGCCCGATATCTATTTGACGCAGGGCTGCCGCTGGCCTGCGGCGCCCGGCCAAAGCGAGCACTTGGACCGGCTGTTTCGAAATCTCGGCGACGGCACGTTCGAAGACGTCACCGCGCGCAGCAACCTGGCCGAAGACCGCTTCAGCCAGGGGGTCGCGGCGGGCGATTTCAACAACGACGGCTTCGCCGACTTGTACGTGGCCAATGTCGGCGCCAATCGGCTCTATATCAACCGGGGGGACGGAACCTTCCGCGACGCGAGCGTCGAGGCCGGCCTCGACGGCGAAGCGTGGACGACCAGTTGCCTGCTGGCCGATCTCAACGGCGACGGACTGGCCGACATTTACGACGTGAATTACGTCCAAGGCGACGACGTGTATGAAAAGCGGTGCCTGCAGAACGGTCTGCCCCGCGCCTGTTCGCCGACCGTCTTCGCATCACAGCCCGACCGCTTTTATCTGAACCTGGGCGACGGCCGTTTCGCAGATCGCACCCGGGCGGCCGGGCTGAACGTCGCCGGCGGCAATGGTCTGGGCGTCGTGGCGGCCGATTTCGACGGCTCTGGCCGGCTGAGTTTGTTCGTGGCCAACGACCAGGACGCCAACTTCTATTTTCTCAACCAAGCGCCTCAAGCGGGCGCGGCGCCGCAGTTCGTCGAGCAGGCGTTGCTGGCGGGCCTGGCTTACGACGCCGGCGGCAAGGCCCAGGCGTCGATGGGCGTCGCCGCCGGCGACGCGAACGGCGACGGCCGGCTCGACTTGTTCGTGACGAATTTCTATCAAGAGTCGAACACGCTTTATCTGCAAGATGACAGCGGATTGTTCAGCGACGCCACCGCGGCCAGCGGCCTGCGCGCGGCCAGCTACGAGATGCTGGGCTTCGGCGCGCAGTTCATCGACGGCGAACTCGACGGCTATCCCGATTTGGTCATGACCAACGGGCACATCGACGACTTCACGCATCAGCAGATTCCCTTCGATATGCCGCCGCAATACTTCCGCGGACTCGGCGGGGGCAAGTTCGACCAGCGGCTGGCCGCCGAACTGGGCGCCTTCTTCGAGCGCAAGTCGTTGGGCCGCGGCCTGGCGCGGCTCGATTGGAATCGAGACGGCCGCGAGGACTTCGTCGTCTCGCACCTTGACGGGCCGGCCGCCCTGCTCGCCAATGACTCGACCGCAGCGGGCCATTATCTGGCCGTGCAACTCCGCGGCGTAAAATCCGCCCGCGACGCGATCGGCGCGATCGTCACGCTGGAGGCCGGCGGTCGCAGCCGCCGCCAATGGCTCGCCGCGGGCGATGGTTACCAGGCGAGCAACGAGCGGAAGCTCGTGTTCGGGCTCGCCGGCCTGGCGCGCGTGGAAAAGCTGCAAATCCATTGGCCTTCGGGCCTGACGCAAGAATTCGCCGATTTGGCGGCCGATCAGGAATTGATCTTCGTCGAAGGAGCGCCTCGCTTCACGCGCCTGCCTCGGGTACGCTGAGGGGGACGCCCGCCGTGCAATGCCAATCGGGCGCGTCGCGTTCTTGCAGGCGGTCGTCGAGATGCAAGCGCGATTGCGCATCGGAGAATCTTCCTTTGCAACGAGCGTCTTTTGACGGCGGCCCTGATCGCACCGCACCCTCCGCTCCCCGCGCGCGCCGACGTCGACGCTGGACGGCGCTGGCAGGCCTGCTGGCGCTGGCGGGCTTGCTGGCGGCCGGCGCCCTGTTCGCTTGGCGCTCCGTCATGGGCTCGAACGAACGCCTGCTCGCGCGGGCCCGCCAGGCGCTGGACGCCGGCGATTATCGTCTTGCAGAAGAGTTATCGAACAAGCTCCTCGAGCGGCAGCCGGAATTCGCACAGGCCCTGCTGATTGCCGGCGACGCCGCCGCGAAACAAGACCGGCGCCAGGACGCTTTGGCGCTTTACGCGCGCATTCCTAACCGGGGCGATACCGACTATGCCGAGGGCTGTTTCGCGGCGGGAGAAATCCTGCTCCAACAGGATCACGCGACCGACGCCGAACGAAAGTTTCTGGAAACGTTGGCCATCGATCGGGCGCATATTTTGGCCCACAACCGGCTGGGCTACCTGTACGGCGTCGAAGGGCGCCGATGGGAAGCGCTGCCCCACTTGTTCGAATTGCTCCGGCACGGGCAGTTTTCGGCCGAGGTGTTGTTCCTGGTCGGCGATCGGGCGGCGACCATCGTGCAGCTCGACGAACTGCGGCAATTTTGCGACGCGGCCCCGGGCGACGCGGCGCCGCTCGTCGGCTATGCCAAAATCGCTCTGCGCAACAATGGATCCGCCGAGGCGAAGCGACTGGCTCGACAGGTTTTGGCCGCGGCGCCCGAACTGATCGAAGCGCAGGTCGCCCTCGGACAGGCCCTCCTGAACGCCGCAGAGGATGACGAACTGGTCGAATGGCTTGCCCAACTTCCGGCGGCGGCCGATCAACACCCGGATATCTGGCGGATCCGCGGGCTGTGGGCCAGCCGCCACGCTCAGCCTCGCGCGGCGGCCCGCTGTTTCTGGGAGGCGTTGCGTCTCGATCCCAACCTGGCCGCCGCCAACTTTCAGTTGGCGCAATTGCTGGCCGAACTGCAGCCCTCGCCGGCCGTCGAACGGCTGCGCGAGCGCGCCGTGTTGCTGCAAAGGCTGGCCAACGCAGTGGGGGCGCTCTATGGCAATCGCAAAGACCTGAACCAAATTCGCCTGGCCTCCGAACTCAGCGAGTCGCTGGGCCGAATCTGGGAGGCCTGGGGTTGGCGCCGCATGGCGCTCAGCGTCGATCCCCAATTGCCTTGGGCGCGGCAAGGAGCCCTGAAACTGCAGGCGGCGTTGCACAGCAGCCTGCCGCAAACGCAGGAAACGGCCGATCCCTCGCGCTGGGTCGACCTTTCCAGCTATCCCTTGCCGCGGCTAGACATTCCCGGGCGACAGACCGTGGCATCGGCGCCCGCTTCCTGGCGGCCGAGGTTCAAGGATTTGGCTTTGCAGAGCGGCATCGACTTCACCTATTTCAGCGGCAGTCATCCCAAGGCGCCGGGACGCAGGATTCAGCAAATCATGGCCGGCGGCATCGCCGTGCTCGATTTCGACGGCGACGGCTGGCCCGATGTTTATCTCTCGCAGGGCTGCGATTGGCCGCCCCGTGCCGAGCAAACCAGGCATCTCGATCGGCTGTACCGCAATTTGGGCGACGGCCGCTTCGAGGACGCGACGCGCTATTGCGGAATCGTCGACGGCAATTTCGGCCAGGGGGTCGGCGTGGGCGATCTCAACAGCGACGGCTTTGCCGATCTGTACCTGGCCAACATCGGCGGCAATCGGCTATTCGTCAATCAGGGAGACGGCACGTTCCACGAAATCACTCGCGAAGCAGGGCTCGCCAGCGACGCCTGGACGACCAGTTGCCTGCTGGCCGACCTCAACGGCGACGGGCACCCCGACGTCTACGACGTGAATTACGTGCAAGGCCCCAACATTTACGAACGAGTCTGCCGCGACGAGAACGGGCGAGACCGCACCTGCAATCCGGCCGAATTCTTCTCGCAGCCCGATCGGTTCTTCGTTAGCCTCGGCGACGGGCGGTTCGAGGAGGCGACCGCCGCCGCCGGCCTGACGGCGCCCGAGGGAAACGGCCTGGGAATCGTGGCCGCCGATTTCGACGGCTCGGGCCGCTTGAGCCTGTTCATCGGCAACGATCAGGACGCCAACTTCTACTTCATCAATCAAACGCCGCAGCCGGGCGACCCGCCGAAATTCCTTGAACGCGGCGTGCTGGCGGGCCTGGCCTACGACGGAGAAGGGCGATCGCAGGCCTGCATGGGCATCGCCTCCGCCGACGCCGACAACGACGGCCGGCTCGATCTGTTCGTCACTAACTTTTACAAGGAATCGAACACGCTGTATTTGCAGGAGAACAGCGAACTGTTCAGCGACGCCACGGCGCAGGCGAGCTTGCGAGCGCCGAGCTACGACATGCTGGGCTTCGGCGTGCAATTCATCGACGGCGAACTCGACGGCTGGCGCGATCTGGCGCTGACCAACGGCCACATCGACGACGTGGCCGACGAGCAAACGCCCTGCGAAATGCCGCCGCAGTATTTCCGCAACCTGGGCGACGCGCGGTTCGTGGAATTGGCCGCGGCGGACCTGGGCGAATATTTCGAAGGCGAATACTTCGGCCGCGTCATGGCCCGGCTCGATTGGAATCGCGACGGGCGCGAAGACTTGATCGTCATGCACCTCAATTCGCCCCTGGCGCTGCTCACGAACCAGACGGAACCCTCCGGACATTTCCTGGCCGTCCAGCTCCGCGGCGTGCAGTCGCCGCGCGACGCCGCCGGCGCGACCGCGACCATCACCGCCGGCGGCCGGGTCCAGCGGCAATGGCTGACGGCGGCCGATGGCTACCAGGCGAGCAACCAGCGAGAGTTGATCTTCGGGCTCGCCGGCCTGGCGCGCGTGGAAAAGCTGCAAATCCATTGGCCATCGGGCCTGACGCAGGAGTTCGCCGATTTGGCGGCCGATCAGGAATTGATCGTCGTCGAGGGTTCGCCGCGCGTCACGCCCTTGGCGCCAGTTCGCTGAAGCCGGGCCTGGGCCCGCCATTTGTGCTGTTTTAACCCCCGACTTGCGGTATAGTGGCAAGCATGAGATGCCCTTACTGCCGCATGGACAACGACCGCGTGATCGACTCGCGCGCCAGCCAGGATGGCTTTGCCATCCGCCGCCGGCGCGAGTGCTTGTCGTGCCGCAGGCGGTATACGACTTACGAACACATCGAAGAGCAGGCCATCAAGGTGGTCAAAAAGAACGGCATTCGAGAGCCGTTCGAGCGCGAGAAGATTCGACGAGGGCTGGAAAAGGCCTGCTGGAAACGCGCCGTCAGCGACGAGCAAATGGAGGCGGTTATGGCCGCGGTCGAAGCCGACGTTTACGCGAACGTCGACGCCGAGGTCGAAAGCCGGTATCTGGGCGAGTTGGTCATGAAGCACCTCCGCCAGTTGGACCAAGTGGCGTTCGTCCGCTTCGCCAGCGTGTATCGCGAGTTCAAAGACGTCCGCGATTTCGTCGACGAACTGGAACCGATGCTCGAAGAATCCCGCCAGCCGAAACCCTAGTGCCTCTTCGAAGCCATTTTGACAGTCGGGTGGCTGGCGGCTGAGCCTAGGCGAAGCCCAGTTCGCTGGGGCATCGCTTCGCTCTGCCACCAGCCACCCTCACTGATCAACTTAGACGTGAAGAACCCCTAGCCCGCCCTACTATCGCCGTCGAGTTCGGCCAGAATCGCGTTCGCTTCTTGGAGCTGTGCGCGGAGTTCGCGGCTGACTTCGATCGTGTTGCGATAAGCCTCGATCAGCTCGCGCCGCGATTCCTCGAGCAAGTGCAGGTGCTTTTGGATCTCTCGGGCCTGTCGGGCCAGTTGGATGAAATGCGGCGCCATGACGACCCCCTTTCGAACCTCGCCCATTCTCGAACAAATATCGTGCGGCCGGCGGCGCCGGCTACTCTTTCAGCAGTTGAGCCCGCGCGGCTTCGAGCAATACCGTTAATGAAAACGGCTTCCCCAGGGCCTGCACCACGGGCGGCGACGTCAAGCTTGAATAAGCATCGGGCAGCGTGTCCGTGGAAGTCAGAATGACCGGAATCTCAGCCAAAGCCGCGTTGTCGCGCATCACGGAGAGCAAACCGTCGGCGCCGCCCCAGAGCAATTGCAAGTCGAGGATCAGAACCTGAGGCGTCGACTGGCGCAGTTGTGCCAGGCACTCAATCCCGTCTCCAGAGGTCTCGACTCGCCAACCGCTACGCGAAAAGTACAGGCGGTAAAGGTCGCACAAGTCCTGGTCGCCGTCGGCCAGGAACACGGCCGGCGCCTGGGCGTCATTTTCTGCCGAACGATCCACAGATAGCACGCGCGTCACAAAGCACCCCCGGCCAATGGAAGCCAGTCTCAGCCGCCATGGATTCCCAGCGCGGCGCGTTTTGGCCTTTGTTTCGGTAAACTCCGCCACTCCGACGGCAGCCCGCTTCCCTGGCCACGAAAGGCGCCGTCGCGATTGAAAGTCATGGTACGTGCATCGCCGGCAAGTCGAAAGTCGGGCCGGGGCCGACAATCGATGTAAGTGATTCCCTGACACGCCTCCGGCCGTTCGTCTCAACTCTTGTTTGCCGCAAGATCGCGGATACGCTAGCGGAATCAATGGCAAGGAAGGATTTATGGCCCGCAAGAAGAACGTGAAGCTTTCGGCCTCGGCCGGGACGGAAAAGGCGCCCGCCCCGCCGGCGCCAACGCGGAAAGAATCCGAACCGTCGGCGCCGACGCCCGGCGTCGCGACGTCGAGCGGGGATGGCGAGGAGCGGCGACGAGAAATGTCAGTCGTCGGCATCGGCGCGTCGGCGGGCGGGCTCGAAGCGCTGACGGGACTGCTGCAGGCGATTCCGGCCGAAAGCGGCCTGGCTTTCGTCGTCATCTCGCACCTCGATCCGGAGCACAAGAGCGCCCTGGGAGAAATCCTGTCGCGGACGTGCGCCATGCCGGTCCGCGACGTCGAAGAGGGCATGCTCGTCGAATCCGACCACGTCTACGTCATGCCGCCGAACCAAGAGCTGGTCCTGGCCCGGAAGACCCTGCACCTCGCTCCGCGCCCGGAATCGCGGGCCCCGCACATGCCCGTCGACGTCTTCCTCCGCTCGCTGGCCGCAGAGCGCGGAAGCCGCGCCATCGCCGTGATCTTGTCCGGCACCGGTTCGGACGGCACGTACGGCGCGAAGGCGATCAAGGAAGCAGGCGGCATCAACTTCGCTCAGGACGAGTCGGCCCGATTCGGCGGCATGCCGCATAGCGCCGTCACCGCCGGCTGCATCGATTACGTCCTGCCTCCGCGGCAGATCGCCGCGGAATTGCTGCGCATCGCCCACCACCCTTTGCAGGCCCGGCCAATACAGGCCGGGCCGCCCGACGAAAGCGAGTTCCACAGAATCCTGCGGCTGATGAGCGAATTCACGGGCGTCGATTTCTTGAGTTACAAACACTCGACGCTACGGCGCCGCATCGAGCGCCGGATGCTGCTGCTGGGGCTGCAAACCCTGGACGATTATCTGGAATTCCTGCGCGAGGACGCCGCCGAGCGCAAGAAACTGTTCGACGAGGTGCTGATCCAGGTGACCAGCTTCTTCCGCGATCCGGACTCATTCGAGTCGCTCAAGCAGGTCGTGTTTCCGCGCCTGATGCAAAACCGACAGCGCGGAATGCCGTTGCGCATTTGGGTGCCCGGCTGCGCCTCGGGCGAGGAAGCGTATTCGCTGGCGATCTTGTTGCTGGAGTTCCTGAGGGCCACGTCCCAGACCGCGCCGATCAAGATCTTCGCCACCGATATCAGCGAGCGGGCCGTCGAATCGGCCCGGGCCGGCGCCTATGCCGAAGGAATCGCGGCCGAAGTCTCCCCCCAAAGGCTGCAACGGTTCTTCACGAAAACCGACCGGGGTTACGAGATCAACAAATCGGTGCGCGACCTGTGCGTCTTCGCCCGCCAGGACGTGACCAAAGACCCGCCTTTCTCGCAACTCGACCTGATTAGCTGCCGCAACGTGCTGATCTACCTCGGGCCGGGCCTGCAAAGCCGCGTGCTGCCGATGTTTCATTACGCCCTCAAGCCGGGCAGCTTCCTCGTGCTGGGTAATTCCGAATCGGTAGGCGCCTTCACCGATCTGTTCGAGGCGGCGGACCGCCGGCACAAGTTCTTCGTCCGCACGGCAACCCCCAGCCGGCTGACGTTCGGCTACACGGCTGGCGCCCCTTCGCAGACGCGGGTCGTCGTGCAGGAAGCCGGAATCGCGCAGAGCCGCGGCCTGCCAGACGTCTACCGCGAGGCCGATCGGGTCGTGCTGGCTCGCTATGCCCCGCCCGGCGTGGTGGTCGACGAAAACCTGCACGTCGTGCAGTTCCGCGGCGAAACGGGGCGGTTTCTCAAGCCGGCGCCGGGGCCGCCCACGGCCGAGTTGATTCAGTTGGCTCGCGAGGGGCTGATCCGGGCCTTGAACAACGCTCTGGACCGCGCCAAGCGCGACAACGTCCCGGTGCAGCAAGCGGGCGTGCGATTCAGGACCAACAGCCATTTTCAACAGATCGAACTGCACGTGATTCCGATCGCCGACCTGGCTTCGGGAGCGCGCCACTTCGTGGTGCTGTTCGAAGAAGTTCCGGCCAAGGTCGGGGCGGAAGGCGCCGAGCCCGAGGCGCGCGCGGCGGTCGCCCCCGAAGAAGAATCGGAGAAGGAGCGGGAAGTCAACCTCCTGAAACAGGACTTGGAGGCGACCAAGGCCTACTTGCAATCGGTGATCGAACAGAAAGAAGGCGCCATCGAGGAACTGCGGGCCGCCAACGAGGAGATCGTCTCGGCCAACGAGGAGTTGCAAAGCACCAACGAGGAACTGGAGACCGCCAAGGAGGAACTGCAGGCCACCAACGAAGAGCTGACGACCGTCAACGAGGAATTGCAGAACCGCATCCGCACCGCCAACCAACTCAGCGACGATCTGGTCAACCTCATCGAGTGTACGAACATCCCCGTTCTCGTCCTCGACGTCGATCTTAACATCCGCCGGTTCACTCCCACCGCCCAGCGGGCGCTGAACTTGCGTCCTGGCGACCTGGGCCGGCCGATCGGCGACCTCAAGCTCAAGTTCGATTTTCCGCAATTGGAGTCGCTGGCCCGCGAGGTGATCGACACGCTGAAAACCGCGCAACGCGAAGTCCTGGACGAGCAGGGACGCTGGCACTCTCTGCACATCCGGCCGTACAAAACCGCCGACAACAAAATCGGCGGCGTGATCGTGATGCTGATCGACGTCGATGTGCTCAAACGCCGCGAGCGGCAGGTCAAGGAATCGCTCGATTACGCGTTAAGCATCGTCGAAACGGTGCGCGAGGCGTTGATCGTGCTGGACGGCCAGTTGCGCGTACGGACGGCGAACCGCGCCTTCTATCAGATGTTCCGGGCCCGCCCGGCCGAGACCGAGGGCCGCTTGATTTACGAGTTGGGCGACCAGCAATGGGACATCCCGCGGTTGCGAACGCTGCTGGAGGAACTCCTGCCGCAGAACCGCCACTTCGAGAACTACGAGCTGGAGCACGATTTCCCGTTGATCGGGCGCCGGACGATGCTGCTCAACGCGCATCGCGTGATTCAGCTTGAAGGAGAGCCCAATCAACTGATCCTGCTGGCCATCGAAGACGTCACCGCGCGCAAGCACGCCGAGGATTCGCAGCAGGACAGCGAGCACCGGCTCGAGGCCATCGTCAATTCGGCCGTGGACGCCATCATTACCATCGACGAGCACGGGATCATCGGCTCGGTCAACCCCGCAACCGAGCGGATGTTCGGCTATTTGGCCGCCGAAATGATCGGGCAAAACGTCGCGATGCTGATGCCGTCGCCCTACCGCGAACAGCACAATGGCTACCTGGCGCGGTATCTGCAAACCGGCGAGAATCAGGTGATCGGCGTCAGCCGCGAAGTCCAGGGCCGCCGCAAGGACGGATCGTCCTTTCCCACCGAGCTGTCCGTGAGCGAGTTTCAGCAGGGTCCCGAACGGTTGTTCGCCGGGGTCCATCACGATCTGAGCGCCCGCCGGGCCCTGGAGCGCGAAGTGCTGGAAACGGCGACGGCCGAACAACGCCGCATTGCGCAGGAATTGCACGATACCACCGGTCAGGAACTGACCGCGCTGGGGTTGTTGGCCGAGAGTCTCATCGAAGGGCTCGCGAAAAACGCCCCTGCCGAGGCCGCGCTGGCGGGCAAGATCGCCGCCGGGCTCAAGCAGACGCTGTCCCAAGTGCGGATGCTCGCCCGAGGGTTGATTCCGGTGGAGGTGGACGCCGCCGGACTGATGGCCGCCCTGGCGGAACTGGCGTCTCACACGGACGAACTGGGCGCGGCGAAATGTACCTTCGAGTGCCACAAGCCGGTGTTCGTAGAGAGTAACCAGACGGCCACCCAGCTTTTCGCCATTGCCCGCGAAGCGGTCACCAATGCCCTCAGGCACAGTCAGGCGAAGCACATCACGATCAGCCTCGAGAGCGACGATCGAACGGTCACGCTGCGCGTCCGGGACGATGGGGTCGGGTTCCCGCCCGAAGAAGTAGAGGAAAAGGGGATGGGACTGAAAACCATGCGCTACCGGGCCGGCCTGATCAACGCGGCGCTGTCCATCGTTCGAGCGGAGCCCGCCGGCGCGCTCATCTCGTGCACGGTCCACCACGGTCCGAATCATGATGCAGAGCAAAACCAAGACGCGTAAGCGGGCCGCCCGGGTGCTGATCGTCGACGATCACCCGGCCGTGCGCGAGGCATTGGCCATCCGCATCGCCGCGCAGCCGGATCTGGAGGTCTGCGGCGAGGCCGCCGACGCCCAAGAGGCCCTGCGGCTGGCCGCCGACGCCGATCCGGACGTGGCGGTCGTCAACATCGCGCTCAAGTCGGGCAACGGCCTCGATCTGATCCGGAGGCTCAAGGCGCGCAACGCAGCGTTCCGCGCCATCGTTTGGTCGATGTACAGCGAGCAACTCTACGCCGAACGCGCCTTGCGGGCCGGGGCGATGGGCTACATCACCAAGGAACAGGCCACCGGCCAGATCATCGAGGCGATCCGCCAGGTGCTCGACGGCAAGATCTATCTCGGGCCGGCCATGACCGAGAAACTGCTGAAGCGGGCCGTCGGCCAGGCCGGTCCGGAACTTGCCCGCTCGCCGGTCGCGGCCCTCTCCAATCGCGAGCTGGAAGTGCTGCGGCTGATCGGTAACGGCGTGAAAACCGCGGAGATCGCCAAGCAGCTCAACCTCAGCGTCAAGACGGTCGAAACCTACCGCATTCGCATCCGCCAGAAGCTGGACCTGAGCGACGGAACCGATCTGGCCCGGTACGCCGCGCAGTGGGTGTTGGAGCAGGGCGGAGCGAAGTGACGCTGGCCGGCGTTTCAAGATTGCAACTGAACGTGCCGACGAGCTGCTTCTCTGCGGTGAACGCCGCCGAGGCCAAACTCAGCATCGAGTGCGGGCCCGGAATCGGCCCATCGGCCTCGATGTCGGTGCTGACGTAGATCTCTTGCGCCATGCTTTAAAGTTCAAGCTGCAGAAAGTCGCTTTTCGCTCCGCGAATAGACGCTTTTTTCGCGGAGCGAAAAGCGACATTGGCTGCGGCTTCGCCGCGCTGGGAAATCCGTGCGAATCCGCGGCCCCAAAAAACTTTGTACTACAAATGGTCCATTTTTTTCCGGGCCGCGAAGATTTCATGCCGCGATTCAGACGCTCCGTGCCCGGAAAGCCAAATTGAAAAACGCAAAATGCAAAATGTAAATCGCAATATCGGAAATCGCATTTCCGCCAATTTGACTTTTGCATTTTGCGTTTTGCATGATCCGCAGCCGACAAATGTTTCCTTTTGGTTGCGGCCGAAGGCCGCGCTGGGTTCTCCGTGGCGAACTATCCAGCCGGCTAGTCTACGGTTCCTTCAGCTTCTGCTTGGCCAGCTTCTCCTTGACCCCCGGAATGATCCGAGCGGCGTTCTCGTGGTAGATCTTCTTCAGCACGTCGTCGGGCAGGCCGACGCCGTAGATGTTCCAAAAGCCCTGCGGCGGAAACGGGTTTTCGGCGTAGGGGAAATACTCGTCCTCGGTTTCCAAAAACCGCCAATAGGGCAGCAGCCGCCCGGCCGGCCGGGGACCGTCGGTGCCAAACATCACGCGGTCGGCGTACTCGATCAAGAACCGCCGGGCCGTGCGAGGCTGACGGCCGAGTTCGGCGATGCGAGAGGCCATTTCCACGACCAGGTTCGGATGCGCGTCGAGCCAGCGGCCGACTTGCTCCAGGTTCTCGCCGTCGTTGGCCAGATGGGCGCCGATGAAGGTCGTCTTCGGGTGCCGTGCAATCACGCGATCGCGGGCCGCGTGCAGTTCCTCGCGCGAAGGCCACTGCGGCCCGTAAAAGCTCCACTCGGGATGCCGGTGCAATTCTTCCCAGCGTTCGTTGCGCTCGTCGATCGGCTCGAAGAACGCCGCAGGATCGGCCGTGTGCACGATCACCGGCAGGCCCAGCTCGCCACAGGCCGCCCAGATCGGGTCCCAACGCGGATCGTCGATCGCGATCAACGACCCGTCGGGATTGCGATAGCCCAGGCCGAACAGCTTGAAGACCTTCAGGCCGCTGGCGCCTTTCTTCTTGACCGCCGCCAGCTCGGCGGCCATCCGGCGGCCGAAGTCGGGTCGCTGGCAATCCCAACTGGCCGGGTCGTCGGCGCGGCCGCCGCCTTGCCAGTTGATGTTGGCGAAGATCACGAAACGGTCGCGATATTTCGTCCACAAGTAGCGGGCATGCTCGTCGAACTCGGCGCCCAGCCCGCCGTCGAGACTGACGCAAACGGCGATGTTTTGCGCATCCATCAGCTTCACGAAATCGTCGAGCTGCTCGGGCGAGTGATGGAAGCGAATCCGCGGGTGTACGTGGACGTCGACGACCGGCAACTTGGCCCGCGGCGGCAAATGCTCGGTCACTTTCAATTGCGGCCTCGGCCGGAATTGGTCGAGCGCCAGGTTCCGCCCTTCGCGCCCGTCTAGTGGTTCATCGGCGAAGGCAAGCGGGAGCTCGGGGCAGGAGATGAACCACAGAGACACAGAGGCACAGAGAAGAAGAATAAGACGACGATAAGATTTAGGAGAGCGGCGCCGGAAAACAGAGCAATAAATCGAAATCGGGATCGCCTTGAGTTCTGGCAATGCACCGGCTTTTGAATCACTTTTCTCGACTCTTCGTCTCTGTGTCTCTGTGTCTCTGTGGTTCCCCCGCTTCCCTCGTCGCATGAATCAAATTCCCATCCGCGACAGGGCATCGATCACGCTGCCGACGGCGCCGAACAACGTGGGATGGGTGTCTTCGAAATTGCGGGCGGTCGTCGCCAGGCGTTCGACAAGCGAGCCGGGCGCCCGAGCGGATTCGCCGGGCGCCGCGCCGCTGGCTTGCTCGGCCAGCACCAGTTCGATATCGGCGACGACTTCTTCCATCAGCGCTCGATCCGCCGGGTCGAGCGTTCCCGTCGCCGAAAGCTTGGTCTGCAACTCGGCCAATTTGACGCGCAGGTCTTGCAAGTGGTCTGCCATACAAAACAGGATAAGTCCGGTTTGCCGATTGAACAAGCCGCATTCGAGGGCTGTGAAACAATAACTTATCCAAGCTCGCTGAACGCCGGTCGGACCGAAAGCCCTCCAACGTCGCAGGTCTGGCGGCGCGGTCGCGGGCGGTTTATGGTGATCGTATGAAGAGAGCGTTGACAGTTCCCAAAAAAAAGAAGGCAGACGCAAAACCAGCAATTCACGGGAAAAATAGGACCATTTCTGCCGCTTCTGCTGCCGCACGTCGAACCAAACCTCCACCCGCTCGACCAATTGGCCGATGACTTCCTTGACGATGGCGGGGTCGTCGTCGCCAAGCCCCTTGGAGAGTCGTACAAGCTCATCCAGAGCGCGGTCGGCCAAATCGTCGATATCCTGCTCGGGCCGCTTGGCGCCCTTTCCTTGGGCTCGCCGCTCCTGATCGAGCGCCGCCCGCTCCTGGCGCCATTTGGTCAACATGGCCTGCGCTGCGGCAAGGTTCTCGGACTCGGCCAGCAGAAGGTTTTCCGTCCCTCGTTCGATCTTGCGATCGAGTTCGGCAAGCTGTTGTTTCAGGCGCCCCGCGTCGGCGGCTGGCGCGTGCGAACGGGTTTTCAATTGGCGCCGAATCTCGGCCTTCAGCCGCTCGATAAGCTCGGGCTGCAAAACGGCGTCGCGGATAGCCTCGACGACGAACCGCTCCAGAGCATCGGCGTCAACGGCGTTGTGGGCGCCGTTGCAGGCGTGCCCCGAGGTCTCGGCGTACCGCGGGCAGGAATACCACCGATAAACGTAATCCGGCTTCAAGGGATCGCGATGCTTGCGCTTCTGCACGTAGCCGCCGAGCTTCGCCCCGCAATGCCCGCAGTAAAGTACGCCCGAAAGCAGGTAGCCGCCCGTGCGGACCGCGCCGCCGGTGGACCGCTTGGCGATTTTCTTCTGCACCTTCTCCCAGATCTTGCGCTCGATGAGCGCCGGGAACCGGTCTTGGTGGACAATCCAGTCCTCTCGCGCCGTCTTGGTCCGCTGTTGGTTCGGCGAAATGTCGCCTCCGGCGAGCGCCTTGGCCTTGGCGACGACTTCGCCTTTCATGGTGACATGATACTTGCCGATGCGCGAACGGTTCCAAACCAGATCGCCGCAGTAAACTTGGTTCATCAGCATCAGCCGCACTTGCTGGCGCGTCCAGTGCAGGCCGCCCGGGCCAAATTTGCCGCGGGCGTTCAATTCGCCGACCAGCCCGCTCATACTGATCGCCGACGACGCATAGCGGCGGAAGATGCCTTGAATCAGTTCGACCAGTTCCTTGTCGTCGCTCAGCACCAGCGTCGTCGTCCAGCCCTTCGGCTTGGCGACCTTCTCGCCGCTGCGGACGCGCTGGCGATGCGCGCCCGTTTCATCGCAGAGCATGCGATCATAGCCCCAGGGCGCCGGGCCGCCCGCATGGTGACCGCTGGCGGCCTTGGCGATCTTGCCGCGCACGCTATTGCGCGACAGGTCGAGCAGAAATTGATACTTGCCCTCCTGCTGATCGTGTACATCAGCCGCCCCTGGAAATCGTCCCAAGAGATTTCGCCTTGGGCGACCGTGATAAGCTTCACGCCGGCCTTGCGGAGGGGATAAATCCAGCGGCCGGCCTCGATGGAATCGAACCGCCCGAAGCGGTCTTGATCCCAGCACAAGATAGCGCGGAAGTCCCCCTTGCGTCCTTCCTTGACTCCAGGTGAGTAGCCCAGAATCAAAAAGAAACCCATGCCCCCGAGGGTGATACTCCAGACGGACTACAGACCGCCTGTCGCTCGGTTGCCCGACTACGCGCACTTTCTTGCCCGCCCGCGGCGACAGGTCGTAAACCGCGCCAGCCGCGACAATGAACGCGCCGCTGCCGGTGAACGGCGCCGGGTTCGCGCCAACCAAAAAGACCGTTGTGCTGGCACTTTCGATCGGCACGGGCTGCAAACGGGGCTGCAGCGCGGGAACGATCCATTGGGCTTCGTAATCCGCCGGGTCGGGTACGCTCGCGAAGTATTGGGCGTCGACGATGAGCGAACCGCTACGGGCCGGGGCGCGCGGAGGCTCGCGCCACGCTGCGAGCGGCGCCCACATCGGCTCGATCGCAAAGCCGGCTTGCAAGTTCGAGGGCGTAACCACCAGAGGCGATTCCGTCGCTGGTGGCTGCGGCGTGCGGACCAGGGACCGCGGCTGCTGCATCCCCATGAAGCCGACCGAATCGGCCGCTGCGTTGGTGGCGTCGCTGTAGGGCGGCGCCAGGTCGCTCGTGCGTTGCGGTTGCGCCGCGGGCCACACGGGCAACGCAAGCGGCGGATGCTCGGCCATTGGCAGCGAAAGCGTGATCGTATCGAGCGCCGCCGATTCGACGGGCAGCTTGAGCGTGCGGGCGGCCTGCCTTACTGGCTGCAATAGGCCCGGGTCGTAGTCCAAGAAGGCATAGGACGGCGGCACAACTTGCGGCGTCGTTTCCACGCCGGCCAGTGTCGGCGCTGTCTCGGGGCGCAGCAACTGCCGCACGGGAAGTCCCATCGGCTCGATCAACAGTCTGTCTTGCGTAGCCAAACCTACGCCCGCGGGCCGTGACTCGATAGGCGGTTGCTCTGGCATTGCCATCCTCGCGGCTTGCGGCTCGGGCGCCATCCAGTCGATGGCCTCGACGGCAGACGGTAATTGACGCACCTGCGATTCGCCTGCCGCTGTACGCGCGCTGCGCCGCTGGTTGAGCAAGACAGGTTGATTCGGCTCCCAATCGGACGGCACGGCCTGCGATAACTCAACCGTTTCTCCAGCCAGTTCGCCTTGCAGCGGCGGAACGCGACCTAGGGCGAGTGGCAACTGCGGCTGCGAGAGCGGCACGGCCCAGGCGACAATCTGCGCTTCCTGAAAATGTTGGGGCGGCGTGATGCCGGACTGCACGCCAGGCTGCTGCACTCGGCGATCGGCCGGCGATGGCGCCCACATGGGCTCGACAAAGAGCTGTTGAGCGCTCCAGGCGTCTAGTAAGACCGTCTCGACGGGGACCGGCTGTCGGCGCTCGCAGATAAATGCCGTTGCGGCGTCTGCATCGCCATGCGGTCGGGATAGAGCGCCGGGTCGCCGGGTGTGGCCCAGACATAGCTGGTCGCCTCGACGGCCGGTTGGCGGACTCCTCCGCGACGATACGCCGGTTGCGCTAGGGGTGGCTCGTAGTCGGACGGCACGGCTTGCGATAAATCGATCGTTTCCCCGGCCAACTCGCCTGAGAGCGGCGGAACACGACCTGTCGCCAGTGGCAACCGCGGCTGCGACATGCCGGGCAGGATCGCTGCATTCGGCTCTTCGCGCGACGATAACGCGCCAGGGTCGATCGCTTCCATCGGCGGCTGGTACTGCCGGGGGAAATCGCGCCGCGGCAAGTCTTGGTTGGCCTGCCTGGTCGTCTCGGGGTGCGCCGCCTCGCCAGCAAGCAGGCTGGTGTAATCCGTGCTGGCCATGATCGGAAATTGCCAAGCCTGTCGCTCGGGCCGGGGATAGGGCAGCAGCGCCATGGCCGGATAGTTTTCGGGGTGGATTGGCTCGGGCTGGGCAGGCAACAGGAAAACCGCGGGATCGTAATCGCCCATCAGATGCATTTGCCAGGCTTGCCGCACTGGATCGGGCGCCCGCTGCACGAACATCGCCGGATAGTTTTCCGGGTGGATCGGCTCGGGGGCATTAAATAGGAAGCGTCAGGCTCGTGGGGTCGTAGTCGCCCATGATGGGGGCGAGATACGTGCGGCTCTGCGGCGTCGGCGCACGAGACACGAACATCGGCGCGAGCACTTCCGGGTGGATCGGTTCCGGCGCATTGGGAAGCGTCAACGCGTGCGGATCGATCGACTCAATCGGCGGCGGCTGGAAATGAGGGCGCCGGCGAACTATGGAAACGGGATCCATACCGATGGCACCCGGATCGTTGATGTCGATCAGCTCGTAAGTGACCGTCGCCGCCACGTCGTAGACATCGACATTCCCAGAGGAGGCGCCGCCAGGCGAGCTAAATACAAGATCGATCTCCCAGGCGCCGTTGACGGCACTTGGCAGCAGCGGGCTCATGGGCATTGAGTAACTATAACTGGCGAACGTCGTTCCCAGGCTGGCGCCATCCGAGGCATCCCTAGTGGTCAGCGAAGTTTTCACCGACTGCACGTTGACGATCGGCGTGCCCGAACTGGAAGCGAGGGCCTGGAATGTAATCTTGATCCCCGTCACGGCGTAGAGGGCGGGGATGCCGAATTGTCCTGCGTTGAATTGGCACTTGAGCGTGTTGGTGTTCAGGGAGGCGGAATAGCCGGCCTGCCCGGAGGCAAAGCTCGCGCTGCTGGTGGAGCTTGCCGCAGTGGGGTCGACCCAGATGCCCCCGGGATCTTCGCCGCCATCAACGCCCGTCGCGACGATGATTGGTCCTTGACTGGACATGATTTTGCTTTCTCAAAAAAAACCGGTGCCGCCACGCCGGCCGGGCTGCGGCCTAGGCTCGCGACTGGTAACAACCGCCCACGCCGCCGTACTGGCTTAACTGCGCGTCGACGATTCGCCGCGCTTCATCGGCGTCGCTGTCCGTGGAAAACTGAATCGGCAGCTTTTCCTCCACTTCGTCGTCGTCGTCGGCTGAATCGTCAGCATCTTCGCGACGCTGAACGTCTTTGACGGCCACTATTGTCTTAAGCGCCGTCAACAGGTCGCGAACGAGCGTGTTGATCGTGCAATCGTTCGGCAACGCGATGCCGGTCTCTTGCTCCAACAGCGCGCGCATCGCATTGAATTGGTCGGGCTTGGCCGTCGGTGCGCGGCGGGGTAGGTCGGGGTTCATGGGTTCGATCCTTGTGGTTAGAGAAAATCGGTTTGGCAAGTCCATCGGTTAAGGCTGCAATTGCAGCGTCTCCAATTGGGCGATTTCTTTTTCCGCCGCTTTCACGGCGGTTTCGAGCTGCGATAGTTCGTGTTTGCATTCGCCGTGCGAGATAGTAAGCGAATTGAAGGTGCGTTCTACTTGCTCGGCCGGAACGGACACCTGCACGTCGGGCAGTAGCTGCGCGCCGAAAAATTGGTTGGCAGGGACAATGTCTTTTCGTCGAGCGGCCGACCTGGATGTTTCATCGCCTGGCGGCAGAATGCCAAGCCCTCCTCCGCGGTTGCGATTGCTGCCCGCAAGTCGGTCAGGCGGCCTTTCGGGGCGTCAATGAGTGTCCTCAATTCCGAAATCCGCGGGGCATGCTCCGGGCGCCCGGCGGCAAGTTGCGCCTTGGCATCGAGAGCGGCCTGCAACTCGGCCGCGGCCAAACTCTCAAGCCGCCATTGCGCGGCGAGATTTTCTTGCAACACGCGGCCCGCGTTTTGGAAATCCTCGATCAGCTTGCGCTGCGCGGCGCCGAATTCGTCGAGCCTTTCTTGCAGTGCGGGGACGGCCTTGATGGTTTCCGCCCATGCTTTTCGTTGCGCGAACTCGTTTTGTTCGCGGGCCAATTCGGCGGGCGATTTGCCGAGCCGTCGCATTGCCTTGGCCAATGGGCGCAACAGGTCGCCAGCTCTCGCGCAAGCCGTGGTTGCGGCGGACTTTACAGCGTTTTGATGATCTGCGAGCGTAGCGATTTTGGGCCTTCATCGCTCGGGGGATGATTTGTTGGGCTACCAAGCAGTTGAGGTGGTTGGCCCGCCCGCATCCGTAGCGGCCAAAACCCCTGTTTTTGTGGGATTTTGATCCCGTGGCTCAAGCTGCCTCAGATGAGTTTGGTGCGAGGTAAATCCCAGCAGCGAAGTCACTTCCGTACAGAGCGGGCGACCTGTTGCGCCCTTGGCCAATTCGTCGGCGTTGACGTTTGCGCCAGCGACAGCGCGGCGATAGAGCTTGTCCGCGGTTTCTTCCTCGGTGGCGAAGATGTTAGTAACGCGGTCGAGTAAGGTTGCTACTCCTGACATTACAATACCTTTCGTTGGCTGGTAGTGCTGCTGCGACGCCGACCCTGAACAATGTCGGCAAAGGTACGGAAACAAGTGTCCGAACAATTTTCCAGGTGCTCGCGGACGTGCGTGGGGAGTCTGTTGTAAGGCAGGTTTCTGCGCACCATTTGCGCCGCCTCAAGCATCGACTCGGACAGCCGCCGGGCTCGCTCGAACCGCTCGTCGGCGGTATCCGCTCGCATGTTCTCGATTTCTTGTAACGTGTTCATCGAATCAAACCGTTTTGCAAAACAAGGGACGCGTTCGTTAGCCCCAGAGTGAATTTCGAGAGGAAAGCCGGTAGCCGAACGGCACGCCGCTGCGATTGCTTTGGCCGCAGAGCAACGGCCCCATGATGTTGCCGCCTTGCACGTCGCGGCTTGCCGCTTCGATTGCACGCGGGGCGGCAATCGCCAGACTGATAGCCAGGTCGGCATGGCCCGATTCGCGGTCGCTCGGGGCGACCAGCTTGCAATGATTGAACCCGCGCTCCTCGATGGACAGCCGCTGCAAGTCCGCAATCAATTGCGGGTCGGGGTAAAGCTCGATTTGCTTCTGTCGGAAAATCTGCATCAGGCTCGTCGCCATCAACGACAAGTTGCTCGCCACGAAAGTCATCTCGATGCACCGGACGCCGGCCGCGGTCAACTCCTGAACGAGCAGGCCGGCTTGATGCGGGTCGTAAACCACGTCGGCAGAGAAGCCGCGGGCAGTCGTTTCGACGGTTTCGCGAACGGAGATTAGGTCGACCATGCCCCGGGCGATCGGCGACCACGATTGGCACAAGGCAACGTGAATTCGGTTGGTCCGTGGGTCAGAGCCGAGCAGCGTCATCGCCGAGCGGTCGCGTTTCGTGCTCAGGTCCAGGCCGATCGTATATTCGATGCCTTCCTCGGGGGCGTAAGTCGCCTCGGTGCGCTTGATGCAAGCCAAGATGTCGGCTTGCTCGATGGCATCGCCGCCGCCGGGCGACCAGATGCCGCGAAACAGGCGATTGAATCGCGTCGGGCTGTTGCGCCGTCGGGCTTCCTCGATGTCGGCGGGGTTCAGCCAAGACGCCGGCTGGGTGTGCTGGCGGAAGTCCCAATTGTCCGAAGTGCGGGCGAGCTCGCGCCAGTCGGCTTGCCAGCTTCGGGTGTGGCCGGCGTTGGTGGCGATGATCCCTAAGCCGTTGGCCATCTTCGTGAGGTTGTCGAACAGCGTCTCGGCGAATTCCCGGTTCTCGACGTGAACCAGCTCGTCCAGGGCGACGACTGAGGGGCGGCTTCCGTGGGCTGAAGGCGCGTCGGCGGCCTCAATTTGGATCGTGCTGCCCGTCTGCCGGCAGATAACCCGCCAGTTCTGCACGTCGATGTACGGCTCTAGGGCGGGATTGAGCGAGAGTGTCGTCCTGATCGCCTTGCGGACTTCGTCGGCCTGGTCGCTGTCGGCGGCGCCGCACTGAATCAGCAGTTCGCGGCGGCTGAACACGAGCAGCCACAGCAACGCCAAGGCCATGTCGGAGGTTTTCGATGCCCCTTTGACGCATTCCCACTAGTAGCGGCCGACGGGCGGGCGCTTGCCGGCGGCAACCGCCTGGAGGCTTGGGGCGAGTGCTGTATAGCGCTCACGCTGAAACGGCTGCATGACGGCCGAGAATTGCACCGGGCCATCGGGCGTTGCTACGTTCACCTGGCCGAAGAAGTGCATCGGGTCGGCGGCATTTCGTCGGAACTCGGAGGATTTCATTCCTGGCCTCCATTTTGTGGCTCTGGAGATGTTTGTTTGACGGGCGCGGCATCCAACGCCCCAGAACGCAACTCGGCGTATAGGGCGTCAATTTCGGCCTCCTGGCTGCGCTCAAGCCGCAAGAGCCTGATTGCCTTGTCGCGCGACTCAGCGCCCTTGGCTGCCTCTTTGCTGAAGTGCAACCGCTCGGCAGGTGAGAGCCGGTCGTATTCGATAGCGAGCCAGCGCTGAGCTAATTCGACGTGCTTTTGCCATCGCACGGCTACGTCGATCGCTGAGGCGGCCGCTACGTCGATCTCGCCATAGCGCTTGATTACCCTGGCTTCCAGGAAGTGGCCGAACTTGTTCACCCGGTTGGCTGCGCGGCGGCAGCCTTTGGGCCATCTATGGGCGCGCAATCCATGAGCGAGCCGATTCGGACCGCCTCGCCGCTTGACTGGAGAGGCGTCGGCCGGCGCATCATCGGCATGCGTCGCAGTGCTAAGCAGTTGTGGGTTGTCGGGTTGCGTCATTTTTCAAAGTTTTATGGTGCAATCATCTTGTGAGGGTGTTGCCTCGTTGAATGCGAGCGGCCGAGCGCAGCCCCGAGCCGGGGTCAGTCGCCAGAATCATCCTCGCCGCTAATCGACAACAGCCGCTCTGTGATCTGGGGAAGGTCGGCGCGTCCGCCAAGTCGAGCATCGCCGATAACCGCGAGCGTCTTGCCGAGGAGCGGCTGAAGGCCGAAGTTGGTCCCCAGGCTCGCGAGGGTCGGCGCCGCCGAGTTCCGTTCGCCGACGAGCCGCCGCAGCACGCGGGCAACCGTTTCCTTGCCGCTTCGCTTGGGGCCGATCAACATCAAGATCTTGTGTTGGCTGGTGTCGGGCAACAGCGAGTACCCGAACCATTCGCGCAGCGTGTCAATGCTGTCGGGATCGTCGGGCCAGAGCGTTTGCAAGAATTTCTGCCATTCGACGGGCGCCGGCGCGTCGCGCTCAAAATCGAAGTCCAGGCCGCACGTCGAAAAGAGGCGGGGAGTAAGCGGCCGACAGAGCCTCTCCGCGCCGTCCAAGTAGCCGGGCAGATGAACCATCATGTTTCGGCACACGAGCGTTTCAGACGCCGGAAACGGCGCGTCAGAGCCCGGCAGCCATGCCGGCGCCTCGACGTGCGAGCCGAGCAACGTCTGCGCCTGCAATTGCATCAGGCAATTCGCGGTAATCCCGGTCGTCAACTTGGCAAAGTGCTGATTCAGATGGCCCGCCAGGTGCGAACGAACCTCGCTCAGCGGGAGTTCGCCGTACCAGCCCTTGCGCCAGAGCCAGAACGTGCCTCGCCAGAATCGCACTTGATAAACGCCGTCCAGTTCGCCCGACTTCAAGTAACTCGCTACCTCGGTCGCCCTCCCGCGCTGCACGGCGATATCGACTGCCTCCAGCCACGCTGCGCGGGCCTCGCGGGCGATGCGACAATCCTCGACCTCCCAGAGCACGAGCCGCACGGCATGGCGCTTGAGCAGCTCGCGCCGGCAGGCCGCGTAAGAGTCGAGCGCTGCCGCCGGGATTGCGAGTTTGCCGCTGGCGACGTCGATCTCGACCTGATAGCCGCCGGGCGCGGCGGTGAACGTGATAGCGCCCAAGATGTTGATTTCTGCGCCGGGCGGGGATTTCGCTTTTCCGTTGCCGACCTTTGCTCTTGCCTGTAACATGCTATTGTTCTCCAATCTTTGCCCGGCGCCGTGCTCGCGGTTAGCCGGGCTTTTCATTTCTTCTCGTTTCGGCCCATTCGCCTCTCGGCCCGCTCGATCAGCCACGCCGCCAGCGCCTCGATCGTCTCATCGCTCACCTCCTCGCCGGTCGTGCGGACCTCCCAGCGAGAGCCATCCTCCACCAGCTCGGCGGACTTGGGGCGGCGCGCGGCCTGGGGGCTCATGTCGCGGCGGCCTCCGGCTGGGGCTGGCGGACGATGGCCTTGTTGCGGGCGGCGCGCTCGCGGGCGATAGCCGAACGCAGCAGGATGCGCAGTGAGTGGGCCTCGGCGTCGATCTCCTCGAGCCGGGTGCGGATGGCGTCGGCCGTCAGGGATCGGAGGGCGGAGAGTGCATGGGCGGCGTCCATGCAGGCATCGTAGGCGGCCGCCGTCAGGCAATGCAGACCGGATGCTACCGGATACTACGCGGTTATTACCGCGCGGCCATCAATGATCGAGTTCGAGTATCCGCCTTTGCCCTTGCCGCCGGGCAGATTGATGTAGGCCGACAGTTCCGGGTTGGCTTTGATGGCGCGCTTGAGTTTGTCGGCCGCCCTGTCGTGGCCGCTTTTATTTTTTAACTAGTCCGTCGTCGCGGCGCGTAATTCGACCAGCGCTTCGATGATTTCTCCGGGCGCCGTTTCCAGAGCAATCGGGGGCGCGTTGCCGATTTGCAGCTTTCCGTCTCCCAGATAGACGCATGTTGCCGCCTCCACGCCGGGCATCCTGGCGCCGCCCAGCCCCTTGACGATTTCGCGCGCGACGGCTTCAGCCGACCCGGCCATCGAGCGCAGCTTTTTCCATTCGGCGCCATGCTCGATGCCGCCTACGTGGCCATCGCCGTTTTGGCAGAGGCGCACGAGCTCATCGGCCAGCGTTTTTTGCCGATTCGTCAGGAATACAATCGTTTCGCGGTCGTATTGTTGGCATTGCGCGTTTTCGATTCTCTCGAACGTGTCAAGGTAACTTGTCGCGACTTCGACCAGATAATCGAGGCTCACGGGCTTCCGCTCGCGATGGTCGCTGATGATTGCATCATCAATCGCCGGGTCGTAGATGCTGGCGGTGGGGCGTCCGTATTCGTCAGTCTTGGGCGCCTTGGACTTCTTGGCCATGATTTCTCCCTGTTGGGACCGGGCCACGCGGCGGGCGAGCACAGGGAGAGGCTTGCCGCGCCGCATGGGCCGTTCGTCCGACGCCTCTTGCAAGTAAGCGCCGGCCGTCCCGTTGCGGCATTATACCCGCTTGCCCTTTTCCAGCGCCTTCATCGCGCGCCAAATCGTCGCCGACGAGAACCCCGCCGCGCTCATCAGACGATTCCATTCGCTCCGCGGCTTGTCCTTCAGTTGTTCATTGCGAACCGGATCGCACAGGTTAAGATGGACTCGATGCGCAAGTCGGCAGGCGTGAAAACTCTTTCTAGGTTCTGTACAGCGCGTGAACAAAGCTTTCGTCAAAGAGCCCGAGGACACCGGGACGGCGCATTGCCCGCGTTGCGGGTCGCTGGGCGTGCCGGTGGGCGACGCGACGCTTTCGGCGCAGCTCTCGGCCGACGACCGCCGTAATCTGCCCGAGACGGCCTGGTTCTGCCCGTTTCCGCGCTGCGAGGTCGCGTATTTCGACCAGTTCGAGCGGACCGTGGCGGCCGACCGTCTTTCGCGGCCCGCTTATCCGAAAGACCCCGACGCGCCGATCTGCGGCTGCTTCGGCTTCACCTGCGACGAGATCGAGGCCGACGTGCGCGAAGGCGGCGCCAGGCGCGTCCGCGAACTGCTGGCCAAATCCAAGTCGCCCGAAGCCCGCTGCACCACGATGTCGCCCAGCGGGCAATGCTGCACGGGCGAAGTGCAACGGTATTTCATGAAGCTGCGGGGCGGATGAATTGGGTTCCAGGTTCCAAGTTTCAGGTTCCAGATTATAGGGGCGAGCTGAAAACCTCGATCAGCCAACCTGGAACCTGGAACCTGGAACCTATTTCCCCGCCCGCGCCGGCACGTCGGATTCGAGATACCGCCAGTTCTTGATGAACGAGATCAAATCGGCCATGTCCTGCTTGGAGAGATCGCGCTCCAGGCCGTCGGGCATCAGCGAAATGCCGTTGGAACGCAGCTCTTCGATCTCGCTGCGCAACAGCGAGACGACCTTGTTCTCGGGCATCTTCAAGGTGACCGACGAGGCCGTTTCAGCGGCGATGACGCCCACCAACGACTGGCCGTCGGCCGTGACGATCGAATAGCTGACGTAGTTGTTGTCGATCGCCTTGCTCGGCTGCAGGATGTCGATCAGCAGTTGCTCTTGGGTTTTGGTCCGCGAGTCGGCGATGCTCGGCGCCACGTCGACGCCCAACTCGCCGATGCGGTGGCAGGTGGTGCAAGTCTTTTTGAAGATCGCCCGGCCGTGCTGGGGGTCGGCCTTCAACTCCAACGCCGCGCGATAGTCGGCCAAGACCTGCGAGCGATCGGCCGGCAACGCGGCGGCCAACAGTTCGGCGGCCCGAGCGCGGAGCTTGGCGTCGGGATGTTTGACCAGGCGCCCGGCTTGCAGCGGATCGAGCTCTGTCGCGCGAATCTTGTCGGCGGCGATTTGGTCGAGCAACAGCGTCACCCGCTGAGGATTGGCCAGCAATGCGCCCAGCATCGCCCGCCGAACCGTCGGCGTTTGCTGCTGCAGGCTGTCCAAGAGGACGGCCGCCACGTCCGGCGACGAGTGAACCGCCAACGCGGAGACCGCCCGCACCCGCAAAGACTGGTCGGCTTCGCCTTCGACCATGGCGATGAGCGCCGGTCCGGCGAGCTCGTAATCGGCGAATTCGAGCAAGGCGATCGCCTGCTCGCGCACGTCGGCGGGCGCCTCGGCGTCGCGAGCCGTTTTCGCGGCCTGCTCGAAGAGCCGCCGCACCTCGTCGGCCGCCGGCCGGCCGGCAAGCATTCGATCGAGCGAGGCGCCTCGCGAGCGCAGGCCCTTGGCCAGTCCTAACACGACGGCGCCTTGAATTCGCGCGGTCTCGCCGCCTTGCGGCAGAGCCGAAACGGCGGCGGCGACGGCAGCGACCTCATCGGCATGCTTTCCGGCGCCGACCAATTGGGCCAGCTCGCCGACGAGTTCCAAACGCCCGGCGTGGGCCTGGTCCTGCGAGGCCGCGGCGTTCAGCACGGCCGTCAACAAGGCGCCGGGCTGGCCGCCGACCGAACTGGCCGCGGCGCGCCGCGTCCAAACGTCATTCGCGCCGGCCAGTGCGATCCAGGCCAAGGCCGCCGTCGCCTCCGGGCCCGGTGCGGCGCCAAGGCTCAATGCGACTTGGAACCGCAATCGCAGGTCGGCGTCGGCGGCGAGCTTGAGCACGCGTTTGCTCAACTCGGCGTTTCCGGCCAACTGCCCTTCGGCCAACAGCACGGCTTGCTCGCGGACGCGGGGATGAGCGTCGTCGAGCGCGGCTTGCAGCACGGCGTCGGAAAGCGCGCCCAGACCTTGCAAGGCCCACAAGGCGTGCATGCGAGTCCGGGGATCGGCCGCAGTTTTCGCCAGCTTCTCCAAGGGGCCTTGCACCGAGCGATCTTGCCTTTCATAGAGCAGCCGGGCGGCCGTTTCACGCACCCAAGAGTTCTTGCTGTGCAGGGCGTCGACCAGTTCGGCCGCCGCCAGCTTCGCCAACTGCGGCGTTGCGCCGTGCTTGTCGGCGTCGGCCGGCAGAATGCGATAAATCCGCCCGCGATCGTCGCCGTAGCGCAGATCGGGCCGGTTTTTCAATTCCTCGGGCACGAATTGCGGATGCTCGATCACGCATCGGTACATGTCGACGACGTACAGCGCGCCGTCGGGGCCGGTTTCCAGATTCACCGGGCGAAACCAGGCGTCGGGCGAGGCCAGGAATTCGACCCCTTCGCGCGCCGGGTGCGAAACGAACGTCGCCCCGGCCGGTTCGAGCACTTCGCGATGGACCAGGTTGCCCGTCGGCTCGCAAGTAAAGCCGTTGCCGTAAAACTCGGCCGGCAAAGCGTCGCCGCGGTAGATTTCCACGCCGCAGGCGGCGGTGAACTGGCCCGCGTGCAAGATCGACGTGGTCCAGGCCTGGCTGAGCGGGTAAACGTGCGAAGCTTCGCCCGAAGCCGCTACGTCGTTGACCACCGCCGCGACGGTCAACAGCGGATTGCGCGCCAGGTAGTGCTCGGCCAACACGACGTGCATCAGCGGATTGCGATTGCTGCAATTGAAGCGGTTGCCGAAGTCGTCGAACGTGAGGCCGAACTGCCCCGTGCCCGAGATCGCCTGGCAGTCGCCCGAGCGCGGCTCGAAGCGAAAATCTCGGCCGCTGATCGAGAGCGGCTTGTCGCCCCCTTGGCGGCGATTCACCACGCTGCCGCCGCGCAGGCCATTGGAGACGTAGATGCGGTTATCGAGCGCGAAGCGGGGGTGGTTGGCGCGCAACTGAGGGTTTTCTTCGGCGAAGCCGGTGAACCACGTTTCGCGATGGTCGGCCTTGCCGTCGCCGTCGGAGTCCTGCATCCATTCGACCTTGCCGGAAAACGTGACGAACGCGCCCCCCTTCCACGGCTGCACGCCGGTGGCGAACAGCAACTCGTCGGCAAACACGTGCGCCGTTTCGAACCGCCCGTCGCCATCGCGATCTTCCAGCAGCTTGACTCGCGAAAGCGGGGGCCGCCCTGCTCCGGGACCGTTTGGATAATCGCGCATCTCGACGACCCACAGCCGGCCGAATTCATCGAAGCGGATGGCCACCGGATCGATCACTTCAGGTTCGGCGGCGACGATTTCCGCTTTGAGCCCTGGGGGCAGATGGAAATGCGCCAGCGAGCCTTCAGGGCTCAAAGGGCTTTTCACGGCCGCAACGCTTTGAGGCTCGGCGCTCAGCCCAACTGGGGCATGAGCGACGAAGGCGAGCAGCGCCAAGACCGATGCGATCCGTTGCAATCGCACTCTACACGCGAGCATATCCCGACACCCTTATCGCTTCCGAGGCTCGCGCTGGCGAATCTGAGCGGTCGTGTTGTTGATCTTGATGTCCTGGATCACCATCTGGCCCTCTTCTTGGATCACCGTGAACTGTACTCGGAGCGTTGGCTTGGTGCGGTTGCCCTGGCCCCGGCGACCTTGGCCCGAAGGCTGGATCGGCGCAGCGAAACCGCCCTGGTTGCCGTCGCCATGTTCCAGGATGATCACGTGCTTGGCCTGCAGGGTCATGGCGGGCAGCGCTTTCGACTGGGCTACGCCCGATTTGAGCTCCGAGATTTTTCCCTCGGACGCTTTGCCTTCGCGAATCGCCTTGGCCAGGCCCGTCGCTTTGCGGCTGAACATATCTGCGACGTCGGTCAACTCTCCGCCTTTGAGCTTTTCCAAGAATTGCTGAACCGCATATTCCGCCGAGTCGGCGGCGACGCCCGTTCCGAACGGCGACTGGTCGCCGTTATTGAATCCGGGCGCTCCGTTGCCGCCGGGAAATCCGCCCGGCTGCATTTGGCCAGCGGCCATTTGCCCTGGTTGAGCGGCGCCTGGCGGCATCGCGCCTGGCGGCATCGCGCCTGGCGGCATCGCGCCTGGCGGCATCGCGCCTGGCGGCATCGCGCCGGGCGGCATCGCGCCGGGCGGCATCGCGCCTGGTGGCATCGCGCCTGGCGGCATCGCGCCGGGTGGCATCGCGCCGGGTGGCATCGCGCCGGGTGGCATCGCGCCTGGCGGCATCGCGCCTGGCGGCATCGCGCCTGGCGGCATCGCGCCTGGCGGCATCGCGCCTGGCGGCATCGCGCCTGGCGGCATCGCGCCAGGGGGCATCGCGCCTGGCGGCATCGCTCCCGGTCCGCCGGGCATCGCTCCCGGTCCGCCGGGCATCGCTCCAGATCCGCCGGGCATGGCAGCATCTGGCGGCGCACCGCCGCCGGTTGGGGTCGCGCTCGCAACCGAAGAAGAAGAATCGCTGCCGCCGCAGCCCGCGGTCGAGACGATCAACAGCGCCGCCGCGCACCCTGCCAGAAATACTGCCTTCAAGGCGTTGGACATCATTCGCTCCTGACGCTGGAAAATGCGCCCGAATGGGCAAACCTGCCGCGCAGCCCCCTGTTGCAAATGGCGCTGTGCAAAAGACTCAGTACGATGCTGCACATTCTCGCAACTATCCGATCGCGAAGCAAGCGCGCCTGCAAATTCCCCGGCAGCGCCAGGGCGGGCGAAGTTCGTGACGCCCGGAAAGCGAAAGCGCCCTGGACTGGGCCTGGCCAGCCCAAGCCTATCCGAAAATCCGGTCGCGGCGGGCCTTGTTGTAGGCCAGCTTTTCGGCCTGGGTCATGCGGTTGAAATCGGGTGCGGGGGAAGCCTCAGCCGTCTTGGCCCCGGCCTGGCAACTGCACTCGGCCTTGCTCGGCCCCCCGCAGCCACAATCGGCATGGCTAGAGCCCTGCGAGTGAGACTGCGCAGCCGGCTTTGACGCCGCCGCTTCGCCGCCCGCAGGCGCCGCCGGCACGGAAACGGTCGACCCTCCGCCATAGCTCATCACGCCGGTTTGCAGCGTCAGGTCGTCGGCCAGCGAGCGATGCGGCCGGATGTTGAGTTTTTCGAGCACCGCGTGATAGGCCCGCACGGCGTCTTCGGGGCTGATGACGCGATCAACGATCAACCGCAAGAACTCGACGAACGCCAACTGGCATTCGGCGTTGTTGATCTTACGTCCGAACAAGGCAACTCGGGCGCCGTACTTTTGCGCCTCGGCAATGAGCTTGAAGGCATCGTAGGTCGTGCCCGCTCCGCCGCCAAGAATGCCGACCATCAAGTGCGGGTCGTAACCGACCAACTCTTCCATTGCCTTGGGACCGTGATAGACGACCTTCAAGAAGACCGGACGCCCGGCTTGGGCCACGCCGGCCAGCGTGCGTGCAATGGAGTCGTTGATGAACTTGGCGGTCTGTTCGCCTTCGAGGCCGACGGGGGCGTTGGGATCGAAGACTTCCAGAAAATGGCGAAAGCCTTTGGCTTCGGCTTCGACGCGGAATTGCCGGTACTCTTCAATCGCTCGCAGGTCTTCGTCGAGCCGGTTGTTGAACGTGACGCTATAGAGGCCCAGATTCGCGCCGCGCGCCCGCTCGGCCGGTTCGCAGTCGACGTGGCCGCACTGGATGTGGTCCAGCGTGGCGGTGCGAAATGGCCGCGAAGGCTCTTGGACATAGCGTCCGCCGCGGACCACGAAAATATCGCTTGTATCGTTGGCGCGGGCCGCCGGCGTGACGTGACTGTTCTCGAACAGCCGTTCTTGGATCGTCAGTGCGTCGTTGGTACTGGCCGACATGAGCATGATGTCGACGACGCCTTGCCGCACGATCTCGCGGATTTGCTGGCGGTACTCGCCCAGCGTTCGCATGCGAACTTCGCCCGCGTGCATCTCCGGCGACTTGCCGGGGGCGCCGACGCCGAAGGCCATGTCGGCGTCTTTGGCGTCGGCGATCATGAAATCCTTGGCGCCCGACGGATCGGCGTGGATGGCGGCCAGCTTGCGATCGAGCGATTTTTGCATCTGAATTGGAACCGTGTTTTTTGAATCCTTGAAAATCGGCCGCGCGTCAGCTCATTCCGTTAGAGAATCACGAAAACACGAAAGGGCGAAAGGGCGAAAGCACGAAAGAAAACAACGAAACGCAACCGATCCATCCACGTGATGAAACGTCGTTCTCGCAACGCGTCGTCATCTCGCTCCAAATCATCGCCTGCAAGGTTTCGCGTTTTCGTCCTTTCGTGCTTTCGTGATCCTCTTAAGTTTGCGGTCTCGCCATCAACCGTTATTTGCCGCCCAGCCGCGCCAGCACCGTGTCGATCGTTTGCCGCAGCACTTGACCGCTCTTGCGCAACGCCTGCACTTCTTTCGGCCAGAGGTCGATTTCGTGCGTGCCGACCACGCCTTTGCGGCCGACCACCGTCGGCACGGACAAGGCCACGTCGCGAATGCCGTAACAGCCGCTTTGCACGCTTGAGACCGGCAGCAGCCGCCGGCGATCGAGGGCCGCGGTTTCGATCACTTCCTGGATCGCGATGCCCACGGCAAAGCCGGCGCCGCCTTTCTTTTTGATCACCTCGGCGCCCGAGCCCTTGGTGCGCGTGAACAGCTCGTTGGCCAGGTTCGGGTTCCAGCCGGGGAACTTGTCGAGCGGCAGGCCGCCGATCGTGGCGCTCGACCAGATCGGAACCATGCTGTCGCCGTGCTCGCCCAGGATCAACGCGGCCACCTGCGTTGGCGGCGCCGAAAGCTTTTCGGCGATCAGGCTGCGAAAACGGATCGTGTCGAGTTGAGTTCCGAGCCCGAGCACTTGCGTCTTGGGCAAGTCGAGCCGCTGGGCCGCCAAATAGGTCAGCACGTCGACCGGATTCGAAACGACCAGCACCAGCGCGTCCTTTTTGTAGCCGACGCGGCTGATCTCGCCGAGGATGCCTACGAACAGGTCGACGTTGCGGTTGATCAAGTCCAAGCGGCTTTCGTCGGGCTTGCGGCGCAAGCCGGCCGTGATGCAGATCAAATCGCTCGACGGGATATGCTCGTAACCGCCTGACGCGATCACCTGGTCGGCCGTGGCCGAGGCGCCGTGCAACAGGTCTAGCGCTTGGCCAGAGACCGCTTCGGCGTTGACGTCGAGCAAGGCGATCTCGCGAACGATGCGGCCCATTTGCAGAGCGAAGGCCGCACACGAGCCGACCAGCCCCGCCCCGCCGATGATGCTGACTTTCATGGATTACTTTTTCTCCTTGAATCTAGCCACGGATGAAACACGGATTGAACACGGATAATAGTGCAGCCGACCGTCAGCGTTGGAGCTTTACCGCCTAGCCTTCCGACTTTCGGTTGTCATCCGTGTTCGATCCGTGTTTCATCCGTGGCTAAACCTATTTCCGAGAACAATCGTCACTTGTTGAGCGCCGCCATCACTCTCTCGGTGATGGCTTGAATCAGCGCCTCTTGGTCGAGCGTGGCGGCGGCGCCGTTCGACGAACTGCCGCCGGCCGGTTGCTTGGCCATCGGCGGCGGCGGATTGAAAGCCTTTTGGGCGACGCCGGTCTGCTGCCAACTGTCGCGGAACACGTCGTTGGCGCAGATGTCGCAGTTTTCCATGCCGGGCTGCAATCGCGCGTCGGTGAAGCCGAGCCGCGTTTTGAAATCGAGCAATTCGCGAGTCTGCTTTTCGTCGAAGTAAGTGACCCGGCCGAGATCCTTGGCCAACAGCAGAATGCGGCAATAGGCGTCGAGAATCTCCGTCCACCAATAGGCCTTCTCGACCGTGTCGCTGTAGCTGACGGTGCCGTGATTGGCCAGGATGATCACGTTCGTCTTGGCCACGAACGGCAGCACCGTGTCGGCGAAGGCCTGGTTGCCCGGCGTTTCGTACTTGGTGATCGGCACGTCGCCCAGAAACACCTCGACCTCGGGCAGCACGCATTGCGGAATCGGCTCGCGGGCCACGGCAAAGGCCGTGGCGTGCGGCGGATGGCAGTGGACGACGCTCTTCACGTCGGGCCGGGCCTTCATGATCGTCAGGTGCAGCAGGACCTCGCTGCTCCGCTTGCGGCGGCCGGAGATTTGCTTGCCCTCCATGTCGACGATGCACAAATCATCGGGTTTCATGAATCCCTTGGAGATGAACGTCGGCGTGCAGAGCACTTCGTTCTCGCCGAGGCGGTAGCTGATGTTGCCGTCGTTGCCGGCCGCGAAGCCTTTGTTGTAGATTCGCCGGCCGATGTCGCAGATTTCTTCTTTGAGCTTGTGCAGGTTTGGAGTCATCTTTGTAGAGGTCGTATCGCGAATTTGTTATTACGATAAATCAACCACGGATTTCACGGATGGCACGGATATCAGAATTCGAGAATCCGTGTCATCCGTGCGATCCGTGGTTTCTTTGCCAAACGCTTTGCTTTGGTTCTGGCGGTCAGCCCCACCCTACGGTTTCTTCACGTCTACCGTGTCGAGGATCGCCGCGTTGTAGGCGTCGACCGGTTTTTGGTTGGGATGAAACGGCTGGGCCGCTTCGCCCCCTTCGCTGATGGCGATCAGGCTGCCGAGCCCCGCGCCGAGTTCGTCGTACACGACCAGCGCCTCGGCCGCCGGCTCGCCACCGGCCGCCAGTTCGTCGAGCGTCATCGGCGCAGCCAGCTTGTACGTCGCACCCAGCAAGCTCGGGTGCGAGCGGTTCAAGGTCACCGTGCCGATCACTTTTCCGATTCGCATCTTCGTTACTTTGTCTTCGCAAACCACGGATTTCACGGATGGCACGGATATCAGAACTCGAGAATCCGTGTCATCCGTACTACAAACGTTCTGTTTCTTTGTGGGCCGCGAAGATTTCGCCCTGAGGGTCAAGCCGGGTTTCGCGGCAGGAAATTCAAACTCAGGCTCCAGAAAGTCGCTTTTCGCTCCGCGAAAAAG
>Ga0307373_10000520_pt1 | contig 73610 bp, 69 predicted proteins | sample OX2MG_FD_202534 | JGI IMG/M metagenome (GOLD analysis project Ga0307373, IMG submission 202534) | Soil microbial communities from Risofladan, Vaasa, Finland - OX-2 | ecosystem: Environmental > Terrestrial > Soil > Coastal area > Acid sulfate soil | place: Finland: Risofladan, Vaasa | collected... | reverse complement strand
GCCGGTACCGTCGGCATGACAGCGCCCGAACAGCGAGAGCTGGCTGCCGCTGCTCACGGTCTCGGTGTCAGGGCTGGCGCAGATCGAGGATCACCGCTTCGTCGTGACCCAGCTCGGGCGGTTCCTCAGCGGCTAGACCTTCCCCGCCGCCGACTGCGCCGCCGCCTGCACCTGCGAGTCCATCGAAGCGCCCGTGTTGGTCCCCGAGCTGACGCTGATCACGACGAAATAGTTGTCCTTCGAGAACGCGTACGTCGCCGAGTTCGCGTCGATCTCCTTGATCGCGGCGGAGCCCAGCCCGGAGACCTCCGTGACGTTGCCGCCACTCGCGTTGGTGCCGTTGGAGCTCAGCGCCCCGGCAAGAGCGGCCTGGAGTGCGATCTGGCTCAGACCACCCGGGATCGGCTGGACGATGATGATGCCGCCACCGCCGCCGCTGCTGGTGGTATCCGCGTAGACGCACGTCGTCGCGCTGCAGGTGCCGGCGACCGCGGCGACGGCCGGATCACCACTGATCGACTGCACGTCCGAGGCGCTCAGGATCGTGTCGGCGCCGGCCGAGCTGCCGCTGGAGCCCGACCCCGGGGTGACGGTTAGTCCTGGAATTCCGGGGATACTCAGGCCCGACGGCGTCGGGGTGGTGGTGCCGGCCCCGCCGCAGCCCGCCAGGCCCGCGACAGCAGCAATGGAGATGGCTCCCAGAATGACCGGCTTCGCAGACATCGACATCCTCGCTGTTGAGCGCCAGCGCTCCCTCCGCGCTGAATCGCCGCAGATGATAGCTGGAGCAGGGCACATTCCCCCGGCGTTGCCGAATCGGGAAATGGAGTTCACCTTGGTACAGTCGAATTGATGATGCTCACCGCATTCGCGCGTCGCGGAGAACGCCAGTGATGCACGGCGGCGGCTTCTTGGGGGGCCGCAAACGCGAGAGGCCGTCGGGACGCGTCTCGAACCGCACGCTCGTGCGCCAGACGGCGGGTCTGTTCAGCGCGCACCGAGGTGGCGTGGCGGCCATCGCAGGGCTCGTGGTGCTCACGGCCGGGGCCGGCGTCATCAACCCGATCCTCATCAAGGTCGTGTTCGACACCGCGCTGTTCCCCACGCGCACCGTCGGCGGCCGTATAACGAACCTCCCGGTCGATGTGCCGCGGCTCGAGATCCTGGTCGGGATCATGATCGGCATCACGATCGTCACCGGAGCGATCGGAGTCCTTCAGACGTACATCACGAACCGCGTCGGCCAGCGCGTCATGGAGGAGCTGCGAAACCGGCTCTACGAGCATCTCCAGGGCATGTCGTTGCGCTTCTTCACCGGCACCCGCACCGGCGAGATCCAGTCGCGTCTGACGAACGACGTCGGCGGCATCCAGTCGGTCGTGACCGATACGGCGACGTCGTTGCTGTCCAACATCGTCACGCTCCTCAGCACGCTCATCGCGATGCTCGTGCTGTCCTGGCAGTTGACCGCCCTCTCGCTCGGCATCACGCCGCTCTTCGTGTTCTACACATACCGCGCCGGCAAGGTTCGCCGCCAGATCACGATGCAGGCGCAGGACTCCAAAGCGGAGATCAGCGCCATCACCGAGGAGACCCTGTCGGTCTCGGGGATGCTGCTTGCGAAGGTGTTCGGCCGCGGCCCCGAGGAGATCGCCCGTTTCCGCAAGGAGAATCACCGCCTCGCCAACCTGGCCATCCGGCAGGAGATGATCGGACGCGCCCTCTTCGCGGTCATCGGCGCCTTCTTCAGCAGCGCTCCGGCCCTCGTGTACCTCATCGGTGGCTGGGTGCTCGCGAGCGGCCACGCGGGTGGGTCGATCACCCCGGGCACGATCATCGCCTTCACGACGCTGCAGAGCCGGCTCTTCTTCCCGATCGGCAGCATGCTCTCGGTCTCGATCGAGATCCAGGCGAGCCTCGCGCTCTTCGAGCGCATCTTCGACTACCTCAAGATGCCGCACGACATCGTCGACAAGCCCGACGCCCGGGTGGTCAACCCGGCCGACGTGCGGGGCGCCGTCGAGCTCGACCATGTGTCCTTCCGCTACGACCGCGGCAGCTTCGGGCCGATGCTCGACTCGCTGCCTGCCGGAGGCCGTCCGCCCGGAATGAACGGCCCCGCGCCGGACGGCGAGGTGCCCGATGGGGACGATCCGGTCCCGAACGAGATACGGCGCCCCTGGGCGATCGAGGACGTGAGCCTCAAGGTTCGTCCCGGGCAGCTCGCCGCGATCGTCGGTCCCAGCGGAGCCGGCAAGACCACGATCTCGTATCTCATCCCGCGTCTCTACGACGTCACCGAGGGACGCGTGCTCCTCGACGGGATGGACGTGCGCGACATCACCCTCAACTCCCTTGCCGGGGCGATCTCGATGGTGACCCAGGAGACGTATCTCTTCCACGCCTCGGTGCGGCGCAATCTGACCTACGCGAAGCCCGACGCGACCCAGGAGGAGCTCGAAGCCGCCGCCAAAGCGGCGTTCATCCACGATCGGATCATGGCGTTGGACGACGGCTACGACACGCTCGTCGGCGAGCGCGGCTACCGCATGTCCGGCGGGGAGAAGCAACGCCTCGCGATCGCGCGGGTCGTCCTGAAGTCGCCACGCGTGCTCATCCTCGACGAGGCGACGTCCGCACTCGACACCACCAGCGAGCGACTGGTCCAGGCAGCGCTCGAGCCGCTCCTCTCCGGACGCACCACCATCGCCATCGCGCACCGGCTCTCGACAATCCTTGCCGCCGACGTCATCTTCGTCATCGACCGCGGACAGCTGATCGAACAGGGCACGCACGCCGAGCTCCTGCAGCGGGGCGGGGCGTACGCAAAGGTCTACGAGCAGCAGTTCCAGGGTGGAAGGGTCGAGGCCGTCTGCGAGGACGGCATGGTGCTCGCCAGCGGCGAGGTGGTTGCCGCCGGCAAGGCATAGCGTGCCGGCCCCGCTCGACGCTGTTGTCATCGGGAGCGGGCCGAACGGGTTGTCGGCTGCCGTCGAGCTCGCCCGCAACGGAGCGTCGGTGCTGGTCCTCGAGTCGTCGGAGACCATCGGCGGCGGCACGCGAACCGCTGAGCTGACGCTCCCGGGGTTCCACCACGATGTCTGCTCGGCGGCGCACCCATTGGGCATCCTCTCCCCGTTCTTCGCGAGGCTCCCGCTCGCGGAGCACGGGCTGACCTGGCTGCAGAGCGCCGCGTCCGTCGCGCATCCGCTCGACGGCGAGCCCGCGGCAATGCTCGGACCATCGCTCCGCGCGACGGCTGAAGGGCTCGGGCGGGATGCCTCCTCGTACCGGCGGCTCGTCGAGCCACTGTTGCAGCACGCTGGGGAGCTCGTGGCGGATGTGCTCGCTCCGGCGCACGTCCCGCGCCACCCGCTCGTTCTGGCGCGGTTCGGCGTGCCCGCCCTGCTCCCGGCCTCGACCCTCGGGCACACGCTCTTCCGGGGAGAACGTGCCCGGGCGCTCCTCGCCGGATGCGCCGCCCACGCAGCCCTCCCGTTCTCTCGCCCGCTCAGCGCCGCGCCGGGGGTCCTGTTCCTGCTCGCGGCGCATGTCGAGACGTGGCCTGTCGCCCGCGGAGGCTCGGCGGCGATCACCAATGCACTTGCCGGATACCTGCGGTCCCTCGGCGGAAGCATCGAGACCGGCCGGAGCGTCCGGTCGCTCAGCGATCTCCCGCCGGCGCGGGTCCATCTCTTCGACACAAGCCCGGCGCAGATGGCGGACATCGCCGCGCCGATGCTCCCCGGTCACTACGTGCACCGGCTCCGCCGCTTCCGCTACGGACCCGGCGTCTTCAAGGTCGACTGGGCACTCGACGGCCCGATTCCATGGCGAGACCCGTCGTGCCGTGACGCGTCGACCGTTCACCTCGGGGGCACGCTCGACGAGATCGCCGCGTCCGAGGCGGCCGTGTGGCGCGGCGAGCATCCCGACCGTCCCTACGTCATCGTCGTGCAGCCAACCCTCGTCGATCCGTCACGAGCGCCGTCGGGAAAGCACATCGCATGGGCGTACTGCCACGTGCCGTCGGGGTCGAGCGTCGATCGCACCGATGCCATCGAGCGCCAGATGGAACGCTTCGCACCGGGGTTCCGCGACCGGATTCTCGCAACACACGTCATGGGCACTGCCGATCTCGAGCGGTACAACCCGAACAACGTCGGAGGGTCGATCACCGGCGGTGTCATCGACCTCGGTCAGCTGTTCACCCGCCCGGTGGCGCGCGTCAATCCCTACGCCACGCCGAACCCGCGGCTGTTCATCTGCTCAGCATCGACACCGCCCGGCGGTGGCGTGCATGGCATGTGCGGGTACTACGGTGCGCGCACGGCGTTGCGTCAGCTGCCGAACATCGCCGCATGACAATGCCCTGTGTGAAGATGCAGGCATGATCATGGTGATCTTTCGCTCCCGCAATCGACCCGGCGCCGACCTTGCCGAGTACGCCAGACGCGGTGCGCGCATGCGCGAGCTGGTGCAGCAGCATCCGGGCTTCATCTCCATCGAGAACTTCGAAGGCCCCGACGGCGAGGAGCTCTCGCTCGAGCTCTTCGAGAATGACGAATCGGTCAAGGCGTGGCGCGCCAACCCCGAGCATCGCGAAACGCAGCGCTGGGCGCGTGAGGAGCTGTACTCCTGGTACTCGGTGACCGTCGGCGAGGTCATCCGCGGTCACGAGACCGACCTGGCTCCGGCGAAAGCCTCAACGGCTTAGACGCCACGCCTCGCGCGAAAGAAGTCCTGCAGCAGCGCCGCGGATTCGCCGGCGCAGATCCCCGTCGCGACGTCGATGCGGTGGTTGTTCCTCGCGTGGCGAAGGACGTCGTACACACTCCCGTCGGCGCCTTTCTTCGGATCGCGCGCGGCGTAGACACAGCGCGCGATGCGCGCCTGGACCATGGCGCCGGCGCACATCGGGCAGGGCTCGAGCGTCGCATACACCGTGACGCCGTCGAGACGCCACCCACCGTGCAGGCGCGCGACACGGCGCAGCACGATCATCTCCGCATGCGCGGTGGCGTCACCACGCCGCTCCATCGCGTTGCCCGCAGACGCGACCACCACACCATCCCATACCGCGACGGCGCCGACCGGCACCTCTCCGCGAATCCCTGCCGCACGCGCCGCGCGAAGCGCGCGTCGCATGCAGCGCTCGTCAGCGTCGATCGGCAGCCTTAGCCGACGGCGACGAGCGGGAGTTCGACCCTCAGGTCCGGCCGTTCGACGACGCGCATCGTGTCGTCCACAAAGCGCACCCGCTCGAAGGTGATGCAGTTCACGGGACAGTGGTCCTCGCAGATCCTGCAGTTGGTGCAGCGGTCGTAGTTGATGAAGATCTCGCCCTCGTAGCCACCCGCTTCGGGATCGCCACCGGACGTCGCGCAGACGCGCGTCTCCCCGCCCGAGGAGCGCTCGCGGTCCTCGCCGAACACGACGACGTCGATCGCCTTCTCGGGACAGACGTCGTCGCATGCGCCGCAGAGCACGCACACCGTCTGGTCGTAGTGGTGCACGGAGTCGCACTGGAAGCAGCGGATCGACTGGACGATCGCCTCACGGTCGCTCCACGACTGCTCGACCTCGGTCATGTCGTAGCGCTTGGAAGCCTCGAGAATGCCCGGCTCGGTGCGCGCGAAGACCTCGGACTGGCGGTGGTCGTCGGTCCGCTCCACCACCGTCTGGTAGATCCGATCACCGGCGGCCTGCATGTCCTCGCCGAGGAACTCCCGAATCGAGCGGGCGACTCGGTGGCCCCAGCCGGCGGCGTCGACGATGAAGGACGGGCCCTGCACGCAGTCACCGCCGCAGAAGAGCTTCGGCACACCCGTGTGGCCGCCACGATCCGCGGAGAGCAGTCCTCGCTGACTCACGGGGACCAGCTCGTCCGGACGCTCCATGATCTGGCCTGAGGCGAAGATGCAGTAGTCGGCCTGCACGGTCCACAGCGGGGCGTTCTCGACTTCCTTCACGGAGGAGAAGATCAGCTTGCCGCTGAGGGGGTCGAAGTCCAGGTCCTTCAGCGGCGCGAACGACACGGCCTTCACGTTGCCGTGCTCGTCGGCGTCGACCTGCTTGACGATCACGCCGCACTTGATGTGCAGGCCGATCTCCTTGGCCTCGTGGAGCTCGTTGCCGAACGCGGGGAGGCGGTCCTCCGGCTCGATCGCCACCATCCACACGTCTTTCGCGCCGAGCTTGATCGACGACTGGCAGGCATCGGTCGCGACCGCGCCGCCGCCGACCACGACCACGCTGCCGCCGATCGGGAAGTGCTCGGGGATCTTGTCGTATGAGACGGTCCGCAGGAAGGTCATCGCGTCGGTGACCTCGGGCAGATCGCTGCCGGGGATCGGCAGGATCCGGCCCTTCATCATGCCGATCGAGAAGAACACGGCGTCGTACTCGTCGAGCAGGTCCTGCGTCTTGATGTCATCCGGTCCTGGACCGACGTTGCTGTTGAGACGGACGTCGATGCCCGTGGACATGATCATGTCGAGCTCCCACTGGAGCTGACGGTGGTCGAAGCGGAAGGGCGGAATCGAAGTGCTGAGCAGACCACCGACCTTCGCCTCGCGCTCGTACAGCACGACCTCGTACCCCTGCACGCGCAGGTCGAGCGCGCACGTGAGACCCGCGGGCCCGGCGCCCACCACGGCGACTCGCTTCCCCTTCGCGGGGGCGATCTTGTAGTCGATCCAGAGGCCCTGCTGGAACGCGAAGTCCGTCGAGAACCGCTTGATCGAGCGGATCGTGACCGGGTCCTCGCCCGGATCCCAACCGCGTTTGCAGTCGGTCTCACACGGGTGGTTGCAGAGGCGCCCCAGCATGCTTGGGAAAGGATTCGTCTCGTGGATCACGGACCACGAGTCCACGTAGCGACCCTGGCTCACATAGTCGATGTAGGTGGCGATGTCCTGGCGGATCGGGCAGTTGCGCTGGCAGGGCGTGATCGGGACGTTGAAGCCCAGGTCGCGGTGCCCGCTCATGATCTTCATCGGCGCCTTGTCGACAACGTTCTTCGCGATCGCGCCGAGCACGTGCGCCGCACTGATCATCCCAACCGGCTCGCTGCGCTTCGAGAAGATCCCGCCCTCGACAGCTGTGATGATCGCCGCTTCCGCGGACGAGTCGCGCATGGCCTCAGCACCCACCTCGATGCGCTCACCGAGATCGATGCGAGGCGCCGGCCGCATCACATCGCGAACACTCGTCGCATCGAGCATGTCGAACGACGACACGATCGACTCGAGCCCGACGGTGCCGAGCACCTCATCGCCGCGGACGACGAGCAGCGGCACCGGGTCCTGGATGCGCAGCACCTCGAGGATGTCGCCGAGCATGTCGTCGGGATCGCACTCCGCGCCGAGCGGGGAGGCGATGGTCGCCAGCTCAGCCACGGACCGCCTGCCGCCGCGCGAGCGTGAAATCAGCGAGCTCGCGCGGCGTGATCATGCCGACGACGGTCTCGTCCTCGTGCGTCACGACCGCGAGCCGGCGCTCGTGCTGCGCCATGAGCGCCACGACCTCGCTGACTCGCTGGTGCTCGTCGACGAGCAGCGGCGACGGGCGCAGCATGTTGCGCGCCTGCACCGACGTCGAGGGAGGCCGCACCGCAAAGTCGCTGCCCGCTACCACGATGTCACCGTCGACCAGGTGGCCGATGACGTCCTCCTTGGCAACGTACCCGACCGGACGGCGATCGACGAGCACCACCAGCTCGCTGAGGATGTTGTCCGCGAGCAGCTTCGCGATCGCGTCGGCGGGGGTGCTCGGGAGGCAGAAGACGACCTCATCCCGCATCACCGTCCCCACCTCCGGGTCATCCGCCTCCGGAGCGAGCCGGTCGGGGTCCAGGGAGGCCGAGACCGGCGTCGAGGTCACGCGCCGGCCTCTTGGGCCATCTGCTCCTGCAATCGACGCAGGACGTCCTGCCACGTCTCAGTGGTCTCGACAGGCCGGGACTGCGCGCGTGGAGCAGCGCGTTGGATCTTCGTACGTGTTTTCGTGATCTCACGGTCACGCTTGCGGTCCTGGACCGAGCGTGCGGACTCGACGGTCTGGCGGACCTCGGTCTCGACTTCCGCGATCTCCTCGGCCGAAGCGGCGTTCCGCAGCGCCCTGCCGAGTCGCGACGTGACCTCGGGCGCGAGCTGCGGGCCGGCGTCGCGGAGCAGGTCACTTCCCTTGCGCCGCAGGAGATCGAGTGCGTGCGCTGCGCGCGCGCGTTCGGCGCTGGATGCGCGTTGCTGCGTGTACAGCTCCATCCCGGTGGCAATCAGCTGCGGGTACTGGAACGCCTGACTGAACTTCCCCGAGTTGATGCGCTCGGTGATGTCATCGACAGCGCGCTGCAGCTCCTCACGCGGCTGGCCCTCGAGCGAACCCAGCAGGTCGGCCAGGATCGGGCGCGCCTGGGCAAAGGCTCGTTTCACCCACGCGGGCAGGTGATGGTGCGATGGCTCCGCGACCGGCGCCGGGTTCGTCGCGCGCGGCGCGCCGACTGGACGGACGATGGCCGGGAAAGCGGTCGTGAGGGGCGCCTGGTGCGGGCTGCGGGCCCTCGTCTGGATCACTGCGATCCCAGCATCGTACCCGGCTGCAGGGGTGTCGCGACTCCCCCGTGCCTCGATTGACTCATCATGCCGACCCTGGCCATCCCCCATGAGTCTAGCGACCGCCCTTGGTCGGGCGTCGTTTGACGGCCGGCGTGGCTGTGAGCCCGATGTTGGCCGAGGGGCAGATGTTTGCGAGGACACACGCATGGCACCTCGGCTTTCGGGCAATGCAGACCCGACGCCCATGAAGGATGAGGCGCAGGCCGAAGTTCGTCCACTCGGGTGGCGGCACGATGCTGCAGACATCCTCCTCGATCTTCACCGGGTCCGTCGCGGACGTGAGGCGGAGCAGGCCCACCAGGCGCGCGACGTGGGTGTCGACCGCCAGGCCGGGGACGCCGAACGCCACGCCGAGCACCACGTTCGCCGTCTTGCGGCCGACGCCCCGGAGCGTGACGAGGTCCTCCATACGCGGTGGCACCTCCCCACCGTGGCGCAGGATCAGATCCTGACTCATCTCGATGATCGCGCGCGCCTTCGAGTGAAAGAACCCCGTGCGATGGATGATCTCCTCGACCTGCGTCTGCGGAGCCGCCGCGAGGGTCTCGGGTGTTGGGAAGCGAGCGAACAGGACCGGCGTCACGGCGTTGACCGTCACATCGGTCGTCTGCGCGCTGAGGATCACCGAGACGAGCAACTGCCACGGATTCGCAAACTCGAGCTCCGTGCGCGCATCGGGATACTCGAGACGCAACCGCTCGACGATCTGCGGAGCCCGCTCGCGCGCGCCCGCCGGCAGCCGGCGTTTACGAACCTTCATCGCGTCCTGATGTCGATGTACCAACCACCACCGGCGGGCGGGATCGGCAGCACGAGCCTCGTGCCCGGGGCGGCGGTCATGATGGTGCGAGCCTCCTGCGGCCAGTGATCGTCGATGAAGGGTGCATATCCCCATGTCGGAATGCCGGACATGAACGCGAGCGCGCCGCCGGCCCAGACGGCTCGCGTCATCCACACGCGTGGCAGCGTGGACGCTAACCACACCAGTATCGCCAGCAGGGCGACACAGGCCATGAGGAAGTATCGCGCGCCGGATCCGCTTGTGGCGAGTGCCTGCCACCCGGTCTCGCGTTGCGATGCGAGTGGCGACACCAGCGCCGCGGCGACGATGCCGAACGCGACGAGCGCGAAGACCCTGAGCTCCCAAGGAGCCTTCCATGCAGCGTATCCGACGACGAGGATCGCCATGCCGCAGACGATCCCGGCGACAAGCGGTCCCCACGGGTGACCCGCAACATAGAGATGTCTCCGCGCCGGCTCGGCGAACAAACCCGCGAGGACGATCCGGTCGCACACGATGAGCACGAAGTCCTTCACATTCGCGCCGAGCTCCACCGCGAGGCGAGGTGAGAATTGCCGCGCGTAGAGCTGTGCGAGCAACGTCAATGCAAGCACCGCGCTGATGATGAGCGTGAACCGCCGTCGCCGGACCACGTACCAGAGCAGCGCGACCGGAAGCAGCAGGTAGACGAACGGGCCGGACAGGCCGCACAGCAGCACCGCCCCCAGATCGAACGCCTTCCAGTACCAACGCCGCGGATCCGCAGCGACGAGCACCAGCGTCGCGAGGATGATGAGGTGGTACGGAGCGCCGGTGATGTTCACGTTCAACTCTTCGACGGGCAGCAACAGGTACGCGGCGGAGAGCGCGACCCGGGCCGTGACCGACGGGACCACGGCGTCGAAGCGCGTGCTCAGAAAGAAGATGACAGGCGCGATCTGCACCGCGAGCCCGCAGATGTTGTAGACGAGCGGCTGACCGGCGATTCCGAACGGCGTTGCCACGAGCGGACCGATGCGCGATACCAGTTGCAGGTAGCCGGCCCACGACAGTCCGAGCGCACGGATCGCGCCGACGGTGTACGCATCGGAGAACCATTTCGCTCCGTCTTCAGCGTAGAACTGAGGATTCGTGAACGCATCGACGCGATGCGCGAAAATGATGCCCGAGGCAACCACCACGGCCAGCCCCAGGTAGACGAGCCGCGGGCGCATATCCCCGCCCCGCCCGCCGAGCGCCGGAGCTCTCGACGGCGGTCTCATCGCCGGATGATGTTACCCGGAGCATCGGCCGTCACCCACCAGCCCGGGGAGCGGTCCCGCGGGTAGAATCCGCCGAATGAGGACCAAGATCACCGTCGTCGGCGCCGGCAATGTGGGGGCCACGCTCGCACAGCGTGTCGCGGAACGCGATTACGCCGATGTCGTGCTCGTGGACATCGTCGAGGGTCTCCCGCAGGGCAAGGCGCTCGACATGCTCGAGTCGGGACCGATCGTCGGATATGACTCGCTCGTCACGGGAACCAACGGCTACGAGGAGACCGCAGGCTCGGAGATCGTCGTCATCACCAGCGGCATCCCACGGAAGCCCGGGATGTCCCGCGACGACCTCGTGATGACGAACGCGAAGATCGTGTCCGGCGTCGTCCGGCAGGTGGTCGCCCGGTCGCCGGACTGCATCCTCATCGTGGTGGCCAATCCCGTCGACGGCATGACCCAGCTGTCGATGGCGGTGTCGCGCTTCCCACGGTCACGAGTCATCGGCATGGCAGGGGTGCTCGACACGGCGCGCTATCGCACCTTCATCGCACAGGAGCTCGACGCATCGGTGCTCGACGTGCAGGCGTACGTCCTCGGGGGTCACGGTGACACGATGGTGCCGCTGACCCGGCTCACGACGGTCGCCGGCATTCCGGCTGGGGACCTGATCCCCGCCGATCGGCTCGAGACCATCGTGCAGCGCGCGCGCGACGGCGGCGCCGAGATCGTCAACCTGCTCAAGACCGGCAGCGCGTTCTACGCGCCGAGCGCCGCTGTTGCGCAGATGATCGACGCCGTCGTGCTCGACACGCGCCAGGTGCTGCCGTGCACGGTGCATCTCGAGGGTGAGTACGGGATCAACGGACTCTTCACCGGCGTTCCGTGCCGGCTCGGCGCCGGTGGGCTCATCGAGGTCATCGACGTCTCCCTCACCGATGACGAGCGAGCGGCGCTGCACCGCAGCGCCGAATCGGTGCACCAGGTCGTTCAGGTGATGGACACGCGCCGCGAGGAGATCGATCCGAGCCTCGGCTCACTCACCGACGGGATCAGCATCGGCTGACAGCAGCATCGCCGGAGTGATCTCGACCAGCGAGTCGAGCACCACGTGGGCGTGGCTGATGTCACCACTGAGATCGCCGTGTGAACGCACGCCGATGCAACGCATCCCTGCGGCGACCGCAGCGCTCACACCGACCGGGGAGTCCTCGATCGCGACGCAACGCGACGGGATGACATCCAGAGCCTGCGCAGCGCTCAGATACACGCCAGGGTCGGGTTTGCCGCGCTCCTCGTCGTCCGCCGTGCAGATTGCGTCGACCAACGCGGCGATGCCGAGGCGGTCGACGACCGCGTCGATGAGCTCGCGGCTCGACGAGGAGGCGATCGCGATGCGCAACCCGATGGAGCGAGCCGTCTCGATCGCTTCGAGTGCTCCCACCATCGGGACACCCTGCTGACGGACGTACTCGACCATCTCGCGCACGATCTCGCGTTGCACCGCATGCGGTCGGATCCCGTTCCAGGGTCGCTCCTGGTACCAGTGATCGACCACCTCCTCGATGCGCATGCCCCAGGTATTGCGGAGTTGCTCATCGGTCAGCGTCACGCCGACGCGCGCGAAGACATCGAACTCAACCTGACGCCACACCGGCTCGGTGTCGATGAGGACGCCGTCCATATCGAATACGCAGGCCTTGAACGTCCTCCCCATGGCGGTGATGCTACTCGCTCTCACCCGGGGGAAGGATCGTGGCCGGTCGGTCCTCCTCGTCATCCTGCACGGGCGCCGAGATGCTCGTCGGTTCGGGCGGCTCCTTCTTGTAGTGCATCCCGAAGATCGGCCCCACCACGACCATCATGTTGAGCATCGCCTTGCGCGTATCGGACTGCCCCCAGGCGGGCGTCCGCGAGTACACGTAGAACCAGACGAACACCGCGAGCATCACCACGACGATGGCGCTCAGGACGATGACGCCGATCAATCCTTCCGCTGGCCGAAGAGCATGCGACCGACAAAGCGCACAGGGTCCCAGTGCACGTCGGCCACCCGTTCCTTGAGTGGGATGATCGCGTTGTCGGTGATGTGGATGTGTTCCGGGCACACCTCGGTGCAGCACTTCGTGATGTTGCAGTAGCCGAGACCACCGTCCTCGCGCGTCTGCTCGCGACGATCGAGCACATCCTTGGGATGCATCTCGAGTGATGCGACCCGCACGAAGAAGCGAGGACCGTAAAAGCGATCACCGTAATCATGGCTTCGGATGATGTGACACACGTCCTGGCAGAGGAAGCACTCGATGCATTTGCGAAACTCGTAGATGCGATCGATGTCGTGCTGCTGGATGTGCCACGGGGTGCCGTCGTCGGGCGCTGCGGTGAACGGCGGGATGGCCTTGTTCACCTCGTAGTTGCGCGACACGTCGGTGACGAGATCCTTGATCAGCGGGAACGATTTCATGGGATGGACGGTCACGGGTCCGGGCGGCAGATCGTCGACACGGGTCTTGCAGAGCAACACGGGCCGGCCGTTCACCTCGGCACTGCACGAGCCGCACTTCGCGGCCTTGCAGTTCCACCGGCAGGCCAGGTCGGTGTCGAGGTTGTGCTGCACGTAGTGCACCGCATCGAGCATCACCATGCCCGTGACCACCGGGACCGCATAGGTGACCTCGGTCTGCTCACCGCCGGGGACGCCTTTCAGCACGTGCATCGTCAGCGTCTCGCCCGTCAGGCCGCTCGCGGTCAGTGCGGCCTCGGGGGTGGTGGAGACCGCGGCTCCGGTGTGATCGACGACCGTCATGACTTTCCCTTACGGGGCTTACGGGCCGTGGCCGGTTGCTTCGCGACATCGGATGCTGGCGCGGCCTCGGTGAGGTAGCCCTTGGGCAGTTTGGCCTTGTCATAGAAGCGGCTTCGCTCGAGCAGTGGACGGAGCCGTTCCGGCAGCGGATCGAGCGGAACACTCACCACCTGCATCCCGTCATCGCCGCGACGCGTCACGAAGTTCACCTTGCCGTACTCGACCTCCTGGTCGAGGTGGTCGAACCGCCATTGCGACCCGCGGCTCTCACGACGTTCGATGGCGCCGCGGACGATCGCCTCGGAGACGATCAGCATGTTCGTGACGTCGCGGCACGTGTGCCAGCCCGGGTTCAGGGCGCGTCCGCCGGCGACACGGATGCGTGTGCTGCGTTCACGCAACTCGAGCACGTTGGCGAGTGCCCGCTGCAGCGACTCCTCACTCCGCCCGATGCCGGCATCGTCCTGCATCGCCAGCTGCAGATCCTCGTGGATCTTGTAAGGGTTCTCGCCACTCGACGCGCCGTTCGACCCGTCGATGAGCGGGCGGAGCAGGTCTGCCTGCTCGGCGGCGACCGCCGCGTCGTCGATCGGTCGCGTCGCGCCGTCGCTCTTCGCGAACACGGCCGCCGCCTCGCCGGCGCGGCGGCCGAAGACGAGGATGTCGCCGAGGGAGTTACCGCCGAGACGGTTGGCACCGTGCAGACCGCCCGCCGCCTCGCCGGCCGCGTACAGGCCCGCAACCGTGGTCGCGGCAGTCTCGGGGTCGACGCGCACGCCGCCCATGGTGTAGTGGATCGTGGGGCCGACTTCCATCGGCTGACTCGTGATGTCGATGGACGCGAGCGCGTGGAACTGCTCGTACATCGACGGCAACTTCCGCTTGACGTAGTCGGCGCCGAGATGTCGCACATCGAGATACGCGCCGCCGTGGGGCGTGCCGCGTCCGGCCTGCACCTCTTTATAGATGGATCGCGCGACGACGTCTCGCGATGACAGCTCCTTCTTCACGGGGTCGTAATCGAGCATGAAGCGCGAACCTTCGGCGTTGAAGAGCAGGCCCCCCTCCCCGCGCACGGCCTCGGTGACCAGGATTCCCCGAGCGCCGGGTGGCCAGATCATCCCCGTGGGATGGAACTGCACGAACTCCATGTCGAGAAGGTCCGCGCCCGCCTGGTATGCCATCGCCGCCCCATCCCCGGAGCATTCCCATGAGTTGGACGTGAACCGGTACATCCGGCCCCAGCCTCCGCTGGCGAGGACGACGGCGCCGGCCTTGAAGACGACGAACCGTCCGGTGTTGCGGTTGTACCCGAAGGCACCGCACACGCGATCGCCGGACTTGAGGAGCGCGGACAGCGTGTACTCCATGCAGACGTCGACACCGGCGGTGTGCACCATCTTGTCCTGACAGGTGCGGATGAGCTCGAGCCCGGTGCGGTCACCGACATGGGCGAGCCGTCTCCAGGAATGCGCGCCGAAGGCGCGTTGCATGATGAGACCGTCCGCCGTGCGATCAAAGATGCCGCCCCATCGCTCGAGCTCGAGCACGCGGTCGATGACCTCGTGCGCATACAGCTCGACCATGCGCCAGTTGTTGACGAGCTGACCGCCGAGCATCGTGTCCGCGAAGTGCACCTCCCAGCTGTCCTCGGCGTCGAGGTTGCCCAAGCCGGCTGCGATGCCGCCCTCGGCCATCACCGTGTGCGCCTTGCCGAGCAGGGACTTCGTGACCACCGTGACGGTGCATCCGGCATCCGCGGCAGCGATCGCGGCGCGCATCCCGGCGCCGCCCGCGCCGACGACGAGCACGTCGCATTCGATGGTGTCGTAGGGCTCGGGGGTCGCTGCCATGTCAGAAGATGACGTGCGGATCGATGATGATCCCGGCCCGCAGCAGGTGGATGTACGCGTCGGTGATGACGACACTGAACATGCTGCACCACGCCCACAGGGGATGGCGCTGGTTGAGGACGGTCACCCATTTCCATGCGCGGTAGCGCGCCTGGCCGAGCCGTGCCTTCGAATAGCAGTCGAGACCGCCGCCGACCAGGTGGCGCCAGGAGTGGCAGCCGAACGTGTACCCGCTGAGGAGGATGACGTTCACCAGCATGATCCCGGTGCCGAGGCCGAGCTGCAGGTGCCCGTTGGGCGCCCAGAACGCGAGGTAGACGTCGTACCAGAGGAAGCCCGTGACGATGAGCACCAGGTAGAAGAGGAACCGATGCAGGTTGTTGAGGAAGAGCGGAAAGGCCGTCTCGCCGCGATATTTCCGGTGGCGAAGCTCACCGATCGCGCATGAGGGCGGATCCCAGAAGAAGGAGCGGTAGTACGCCTTGCGGTAGTAGTAGCAGGTGGCGCGGAACAGCAACGGGGAGCCGAGCACCCAGAGTGCGGGGCTGACCGGCCCGGTCTTCCAGATCGTCGGCGAGTAGAAGGGTGAGAGATACGAGCCGCTCTGGTTGATCCCGCCGGTCAGGAACGCCGTCCAGATCGAGTAGAGGCTGAAGAGCCCCAGGACCGTGACCACGGTGGCCGGCAGTGCCCACCAGGGAAGTCCGTTGAGGATGCGCTCCACCGGCCCGGGGCCGCCGTGCGGGGCGGATGCGAGCGATGCGGGTGGTACGTGCGTAACCTGGGTGGACAAGCGCTGACCATCCTAGCGTTGCGGCTGGCGGAGGCGGCCGGGCGGCTCTCGCGCGCGAGTGCGATAGGGTTGTCCGGCATCGGCGAGTATCTCAACGCACCACACCCGCAGCCGGGTCTGATGGACCCCGCGCTGGAGCACGATGCCTGCGGGGTGGCATTCGTCGCCCGCATCGCCGGCGGCCCGACTCACGCCGTGGTCGAGTCGGGCGTCGATGCCCTCGTGAATCTCGGCCACCGGGGCGCCTCCGGGGCCGAGCCTGACAGCGGCGACGGCGCGGGCATCCTCATCCAGGTACCGGACGACTTCCTGCGCGACGCGGCCCGTGTGCCGCTCCCCATGCCCGGCGCGTACGGCGTCGGCATGGTGATGCTCCCTCGCGACGACCCGGAGCGGGAGCGCTGCGAAGCGATCACGCAGCAATCGTGCCGGGCAGAGGGACTGCGCGTCCTGGGCTGGCGCGACGTGCCCATGGTCGCCGACGCGCTCGGGGCGAGCGCGCGAGCCGGCCTGCCGATCATCCGCCAGCTGTTCGTGGCAGCGATCGGACTTGACGGCGCGGCGCTGGAGGGCCGGCTGCTCGTCCTGCGCCGGGTCATCGAACGCGACGCCCTCGCCGCGGGGATCGGCCGCGACCGATTCCACTTCGCGAGCCTCTCGAGCCGCACCGTCGTCTACAAGGGAATGCTCACAGCAGCACAGCTCGCGGGCTTCTACCCGGACCTCGTGGACCCGCGAGTCACGTCCGCGCTCGCGCTGGTGCACGCGCGCTTCTCGACGAACGTGCTGCCCCGCTGGGACCTTGCGCAGCCGTTCCGCATGTCGGCGCACAACGGCGAGATCAACACCCTGCGCGGCAACGTCAACTGGATGCGTGCCCGCCAGTCCAAATTCCGCAGCCCGCATTTCGGCGACGACATCGCCAAGCTCGTGCCGGTGCTCGACGAGAGCGGGTCGGACTCATCGCAGTTCGACAACGCGCTCGAGCTGCTCGCGATGACGGGGCGGTCGATCGAGCACGCGGTGATGATGATGATCCCCGAGGCGTGGCACCAGAACCCGATGATGGACGAGGAGCGCCGTGCCTTCTACGAGTTCCACAGTGCGCTGCTCGAGCCGTGGGACGGGCCGGCGGCGATCGCGTTCACCGACGGCCGCGTCATCGGCGCCACGCTCGATCGCAACGGACTGCGTCCCGCGCGCTACCTGATCACCGACGACGGCCTCGTCGTCATGGCGTCCGAGGCGGGCGTCCTCGACCTGCCGGAAGAACGCATCGTTCGCAAATGGCGCCTGGAACCCGGCCGGCTCCTGCTCGTCGACACCGCAGCCGGGCGCGTGCTCGACGACAGCGACGTCAAGACGCAGCTGGCAGCGACGCACCCCTACCGCGAGTGGATCCGTTCGGGGACGGTGCATCTCGACGAGCTCGATCCCCCTGAGCATGTGCCGGCGGCTGATCCCGGGACGCTGCTCGTGCGCCAGCAGGCGTTCGGCTACAGCGTCGAGGACATCGCCGTCCTGCTCGGACCGATGGGTCAGACCGGCGAGGAGGCCGTCGGCTCGATGGGCAACGACACCCCGCTGGCGGTCCTCAGTGAGCGCCCCCTCCCCCTCTTCAACTACTTCAAGCAGCTGTTCGCGCAGGTCACCAACCCGCCGATCGACCCGATTCGCGAACAGGCGGTGATGTCGTTGGTGACGTCGCTGGGAGCCGGAGGGAACCTCCTCGAGCAGGGCCCCTCGCAGGCGATGCGCCTCGAGATGGCACACCCGGTGCTCACGAACCACGACCTCGAAAAGCTGCGTCACGTCACGCAGCGTCAATTCCCGGCGGCAACGATCTCCATGGTCTTCCACCGCGAGGCCGGTGGCGCCGGGCTTGTCGAGGGGATCGAGCGCCTCTGCCGGCTGGCGTCGGCGGAGATCGAGGCGGGCGCGACCGTCCTCATTCTCAGCGACCGTCACATCGACGCATCACACGTGCCGATTCCCTCGCTCCTCGCCGCGGCGGCGGTGCACCACCACCTCGTTCGCGAGCAGACCCGGACGGGAGTCGGCCTCGTCATCGAGACCGGCGAGGCGCGCGAGGTCATGCATCTCGCGCTGCTCATCGGGTACGGCGCGGAGGCCGTGAACCCGTACCTCGCGTTCGAAACCATCGCCGACATGGCGCGCCGGGGACTCATGCCCACGCCCGTCGACCCGGCGCGCGCCGAGGACCTGTACATCCAGGCCCTGACGAAAGGACTGCGCAAAACCATTGCGCGCATGGGCATCTCGACGATCCAGTCGTACTGCGGCGCGCAGATCTTCGAGTGCCTCGGCATCGACCGAAGCGTCGTCGATCGCTTCTTTCCGAACACCGCGTCGCGCATCGGCGGCATCGGGATCGACGTCATCGCCGCCGAGGCGCTCGCGCGTCACGAGCGCGCCTTCCCCGATGTACGCATCACACCGCCGAGCCTCGAGGAGCGCGGGGAGTATCGATGGCGCCGCGAGGGAGAGCTGCATCAGTGGAATCCCGAGGTCATCGGCGCGCTGCAGCACGCGGTGAAGTCGGGTGACGAGTCGGCGTTCCGCCACTACGTCGCACTCGCCGACGACGAATCGTGCCGGCTGAAGAACCTTCGCGGCCTGTTCGAGCTTCGCGGCGACGGTGAGCCGGTGTCGCTCGACGAGGTAGAGCCCGCGATGGACATCGTCCGCCGTTTCTCGACGGGGGGCATGTCATACGGGTCGCTCAGCAAAGAGGTGCACGAGCTGCTCGCCATCGCGATGAACCGCATCGGCGGACGCTCCAACACCGGTGAAGGTGGTGAGGATGCGTCGCGATACGTCCGCGACGACAACGGCGACTCGCGGCGCAGCGCCATCAAGCAGGTCGCGTCAGCGCGCTTCGGCGTCACGGCCCACTACCTGGTCAACGCCGATGAGCTGCAGATCAAGATCGCGCAGGGCGCGAAGCCCGGCGAGGGAGGTCAGATCCCGGGCGCCAAGGTGGACGAGACCATTGCGCGCCTTCGCCATTCGACGCCCGGTGTGGGGCTCATCTCACCACCGCCGCATCACGACATCTACTCGATCGAGGACCTGGCGCAGCTCATCTGGGACCTTCGCAGCGTCAACCCAGGCGCGCGCATCAGCGTGAAGCTCGTTGCCGAAGCGGGTGTCGGCACGGTCGCCGCGGGCGTCGCCAAGGCGCGCGCGGACCACATCGTCATCGCCGGCTACGAGGGTGGTACCGGCGCCTCGCCGCTGACCGCCATCAAACACGCCGGGGTGCCGTGGGAGCTCGGACTCGCAGAGACGCAGCAGGTGCTCATCCGTCAACGGCTGCGCAACCGCGTGACGCTCCAGGCCGACGGGCAGATGAAGACCGGGCGCGACGTGGTCGTCGGCGCACTGCTCGGCGCGGACGAGTTCGCGTTCGCGACAGCGCCGCTCATCGCGGCGGGGTGCGTGATGATGCGTGTCTGCCACCTCAACACGTGCCCCGTCGGCATCGCGACCCAGGATCCGCTGTTGCGCAGCAGGTTCGCCGGCCGGGCTGAGCACGTCGTCGCGTTCATGCTCTTCCTCGCCGAGGACGTGCGCCGCTGGATGGCGCATCTCGGGTTCCGACGTTTCGAGGACATGATCGGGCGTGTCGACCTCATCGAAGCGCGTCCCGCGGCCGAGCACTGGAAGGCACGCGGGCTCGACCTCCGTCAACTGCTTGCCGCGCCGCAGGTGACGTCCGCTGAGGACCGGCGCCGGAGTCGCGCGCAGGTTGCGGACCTCGGCGAGATGCTCGATGTGACGCTGATGGATGCCTGCGCACCCGCGCTCGAAGGAGCGCGGCCGGTGCGCGTCCGCACCCCGGTGCGCAACGTGCACCGGAGCGTCGGCGCGATGCTGAGCGGCGAGGTCGCGCGCAGACACGGCGCCGACGGTCTCCCTGACGGCAGCATCGAGATCGAGCTTGACGGAGCTGCCGGACAGTCGTTCGGCGCCTGGCTCGCGGGCGGGATCACGCTCACGCTGCGCGGCGAGGCCAACGACTACGTCGGCAAGGGGCTCTCGGGCGGCCGGCTGGTCATCCGGCCGCCGCGCGCCGCCCGCCGCCGCGCCGAGGACAACATCATCGTCGGCAACGTGGCGTTGTACGGCGCCACGAGCGGCGAGGCATTCATCCGCGGTGTCGCCGGCGAGCGGTTCGCGGTGCGCAACTCCGGCGCAGTCGCGGTGGTCGAGGGTGTCGGCGACCACGGCTGCGAGTACATGACCGGCGGGACAGTGCTGGTCATCGGCGCCACCGGACGGAACTTTGCCGCGGGGATGAGCGGTGGGATCGCTTTCGTGCTCGACGAGGACGCAGGCTTCGGGCAGCGATGCAACCTCGCGTCCGTCACGCTCGAGGCACCGCAGCTCGAGGATCTGGTGATCGTTCGCACGCTGCTGGAGCGCCACGAGCTGCTGACGGGCAGTGAGGTGGCGAAGCGACTGCTGCGCAACTGGCGTCAGGCGCGCGAGCGATTCGTCAAGGTGCTCCCCGAGGAATACCGGCGCGCGCTCCGCGCGCATCTCGAGCTCGTCGGCTGATGGTGGTTCGCACCGGCTTCCTCGAGCACACGCGGCACACCGCGCACAAGCGCCCCGTGGCAGAGCGTGTCGGCGACTACCGAGAGGTGTACCTCCCGCTGCCGGTGCAGGTGCTCCGTGAGCAGGGATCGCGGTGCATGGACTGCGGTGTCGCGTTCTGCCACCAGGGATGTCCGCTCGGCAACCTCATCCCCGAATGGAACGACCTGGTAGCGCGCGATGACTGGCGTGCAGCCGTCGACCGTCTGCACGCGACCAACAACTTTCCGGAGTTCACCGGCCGGTTGTGTCCCGCGCCATGTGAGCCTGCCTGCGTCCTCGCCATCAACGACGACCCGGTCGCGATCAAGCAGATCGAACAGTCGATCATCGATCGCGCATTCGACGAGGGCTGGATACGTGCCAAGCCGCCGGCGCACCGCACGGGAAAACGCGTCGCCGTCGTCGGCTCCGGGCCTGCCGGCCTCGCTGCCGCGCAACAGCTGAACCGCGCCGGGCACCACGTCACGGTGTTCGAGCGCTCGGACCGGATCGGCGGCCTTCTCCGCTACGGCATCCCGGATTTCAAGATGGAGAAGTGGGTGATCGATCGCCGCGTCGGTCTCCTCGAGGCCGAGGGGATCACGTTCGAGACGGGATACGACATCGGCGTCGACGTCACCGCGGGCCAGCTCCGTGAGCAGTTCGACGCAGTGGTCCTCGGTGTCGGTGCCGACCGGCCTCGCGACATCGACGCCCCGGGCCGCGAGCTCGGTGGCATCCACATGGCGATGGACTACCTCGTGCAGCAGAACCGGCGCGTCGCCGGCGAGCGGGTGCTCGCTGGCCCCGAGATCACCGCGCGCGGACGGGACGTCGTGATCATCGGCGGCGGCGACACCGGCGCGGACTGCCTCGGCAACGTCATCCGCGAGGGATGCTCGGGCGTACAGCAGCTCTACCTCTACCCGCAGCCGCCCGACAGCCGTCCCGAGGGCAATCCCTGGCCGCAGTGGCCGCTCATCCTCCGCACCTACCCGGCCCACGACGAAGGCGGTTCGCGTGAGTTCGGTTTGATGGTCACCGCGTTCGAGGGAGACGGCGGCAACGTCCGGCGCGTGCGCGCGATGCGCGTCGCTGCGCGCCGTGAGAACGGGGTGCGGAGCTTCGCTCCGCTGGCCCACGGTGAGGTCACGATCGTTGCCGATCTCGTGCTCATCGCGATCGGCTACGACGGGCCGCGGCCTTCGATGCTGCTCGACGGGCTGTCCCTCGATCGGAACGACTCCGGCAACATCGCCGTCGACGGATCGTTCGCCTGCACGGCGCCGGGCGTGTTTGCCGCGGGCGACGCCGTGCGAGGGGCGTCGCTCATCGTGTGGGCGATCGCCGACGGCCGTGCGGCCGCGCGGAGTTGCGACGCGTACCTCATGGGGACTGTCCGGCTACCCTGACCGACCCATGGTGCAGCGATCCTTCCTCGGCGACGCGACCACGCTCGCCTTCGCCCATCGAGGTGGCGGTGGTGATGCGCCGGAGAACACGTTGCCCGCGTTCGAGGCCGCCGTCGCGCTCGGCTACCGGTACCTCGAGACCGACGTGCACCTCACGCGCGACGGCGTGCTCATCGCCTTTCACGACGACCGCCTGGACCGGCTCACCGATCGGACCGGCGCGGTCCTCGAGCTGACCCACGCGGAGGTGCGAGAGGCGGACGCGGGCTTCGCCTTCAGCCTCGACGGCGGGCAGTCCTTCCCGTTCCGGGGGCGTGGGGTCTGCATACCGACGCTCGAGGAGCTGCTGACCCGCTGGGACGACGTCTACCTCAACATCGACGCGAAGACCGATGCGACGGTTGCACCGCTCGTCGAGCTCATCCGCCGCCTCGATGCCTTCGGGCGCGTCTGCATCGGAGCGTTCTCGGACCGCCGGGTCGCGCGCATCCGCGCGCTCGCCGGCGGGCGGATCTGCTCATCGATGGGACAGGTCGCGACCGGCACGGCGTTCCTTGTGTCGCGGTCCGGCCGCATGCCCGGCTTCCATGCCGACTGCCTGCAGGTGCCGCAGCGCTGGGGCATCCTTCGCATCGATCGCCGCTTCGTCAAGGCGGCGCACCGCGCCGGCCTGCCCGTCCATGTATGGACGATCGACGACGAGGCGGACATGAACCGGCTCCTCGACCTGGGCGTCGACGGGATCATGACCGACCGCCCGCGGGTGCTCAAGGAGGTGTTCGAGCGCCGCGGGCTGTGGTAGCGCGCGGCACGCGCTATCGTGGCTTCGATGCTGCCGTCTGACCCAGGCGCTCGGTACATCCCGGCTCCAGATCGAACCGACTGGTACGAGCCGGACGAGCATCTGCGCTGGCTCGCGCGGCGGACGATCGGCGAGCAGCTCTGGCCCGCCGCCGAGACGGCATTGTGCGAGCTCGGAACACTCGTGCCCCAGGCGATCGAGCCGCTCGCCAGAACCGCGGACCGCCACCCACCGGTCCTCCGCTCCTACGACGCCCGTGGTCAGCGGATCGACGAGATCGAGTTCCATCCCGCATATCGGGAGCTCGAGGAGACGGTGCTCCGTTTCGGCGCCGTTCGCGCCGCGTACGTGCCGGGATGGCGCGGGCTCACCGAACGAGCCCCACGAACCCTCGTCGCCGCCATGCTGTACCTGATCCTCGAGTCGGACCAGGCGATCACCGGCTGCCCGATCGGGATGATGGACGCAGCCGCCCGGTGCCTCGAGCGCAACGATCCGAAGTTGGCCGCGCGATTCGTCCCCGGCATCGCCGACGACACCGGGCATCACCTCACCGTTGCGATGTTCCTCACCGAGAAGGCGGGCGGCTCCGACGTCGGTGCGAATGAGACCGTCGCCACGCGCGCCGGCGACGGAACGTGGCGCCTGACGGGCGAAAAGTGGTTCGCCAGCTGCCCGCACAGCGACCTGATCCTGGTCCTCGCCCGTCCCGAAGGCGCGCCCGCGGGCCCGCGCGGCCTCGGACTGTTCCTCATGCCGCGCATGCTCGATGACGGCACGCGCAACACCTTCATCATCCACAGGCTCAAGGAGAAGTTCGGCACACGCGCCATGGCGTCAGGCGAGGTGGGCCTGCGCGGCGCATTCGCGTGGCAGGTCGGTGCACTCGAGCGAGGCCTGCCGCAGATGATGGACATGGTCAACGCCACGCGCATCGGCATCGCGACCGCGACGGCGGGAGCGATGCGACGCAGCGCGTTCGAGGCGCTCACCCATACGCGTGGTAGATCGACGTTCGGCCGCAGGCTCGACCTGCGCCCGCTGATGCGCGACACGCTCGCCGACCTCGTCGTCGACTCGGTCGCGGGGCTGACGGCGGCGATGGGCGTTGCGGAGCTTGCCGATCGCGCCGACGCCGGTGACGTCGAGGGTGCCGCTGCGCTGCGTCTGCTGACGCCACTGTTCAAGATGCACGGCACCGAACGTGCGCGTTTGTGCGCGACGGAAGGCATGGAGGTGCGTGGCGGCAACGGGTTCATCGAGGACTGGCCGGACGCGCGCATCCTCCGGGACGTCTACGTGCACGCCATCTGGGAGGGCTCCGGGAACGTCATCGCGCTCGACGTGCAGCGTGCGATCGAGCACGGCGCTCTGCCCGGGTATCTCGGCGACACCGAACGGCGGGCCGAGATCGTGTCGAGTGGAGGTCCATGCGCGCCGCTTGCGAGCGTGATCCTCAGCACGTTGCAGCGTACGGAGAGTCAGCTCGAGACGCTGCGCGGCATGGACGATCCTGATGCGGGCCAGCTGCCTCTTCGGCGAGTCGCGCGCCGCATGGCGACGCTGGCCATCGGCGCGCGTCTCGCTGAGCAGGCGAATGCCTTCGCTGCCGACACCGGGAGCGGGCGCCTCGGATGGATCGCGGCGCGCTACCTCTGCAGGCTGGGCGGCGAACCCGCGCTTGCGCACCTCGCCGATGACGCTTCATGGCTCGCGCACGCGGATGCACTGCTGCACGGCGGCCACGTGCCGCTCGAGGTGGCGTCCGCGGCCGCGGCGCGCGCTGCCGCCGCGCTTCAGTCGGACGCCACCCTGGTCAGCGTCTGATCAGCCGGTCACCAGCGCGAAGGCGAACCCGTCCCATCCCTTGACGCCCACCGTCTGAATGACGGCAGGTGTGACGCGGCGATCCGCCGCCATCTCCTCCATGAGGCTGCGCATCCCCGCCGCGTTGGGGTCGTCGTTCTCGAGGTCGATGAGCTTGCCGTCACGCACCACGTTGTCCACGACGATGAGGCTTCCCGCATGGGCGAGGTCCACCGCAGCGGCGAAGTACGCGGGCGTGTTGCGTTTGTCGGCGTCGATGAACACGAGGTCGAACGGCGCCTCGTGATCGGCTTTGAGCTGCGCGAGCGTATCGAGCGCGGGTGCGACACGCACCTCGATCCTGGTGGCGAGGCCGGCATGCTCGATGTTGCGTCGAGCGACAGCGGCGTGCTCTTCACTGATCTCGAGGCTGATCAGCCGCCCATCGTCCGGCAGCGCACGCCCGAGCCAGATGGCGCTGTAGCCGCCGAGCGTGCCGATCTCGAGGATGCGGCGCGCGTTGACGGCGCGAGCGAGGAGGTGCAGGAACTGCCCCTGTGCGGGCGCCACCGCGATGTTCGGAAGCGCGGCGCTCTCACGGATCGCGGCGTCGAGAACGGGGTCGGATGGCTGCAGCAGGCCGGTCGCGTACGCGTCAACGGCATCCCAGCGTTCGTCGTGCATGGAGCGCGAGTCTAGCGCCGGCGTGCCACCCAGACCTCTTCGGACGGCCAGCGATGCGCCCATTCCCCGGTGACGAAGGGATATCGCGTCGTGGCGCCGGGCGGCGCCTGCAGCTCGATGAGATCCTCGATCTCGAAGCCCGTGCGCCGGAGCAGGCGGATCCAGTCCCCGTGCGTGAGGTGGAATTCGACGCCGTCATCGTCAGGCCATTCGAAGCGGTGCATGCCGAAGTAGTCACGGCGCAAGGTCGCGCCCGCGGGTCCTTCGGCATCCGAATCCGGCATGGTCAGCACGAGCAGCGGCGCGTTGCCGAGGAAGATGAGGCGGCCTCCCGGTCGCAACAGGCGCGCGGCCTCCGGGATCCATTGATACGGATCGCACCAGATCGCCGCGCCGTACTCGCTGATCGCGAGGTCGAAGCTGGCGCCGGCGAGCGGCACCGCCTCGGCGTTGCCCTGGATGAGCGGAAAGTGCAGACCGTGCTCGTCCTGCAACGCGCGCGCCGTCGCGAGCTGGTTCTCGGACATGTCGATGCCTACCGGACGTGCGCCTCGGCGGGCGAGCCACGCCGACACGTAGCCGGTGCCGCACCCCAGCTCGATCACGTCGAGCCCGTCGACGTCGGGAAGGAGGTGCAGCTCGTCTTCGGGGATGTCCCAGATTCCCCAGGACGGCTCCGACGCCCAGTTCCGCCGGCCCGGCTCCGCGTAGTCGGCGGCGGCGACATTCCAGGCCGCCCGGTTGCGAGCGACGTGATCGTCGGACGGAGGTTCAGCGGCCATCGCGGGCGACTGTACCCGCCCGGCGGGAGTGGGGTGGCCAGCGGGGGTCGAACCCGCGACCTCCAGGGCCACAACCTGGCACTCTGACCAACTGAGCTATGGCCACCATGAAACGCCGACAGGGAGGCCTGGCGATTATATGGCGCGCCGCCCAACGGCTCGGACGAATTCGCGCAGGTAGACTCGCCACGTGCCCCCGTAGCTCAGCGGATAGAGCGGCGAGCTTCTAACTCGATGGTCGTGGGTTCGACTCCTACCGGGGGCGCCAATCGCGTGTGTTAATCCGGGTGATGCGTCCCTGAAGGGATTCGGGTGAGACCCACCGGGGTCTCCTTGACAATCCGAAGGCACTGCGCCACGGAGCCGTCCGGGGTTCCCGACGTATCGACGACCCGCGCCGACGGCCAGGGCGTCCTCCGGGCGCCAAGGGCCGCTGCCACGTCCGGTGTCGCCTCCGAGAGGTCGCCGGTCCGACGCGGTTGCGATGCTCGTTCCCGGACGACGTCGGTCGCCACCCGGCATTCGATCTCGACGAGATCGGTCCTGCAATCGCGTGCGACACGGCCCGCACACAGCCGTGTTCGCGAGTCTGGAAACGTCGCGTCGAGGATCACGTTGTACCCGCCGGTCTGCAGAGTCCGTGCACGATCGGCCAGCGTGCGGTAGGTCAGCGCCGTCATCGCGGCCGCGTACCTCCCGCGGTCGAGGCGGCCTCCCTCGCCCCCATTGCTGGCCGCAGTCCCGGCGACATCGCGCCGGACCTCGTCACTGTGCACGACGATCCAACCGGTCCTGGCGGCCAGTCCGAGCGCCGTGGTGGACTTGCCCGTTCGAGGGGCGCCTCCGAGGACGACGAGTATGGCCCGCGCGGACTCGAGGTGACGGCGGCACTCATCCAGCAGCGACCGCGCGCGAGGCGCGGCCGTCGCGTCGCCCTGAAGCGCCCGGAGGCACTCAACCTTCGAGCGAACCATCGCTCGTTGAGCGATGTAGAAATCGAGGAGGCTCGGCGGCCATTCCGTCCCCGCGAATCGTTGGTACTCGGCAACGAAGTGCGCCGCGAGGTCGGGCCGCTGCATCGCCTCGAGGTCCATGGCGAGGAATCCGACGTCGGCGAGCACGTCGCCGCACCGAAGCCGGCTGTCGAACTCGAGACAGTCGATGATGCGGGGTCCATCCTTCAAGCAGTAGATGGAATCGGCGCGCAGGTCGCCGTGGCCGTCGACGATGTGGCCCCCGGCAACGCGATGTCGAAGCAGCGGCGCGCGCGCCTCGAGAAAGCGTTCAGCGAGTGCTCGTTCGCGATCGAGGCCGGCGACGCCGAGGACCTTTGCAGCCGCCGGACCCCACTCAGCAAGGTCCTGCCGCCAGCGCCGGCCGAGGGCACGCGGGCTGCCACTGCGGTTCACGCCGGGCCCGCGGCGCGCACCCGCGTGAAAGGTCGCAAGAACGCGAGCGACATGCGTGAGCTCGCCGTGAACATCCACCTTGTGGTCGATGAGCCACGCGAGTTGTCGCCGGTCCGGGAGCCGGCGCATGACGACCGCCGCGTCGAGAAGGCGCCGCTTCTCGTCGCGCGACTCCTCGACCCTGAGATACACGTCGGGGGCGAGCCTCCGATTGAGCATCAGCTCCCTCCGGCAGGCCGCGAGGCGAGCACGAGGCTCGCGGAAATCAACGAAATCGAAGCGCACCGGCTTCTTGCGCTTCCAGACGGTATCGCCCTGCAACGTGAGCACGGAGACATGCGTTTCCAACACTTCGGTGTTCCCGGCGGCGCGTTCCGCCCCGTGCGACGCAGTGACTTCCGACCCTGGTGGCAGGCCGTTGCGGAATGTCATCATGCCCCCGGCTGCACAGTGCTGTCAGCGGCGCTGTGCGCGTTGTGAACCGTCGCTGACGGGAGGCAGGAACTCAGATGTTCGAGAGGATCCTCGTCGCAGTCGACGGTTCCCCATTCTCCGACGCCGCGATTGCGACGGCTGCCGGCCTCGCGGCAAAGCTGGGTTCCGAGGTGGACGTCGTTCACGTTCACGAGCACGACCTTCCGCACTCCAAGGCCGTTCATCTCGCGGAACTCGAGACCCACACGGAAGCCAACGAAGTGATCGCGGCGGCGACGGCGAAGCTCACAGGGCAAGGGGTGCGCGCCCAGGGCCATGTCCTCGAAGCGGACATCCACGATGTCGCCAAGCGCATCCTCGAGTTCGCCGAGGAGAGCAATGCCGGCGTCATCGTCGTCGGGCGGCGAGGACTGTCGACGCTGACCGGGATGCTGGTCGGCAGTGTGTCCAACAAGCTCATGCACGTGTCGAAGGTACCGGTGCTGGTCGCCCATTAGGCGCGCTGCGGACGCCCCACGCGGCCGATCAGTCGGCGCGATGCGCCGCAGGCTCGGGGATGACGAGCAGTGGACTGTGGCCTGCATGGTGGATCTTCGAGGACACGCCGCCGAAGAGCACGCGTCGCGCCTCGCTGAGGCGGCGCGCACCAATGACGATCAGGTTTGGCAGCGGAAGCGCGTTCCCTCGCGCCAGCAACGCATCGCCCGCATCACCCACCGCCAGTGTGGTGAGCGGATGGATGTCCGCCAGACCCTCGATCTCGCTTGCCTCTTCGTCAAGCCGCCCGTGCTCGGCCGCGACTCGATCAGCGTGGCGAAGCAGCGGGTTCGGGTTCACCAGGCTGTCGGGCAGGACCTCGACCAGCGTGACGGTGAGCTCGGGATAGAGACGGGCGATCGCCGACGCCAGCAGTGCAGCCTGCTTCGACGCGGGCGACCCGTCAAACCCGATGACCATCTGCGCGGGTGGCCAGCACGGCTCCGCGCCTCCCACGATGAGCACAGGGCAGCGCGCGGTGTGCAACACCGTTGCCGACACGCTTCCCGCAAGGAGCCGGCGCACAGGACCGAGATCGCGGTGTCCGATCACGATCAGGTCCGCCGAAAGCGTTGCCGCAAGGCTCCCCACCACATTGCTGATCTCCCCCTGCTCCGCGTACACGCCGCCGACGTTCGCGCCGAGTGCCGTCGCATCGGATCGTCCGGACTCGAGCGCGGCGACCGCTGCCTGTCGATACGCGGCCAGCGTCTCGTCAATGCCTTCACCCGTCGGGAAGACGTACAGCGTCTCCGGCGGGAGGTCGTATGCCATCACCAGATGCAGGGTCGCGCCGGAGCGCTTCGCAAGATCCGCCGCGGCCGAGAGCGCGGGCTTCGCGTCCGCAGAGCCGTTGGTCGCAACCAGGATCCTCTTGAACGTGACCTTCTCTCCATGCATTGCATCAGCCTCCGGAGCCGCCGCGCGGTTCCGCCGATTTCGTGGATCTCACGAGGTCATCAAAACAGCTCGACCCGGGTCACACCAGAGCCGTTGGCCATCGATTCGGCGGGTACTTGGACTACCGACAGTCCCGCGCGCCTTCGCGGTAGCCTAGGTGTGTTGGCGGCCTCCGCTACAAGGAGATGAGCATGACCCGGATCAACGAAGAGTCAGTCGACATTCCCGAGCCCGAGCAGGCGCTGCCGTCGAACCCGGTTGACGAGTCGTCGGTGGACCCTGGCGGCGACATCCCTGAGCTGCCCGCTCACGAGCCGGGGTTCGGCGAAGACCCGGCCTACGATCCCGGCGGGATGGGCCGGCAGCCAGACGTCGTCGAGGACGAGGAAACCCACCCCTGACGGTCATGGTCTCGGACGCCTGGGGTCACCTCGCGTGCGTCAGACGCCGGCGCAGTCTCGCCCCGTGCCGTTGACCGTGTTGCCACCACCCGAGGTGTCGCCAGGCGCGACGGCGTCACGCGCGACCAGCCCACGCTGCTCGCGGCGGGTTGCCACGTAGCGCTGTATGCACCTCGACTCGGCGCGATCTGCGCGGTGTTGCCGCCAGAGAAGCCATAGCATGTGACGTGCCCCCGTGTTGCCGTTGCTTGCCGACATCCTCGGCAGTGATGGGGGCACGAGGACAGAGGCCATCGCACTCATTTTCGGGTGCCATACATGTGACCTTCGAAGGACTTGTTCGTGACGTTCGGCCCTGGAATCAGGGCTGTGTGACACCGACGATGAAGTGAGAATCCGTCACGACACTGGAGGTGACATATGGATGACAAGAGCACGCTGATCACGCGTTTCCCGAACGACACGCTGGGGCGGGCGTTCGCTGACTTCCTTCGCTGGCCGGTCGTTCCTTTGCTGGGTCTCACGCAGGATTACCCGATGCGGCTCGAGGAGTTCGCCGAGGAGGGGTACCTCGTTGTGCGTGCGGAGCTGCCCGGCGTCGACCCGGACAAGGACATCCACATCACCATGGCCGAAGGCCTGTTGACCATCAGCGGCGAGCGGCGCAGTGAGATGAAGACCGAGAAGAAGGGCAGCCACTTCTCCGAGATGCAGTACGGCTCGTTCTCGAGGACGATCCCGCTGCCGGACGGAGCGAGCGAAAAGGACGTCGTTGCGAGCTACCGCGACGGCATTCTGGAAGTACGACTTCCGTTGACGAAGCCGGCGGTACCGGCGGCCACCGTCATCCCAGTCGCCCACTAGAACCGGTGACGCCCGCCGAGGCGCATCCTCGGCGGGCGCGTCGCACAAAGACCTCTCGCGACTCAGGTTCCGTCGATCTCAACCTCGGGCAGGTCTCTCACCTCAGCCTTCGAGAGGGTGAGCTGGATCCCCGCATCGACTGCCGTGATTGCGCTGATCGGAATCGCGACCTCCTTGCGATCCCAGAAGGGACCCTCCGCCAGAAGCACGTGCGTCACGTGCTGATTGCGCGGGTCGATGACGAGCCCGTGGACATTGCCGATCGCGCCGTCCGTTGCGTACACCCGGTCACCGCGCCGGACGCTCACCTCTCCGGCGGGAACCGAGTCGTACACCACAGGCTTGCGGACGTTGACCGCTCCGATATCGGCCTCGCCCATGCCGGCGTTGCTCATCCCCAGCCCACTCATCCCCAGGCCGCCGGCCCCGAGACGGAAGTACGGGCGTGTGAGCACACGGTCCGGATCGTAGTCACCGTATGCCTCGCCTCCCGGAAGGAACTCCGTCTCCACGGCGGGCTCGAAAGTGTCGAACTCCGCGATCGTGCAGCGGAGTCGCACATCCTCTTCGCCGACCTCGACGGACTCCACCGGAACGAGCCGCGCGACGCCGTGACCGTGCCTGGGTTCGACCACCACGTGCGTGATGGCGCGCGCGACCGGGTCGAGGACGACCCGGCTGACGTGGCCACAGCTTCCGTCACTGCAGCTGGCGGGGGCGCCGATTCGGTACTCGACCTTGGCACTCAAGGGAAACCCTCCTTGTCGGTATTGAACGGCTGCCGCGGCGCCGCCGGTTGCGAACGCGGTTCGGTCTGGGCAGATTGACAAATCCGAGGGCGGTTTTCCAGCGCCAATTCCTGCTCACTCATGTCTGAGGACCATCGGCCCTACGCCGAACTGGCTGACCGTTCAGCCCGTCATCAGGGTGCGGACCGCGAACAGCAGGGTCGCCACCGCCCCGGCGGTGAGCCATAAGCGCTTGTCGCGCTCCTTCAGCGGGGTGCCCATCCACCTCGAGAGCGGGAGTGCAAGCAGCGTCGCCGCGCCATAGAGCCAGTGGAGCGCGTCGTGAGGGCGGTCCCCCGTCGCGACGAGGATGAGTCCGATGAGCACCTGGAGGCCGATCGCGGCGGCCGCAATCCGTGTATAGAGACGCAACACGGGCAGCATCCGCGGCAGGAACAGGCTCAAGAGCGCAACGACGGCGCCAACACCCGCGCCGACGACGATTGCGAGACCGAACCAGTCGTGTATGACCACGGCGGACGAAGCCTATACCGTCAGCGCAGTCCTCGGCTGACAATGCAGCGCGCCGGTTCGTCGACTCCAGGACCTCGTACCCCGCGACACGCGCGATGGTTTGCATCGCTACAGCCTCGACGCGATCAGGTTGACGAGGTCGATCACGCGGCACGAGTACCCCCACTCGTTGTCGTACCAGGAGAGCACCTTCACCGTGCGGTCGCCGAGCACCATCGTCGACGGCGCGTCGAGGATGGACGAGTGCGAGTCATGAAGAAAGTCCATCGACACCAGTTGCTCCTCGCTGACCGCCAGGATGCCTTCGAGGGGACCGTTGGCCGCCTCGCGCATCGCCCCGTTGATATCGTCGACAGCGGCGCTTTTCGAAAGCGTCGCGGTGAGGTCGACGAGGCTGACATCGGGCGTCGGCACACGCAGGGCCAGTCCGTGGAACTTCCCCTTCAACTCGGGAAGCACGAGTGCCACCGCCTTGGCAGCCCCTGTGGTCGTCGGGATGATGGAGAGCGCTGCGGCGCGAGCCCGGCGCAGGTCGGAGTGCGGCGCGTCGAGGATGACCTGGTCCTTCGTGTACGCGTGGACCGTCGTCATGAACCCCGTCTCGATGCCGAAGGAGTCGTTGAGCACCTTCGCGATCGGCGCGAGGCAGTTGGTCGTGCACGAGGCATTCGAGATGACGTGATGCTCGGCCGCGTTGTACGTCCCGTCATTCACGCCCATGCAGAGCGTGACGTCCTCGTGCTTCGCGGGCGCCGTGATCACCACCTTCTTCGCTCCGGCGTCGATGTGCGCCCGAGCGCGTTCGCCGTCGTTGAAGTGGCCCGTGGACTCGACGACGATGTCCACCCCGAGGTCTCCCCAGGGGAGGGCCTGTGGGTCGCGCTCCGCGAGCACTTTGATGGGATGACCGTCGACTGTCATCGTGTCGCCGTCGACCGCAACCGTTCCCGGAAACCGCCCGAACACGCTGTCGTACTTGAGGAGATGGGCGAGCATCGCCGGGGTGGTGATGTCGTTGATCGCCACGATCTCGAGGTCGGACGACCGCTCTCTCGCGGCTCGCAGAACGTTGCGGCCGATGCGTCCGAAGCCGTTGACGCCGATCCTGACACTCATGACGGACCTCCTGATAACGGATGATGTGCGCGGTCCCTCCGCGCCCGCTCCGATTGCTTGTCGATTCGGCGACGACGCAGGATCCGGTGAGCCGCGACCGGCACCGCCCCATCTGCTTTCGGTGCCGGCGAGCGATCCTCGGGGGCCATCGCGGGCGCATGGGCCGCTCGATTGCCACCCGCATGCTTGGCGTCATAGAGCGCCGCGTCCGCGGCCGCGACGCGACTCGCAGCGTCGCTCCCGCTCGCGAAGCCCGCGATGCCGATGCTGATACTCGGGCTGATCCCTCGCACCGCGCGCCGTCCAAGGTCGGCCAGTAGGCGTTTGGCGACGACGTCGGCGCGCCCCGACGCATCCGGGAGGATGATGCAGAACTCGTCGCCACCGACTCGGGCGGCGGTGTCACCGCGCCGGATCGAGCGTTGCAACGCGTTCGCGACAACCTGAAGCAACTCATCCCCCGCCGGATGGCCGAACGTGTCATTCATCGTCTTGAGCTTGTCGACGTCGATCGCGATGATCGAGTAGGCCGTGCTGCGTGGCATTGCCGCCAGCCGGCGGTCGACCTCGCGTCGATTCACGAGCCCGGTCAACGGATCCGTGGTCGTCAGCTCGTCGTACACCAGGGCCCTGGAGATCGCGAGCTCGAAGACCGGGGCGAAGCTTCGGATCCAGTCCTCCTGCGCCGGCGTGTACGGGTGTCCGTCCATGCGATCGTTGAAGACGACCAGGAGCCCGCTTCGTGTCTCCCCGACACGGATTGCCTGGACGATCGCGTTCTCAACGCCGAGCTCGGTCAGCGCCGGCCCGATGTCTGCCGGAATCACGGTGGATCGATCGAGCGTGAACAGCGGCTCGTCGGGACCGGCGATGTCGCGGAGCAAGCGCGTCGACCCCAGCGGTACCGAGAGATGATCGATCCTGGGATCGGGACCGCCGCCGGCCGCCGGCCCGGGTATGTACGTGGCGATGAGCATCGCTTTCTCGCCGTCGATCAGGAAGAACGCGGCCCGCGATGCATCGTCCTCGATGTGGTCGGTCAGACGCGCGGCGCTCTGAATCCCGAGCTGAATCACCTGGTCACCGTCGAACGTCGAGTACAGCTCATCCGCGACCAGTGCGAGCACGGCCTCGTGTTGCAGCGCCTGTTCCCGGATCGTGATCGTCCGCTCGAGCCGCGAGCGAAGACTGTGGATTGCGAATGCCATCACGATTCCGGTGACCGGCCACACCGCGAGGAGTTGCACGTCGTCGTCAACGCTCAGGGTGTGCGCCGCTCCATAGCCGGCAAGCGAAGCTATCGCCGCGACGAGCGCAAGGATCGTGAGCGTGCGCGGTCCGTACAGCGCACTGGCGACGACCGGGATGGCGACCAGCGCGAGCAGGCCTTCGCTTCGACCGGAGTCCCCGAAGACCAGCAGGGCCAGGGCGATGTAGAAGAGGATCACGAGCCCCGCGACGAGGGGTGGCCGCGGCCATCGCACCACGAACACCGCGACTGCGATGGTGAGTCCGGCAACCAGCGTGCCTGCGATCGTCAGTTGCGGGTGGGCCGGATACGCCGGGACCACCGCCACCACGAATCCAACGGCGGCCGCGAGTGCGAACACGAGCAGGCCGAGGTGGGTGCTGTCCCACCCGCGGGTGCCCCGCGATCCGCTAGCCATTCGTCACCTACGAGACGTGCGCCTGAGGGACCGGCACCGACTCGAGCCGTAGCTCCTCAACGATCCTGCGGGCCCATGCCGTGATCTGCTCGGCATCGCGCCAGTCTCCGGCATGCGTTCTCGCCATGGCGCTCGCCGGGAATCCCTTTGCGTCGGGGAGCAGCCTGCCTCCGAACGTGACGTGGCCGCGAGCTCCCACGCGCGACATCAGTCGCGCCACCTGCCTGCTCGGCGGTACGGCGTGCGTGACCGCGGAGTCGTCCAGCGGCCCGCTGCTGAAGAACCATGTGGGGATGTCGAGCAGCGCACTGGTGTTCCGGGCCACGTACTGGCGGGCCGGATGCCTCCACCGCCCGGCGTACAGTCCCGACCCGATGATCGCGGCATCGTACCCCGCCGGCGATCCCGCATCGTCCGCCGGCACAACATCCGCATGGACGGCGCACGACACGAACGCATCGCGCAGCGTCGCGGCGATGCCGGCCGTTCCCTGCATCTTGCTGCCGTACACGATCAGCACTTTCATCAACTCACCCCGCTGGATCACGGATCTCATCGCCATCAGCGTGAGGTGTCACCGGCGGATGTCGCCAGAGCCGTATGGCAAGAGATCGCGTGACTTCCGGCCCTGGACTGATCACCTGGAACCCGGTCAGATCGTCTCGGGCACCATCTCCAGCGCGCCGCACGGGCACTCCGCCACGCACAGGCCGCAGCCCTTGCAGTAGTTGAGGTCGATCTCGTAGCCGTAGGCGTTCCCGGGATCGAGCTTGACCACCGCGTTGTCCGGGCAGACGCCGTAGCAGTTGTCGCAGGCGAAGCAGTTGCCGCACGAGAGACAGCGACGCGCCTCGAAGAGCGCATTGGTCTCATCGAGTCCCCCGACGACCTCGTCGAAGGTCGAGCTTCGGCGTGCCGCATCGAGCTGGGGACGCACCGTCGCCGGCGCATCGCTGTAGTACCAGGGATTCAGCTGCTCGAAGGTTGCGAGCACGTGCTTCGGGGGTGGGACGAACTGTGACTGCCGCAGCCAGGCGTCGATGTGACGCGCTGCCTTCTTCCCGTGGCCCACTCCCACGGTCACGGTGCGCTCCGCCGGCACCATGTCGCCGCCGGCGAAGATGCCGGGAGAGCCGGTCATCATGTTTGGGCCAACCTTGACAACATGGTCCTCGATCTCGACCCCGGGGAGCCCGTCCAGGAGTGAGAGATCGGCCTCCTGCCCCACGGCGAGGACCAGGGAATCGGCATCCAGCTCCTCGAACTCACCGGTGGGCTGGGGGAACCCGGCGGCGTCGAGCTCCATCCGCTCGAGCCGGAGCCGGCCGCCGTCGGCGTGAGCGATCGTGGAGAGCCACTTCACCGTCACACCCTCGTCGAGCGCCTCCTCGACCTCGAAGTCGTGCGCGGGCATGCGCTCCCGCGTGCGCCGGTAGACGACGATGGAGTCGGTGGCACCGAGACGCTTCGCGGTGCGTGCCACGTCCATAGCGGTGTTGCCGCCGCCGTAGACGACCACGCGGCGTCCGAGCATCGGCGGTTCCTCGCCCTCCATGCTCCGAAGCAGCGCAACGGCATCGAGGATGTGCGATGAGTCACCCGCCGGGATGTACGTGCGCTTGCCGATCTGCGCGCCGATCGAGAGAAACGCGGCGTCGAAGTGCCCCTCGGCCATCGTGGCCCGGACGTCCGTCACGGTGTGATTGGCGCTGAGCGTCACGCCCATGTCGAGGATGCGCCGGATCTCGGCGTCGAGCACGTCGCGCGGCAGGCGGTACTTGGGGATGCCGAAGCGCATCATCCCGCCGGCCACGGGTCCGGAGTCGAAGATGGTCACCGCGTGGCCCAGGCGCGTGAGGTGGTACGCCGCCGAGAGCCCGGAGGGTCCGGCTCCGACCACCATCACACGTTTCCCGCTCGGGCTCGGGGCGACCGGCACGGTCCAACCACGCTTGATCGCCTCATCCCCGAGGAACCGTTCGACCGAGTTGATGCCGACCGGCTGGTCGAGCTGGGCTCGGTTGCATGACGTTTCGCAGGGGTGATAGCAGACGCGACCCATCACCGCCGGGAAGGGGTTGTCCTCCATGATCTGCCGCCACGCCGACTCGTAGTCCGGCGCCTCAGCGCGGTACAGCCACTGCTGGACGTTCTCGCCGGCGGGACACGCGTCGGCACAGGGTGGCAAGCGGTGCACGTAGACGGCGCGCTCGGTCCGCCACGAGCCGGTTCTGTTGGCGAGGCTCGATCCCACGTTGAGTGTGATCGCAAATGGCTGTTCCATCACCGGGCTCCCGTCGCAGATCCTTCGAGCAGGCCGAACCGGGCGATGTTGTGGTCGGCGCGCGCCTGGATGCGCGCCACGATGTCGGGCCGCGGCGCGGCGCCGAAGAGATGCGCGTAGCGTCGTTGCAGCTTGAGGTACTCCTCCACGGGCACCTGGTGACGGATCCTCGTGACCGCGGTGACCTCACCGTGCTCCGCCTCGAAGACGGGGAACAGGCCGCTCTGCGCTGCGAGGCGCGCGACACGGATGGTTTCCGAGGAATCGCACCCCCATCCGAGCGGGCACGTCACGAGGATGTGCAGGTAGCGCGCCCCATGGAACGTCATGGCGCGCTCGACCTTGTACTCGATGTCGCGCAGGTCCGCCACGGTCGCCGTCGCGACGTACGGGATCTCGTGCGCCATCGCGATCAACGGCACGCTCTTGCCCTGGCCGAAACGGTTCCCGGGCTCGCGGCCGACGGCCTCCGTGGTCGCCGTGCGTGCCCCAGGCGGCGTGGCCCCCGAGCGCTGCACGCCCGTGTTCATGTACCCCTCGTTGTCATAGCAGATGAAGAGCACGTCGTCGTTGCGCTCGAACATCCCCGACAGGCAGCCCATGCCGATGTCGACCGTCCCGCCGTCGCCCGCCTGTCCGACGACCCTGATGTCGGTGCGACCCTTGACGCGCAGCGCGGCGGCGATGCCCGTCGCAACCGCCGGCGCGTTGCCGAAGAGCGAGTGCATCCAGGGCAGCTGCCACGAGGACTCCGGGTATGGCGTCGAGAACACCTCGAGGCATCCGGTGGCGTTGGCGGCGATCAACCGGTTGTTCGTCGCGCGCATCGCGGCATCCAGCGCGTACCGCGCGCCGAGCGCCTCACCGCATCCCTGGCAGGCGCGATGGCCGGAGGTCAGCGTGTTGGATCGCCCCTCGTCCGACTGGACCGAACGCTGCTCGGGATCGAGGAGGCGGTTGCCCGCGACGAAGCTTCCCGTCTGGTAGAACCGGATCGGCTGGTATGGCATGTGCCGGCCTCCTCAGACCGGTCCTGCGGCAACCGCACCGAGATCGCGCAGCAGGTTCTCCGCGTGCGGGCCCGATCGACGCGTCGTCCCGCGGCGCAGGAGCTCGCGTTCGACGAGACCGTGGTCGAGGTCGAGGAACGTCAGATCGGCCAGCGCCCCACCCATCGCGTCGACGAGCACACGTCGCAGCGACGGTGTTGTGATCGGCCGTCCACCGAGGCCCGCGATGACCGTGTGCACAGCCTGACCGTTCGGTGCCATGGAGACGCGGACGTCGAGGGAGACGATCCCACCGATCCCGATCGCGAGCGCCTTCTCGAGGACGACGATCCGCCGGGCACCGGCCAGGGCACGGCGCACCTCCTGCGCCGGCCACGGACGGAACGTCGTGATACCGAGAGCGCCGATCCGGTGGCCCTCGGCTCGCAGCTCGTCGACGGTGTCCATCACGGTGCCGAGCACCGAGCCGAGCGCCACGACGATCGTCTCGGCGTCCTCGGTCCGGTACGTGCGCACAAGACCACCGGAGTCGCGTCCGAACGACTCGCGAAACGCCCTGCCGATCTCGGGGATGACATCGAGTGCCTGCATCTGGGTGACGTGCCCCAGGTAGCGGACCTCCATGAACGCCTCTGGGCCGACCATGGCGCCGATCGATACCGGCGCGTCCGGGTCGAGCACCTGGCGCGGTTCGAACGGTGGGAGGAAGGCGTCCACCTGCTCCTGCGAGGGCAGATCGATCTGCTCGACGGCGTGCGTGAGGATGAAGCCGTCCATGCACACCATCACCGGGAGCGAGAGCTCCTCGGCGAGGCGAAACGCCTGGATGTGGAGATCGAGCGCTTCCTGGTTGCTCTCGGCGTACATCTGGATCCAACCGGAGTCCCGCTGCGACATCGAGTCCGAGTGGTCATTCCAGATGTTGATCGGGGCGCCGATGGCGCGGTTGGCCACCGTCATGACGATGGGGAGGCCGAGGCCGGACGCGTTGTAGATCGCCTCGACCATGAACAGCAACCCCTGGCTCGCGGTCGCCGTGTACGTCCGCGCACCCGCTGCGGACGCGCCGATCGCAACGGACATGGCCGCGAACTCGGACTCGACATTGATGAACTCGCATGGCGCGAGCGCTCCGGACTGCACAAGCGTCGACAGCGCCTCGACGATGTGGGTCTGGGGGGAGATCGGATACGCCGCGATGACCTCGGGCCGGGCAAGCGCGACCGCCTCGGCGACGGCGCGGGATCCTTCAATCTGCTTGAGCACCGGCCAATTCCTTCATGTCTTTGCTGACATACTCGAATGCGCGTTGCGCCCCGGCGACGTTGCGCTCGGCGAGGGCGCCGGGGAACCGTTCGCGGATTGCCGCGGCCACGGCGTCGATGGACACCACGCCCGTGAGCGCCGCGAAACTGCCCAGCAGCACGGCATTCGCGATGGGTCTGCCCACGACCTCGCGGGCGATCTCCGTACCAGGGACCGTGCGGAGTCGCGCGGGTCGGAAGCGCGTCACGAACGCACCGAGACCGAGCGTGGCGAAGCTGAGGCTCGAATTGATCAGCAGATACCCGTCCTCATGCAGCCCGTTGAACACATCGACCTGATGCAGGAGGGTGGGGTCCTGGATGATGACCGCGTCGGGGCTCGTGATCGGCTCGTGGCTGCGGATCGCCGCATCCGCAATGCGGCAGAAGGCGACCACGGGAGCGCCGGTGCGCTCGGACCCGAAGCTGGGGAACGCCTGCGCGTACCGGCCCTCACGGAATGCGGCCACCGAGAGCAACTCGGCGGCGGTCACGACACCTTGTCCTCCGCGCCCATGGATACGCACCTGAAAGGGCTGCATGTCGACAGCCTACCCAGCGGCGACGGTGCTTGCCCAGGGTCAAACGTCCTCGAATGACATGACCCTCTGCTCTCCATGCGCGATTCGCGGACCATCAGAATAGCGGTCATGGCGGTGGCATCCGGCACGACGATGACGCTCGGCGTCGAGGGTCTGGACGCGCTGATCACGAGCCTGCACGAGCGTGGCTACACGGTGATCGCTCCGACCGTACGCGACGGTTCGATCGGATACGAGCCCGTGACCACCGCGGAGCAACTTCCACGCGGTGTCGGCGATGAGCAGGGGCCGGCCCACTACCGCCTCAGAGACCGTGATGACGACGCACGGTTCGGGTTCGCGACCGCGCCCTCGTCATGGAAGCGCCATCTGTATCCTCCTGCCACGACGCTCTGGCGCGCGCACCGTGACGGCGACGGAATGCTCCTGTTCGAGGAGACCCAGGCGCCGCCGCCTCGGTACGCCTTCCTGGGAGTCCGAGCGTGCGAGCTGGCGGCGATCCTCATCCAGGACCGCGTGTTGGCGACGAGCGCGTACCCGGACCCCACCTACGCCGCGCGGCGACGAGATCTCTTCATCATCGCCGTGCAGTGCGGATCGCCGTCAGGCGTGTGCTTCTGCACATCGATGGGGACCGGGCCACGCTCGAACGAGGGCTTCGACCTCGCCATCACGGAACTGCTCGAATCGAGCGATCCACGCTACGTCGTGGAGATCGGGACGCCGGCGGGCCAGGAGGTGATGGAGGGAGTCACCTCGCAGACGGCCACCGACCGAGACCGTGCCGCGGCCATCGCGGTGACCGAAGGCTCGGCGCGACAGATGGGCCGAACGATGGACACGCGCGAGCTCCCCGCACTGCTGCACCGCAATCTCGAGCACCCACGCTGGGACGACGTCGCAGCACGGTGCCTCAGCTGCGGTAACTGCACCAACGCGTGCCCGACATGCTTCTGCAGCGACGACATCGAGGTCGAGGCAGCCGATGGCGCATCGACCGCGCGCGTCCGCGAATGGGCTTCGTGCTTCTCGCGGGACTTCTCGTACATCCACGGCGGCACCGTGCGTCAGACGACACGGAGCCGGTACCGGCAATGGATGACGCACAAGCTCGGGACGTGGTGGGAGCAGTTCGGAACCTCCGGATGCGTCGGGTGCGGACGGTGCATTGCCTGGTGCCCGGTGGGCATCGACATCACCGAGGAGGCGGCGGTGATCAGATCCACGGACGGCGCCCGTGCCGGGGCATCGCGGTGAACGCGCTCACCGACGAGTTGACCGCACATCGCTTCTTCGCGAACATGGATGCCGCGCATCTCGACGTGTTGACCGGATGCGGGCGCAACGTCGTGATCCGCGCGGGGACGTCGATCATCCGCGAGGGAGAGCCGGCCGATGCCTTCTGGGCGCTCCGAGCCGGGCGCGTCGCACTCGGGGTCTCCGTCCCGGGCCGCGAGATGCCGACGCTCGACACGCTCCACGCCGGCGATGTCCTCGGCTGGGCCTGGCTGTTCCCCCCGTATCGCTGGCACTTCGACGCGGATGCGCTCGACGATGTGCATGCGGTCGTCTTCGACGCCGTCTGCCTGCGCGGCAAATGTGAGGCGGACCCCGCGCTCGGGTTCGACCTCGCGAAACGTGTCGCAGGCGTCCTCGGGGACCGCCTGCACGCGGCGCGGTTGCGACTCCTCGACATCTACGGGCCTCCCCATGGCAGCTGAGCTCGCCGCGCGCGCGCCGCTGACCCCGGTGACGCATCGTGTCGTCGGCCGTCGCGACGAGACCGCCGACGTCGTGACACTCCTGCTCGAGGCGACGGACGGCTCCCGTCTGCGGTACGCGGCCGGCCAGTTCAACATGCTGTACGCATACGCGGTCGGCGAGGTTGCGATATCCATCAGCGCGAATCCGGTCGGCGACGGGCCCATCGCGCACACCGTGCGCAACGTCGGCACCGTCTCCCGAGCGCTCTGTGAGCTGCACCCCGGGGACAGCCTGGGGCTACGGGGGCCCTTCGGCTCCGATTGGGGCCTCGACTCCGCCACAGGCCGGGACCTCGTCATCGTGGCCGGGGGTATCGGCCTGGCGCCGCTCCGATCGGTCATCACGCAGGTGATCTCGCAGCGCGAGCATTTCGGTGATGTCGAGATCGTGATCGGCACACGCACGCCCGAGGAGCTGGCATTCAAGGAGGAGGTCGACGCCTGGCGGGAACGGAAGGACCTCTCGGTGCATGTGACCGTCGATCGGGCGACTCCCGGATGGCGCGGGACGGTCGGGGTGGTGACGACCGTGCTTCCACGCGTCCACTGCGACCCGGAGGCGGTGGCGCTGATCTGCGGGCCGGAGGTCATGATGCGGTTCACGGCACTCGCACTGCTCGAACGCGGCATGCAGGCAGCGAACATCCGTGTCTCGATGGAACGCAACATGCAATGCGCTGTGGCGCAGTGCGGACACTGTCAGCTGGGGTCGGTCTTCGTGTGCGCGGATGGGCCGGTGCTCACCTGGGAACGCGTGGAGCCGCTGATGGCGGTGCGCCAGCTGTGAATGCCACAAAACCCCGGCTCGCGGTGTGGAAGTTCTCGTCCTGCGACGGATGCCAGCTCACGCTCCTCGACTGTGAGGACGAGTTGCTGACGGTCGCGGGTGCGGTGGAGATCGCGTACTTCCTCGAGGCCTCGCGAGCCACGGCCCCCGGGCCGTACGACCTCTCGATCGTTGAGGGATCGATCACCACCGCGGACGACATCGAGCGTATCCACGAGGTCCGCCGGCTCTCCGGCCACGTCGTGTCCATAGGCGCGTGCGCGACCGCGGGCGGGATCCAGGCATTGCGCAACTTCGCCGACGTGCGCGAGTTCATATCCGTCGTGTATGCGCATCCCGACTACATCCACACGCTCGAGACCTCCACCCCACCGTCGGCGCACATCACCGTGGATTTCGAGCTGCACGGCTGTCCCATCGACAAGCATCAGCTGCTCGAGGTGATCACGGCGTTCCTCCGCGGCCGCCGCCCGCAGATCGCCGCTCATTCGGTCTGCTTCGAGTGCAAGCGGCGCGGGACCGTGTGCGTCATGGTCGCCAAGGGCATTCCCTGTCTCGGACCCGTGACTCACGCGGGTTGCGGCGCGATCTGCCCCGCATACGATCGCGGATGCTACGGCTGCTTCGGCCCGGCTGACTCGACGAACATCCCATCGCTGATCCCTGCGCTCGCTGCGGCCGGCATGTCCCCGTTCCAGCTCACGCGCGTGTTTCGCACCTTCAACGCGGAGGCTCCGGCGTTCCGCGAGGCGAGCACGCGCGCCGAGACCTCGGAGTCCATCCAGTGACTCACGCCAACGGAGCGTCGCGAACCCTCTCGGTCGCGTCGCTCGCCCGAGTGGAGGGTGAGGGCGCCATGCATGTCGTCGTGCGCGACGGCGTGGTCAGCGACGTGGAGCTCCGCATCTTCGAGCCTCCCCGCTTCTTCGAGGCGTTCCTCCGCGGACGCGCCGCGACCGAGGTGCCCGATATCGCCGCTCGCATCTGCGGTATCTGCCCCGTCGCGTACCAGATGAGCGCCTGCCAGGCGATCGAGAGTGCGTGCGGGATCACCGTCGACGAGCAGGTGCTTGCGCTGCGCCGCCTCCTGTACTGCGGCGAGTGGATCGAGAGTCATGCGCTGCACATCTACCTCCTGCACGCGCCCGACTTTCTCGGGTACGAGAGCTCCGTCGCGCTCGCCCAGGATCATCGGGCCATCGTCGAGCGCGGTCTGCAGCTCAAGAAGGTCGGTAACGACATCCTCACCGTGCTCGGCGGCCGCGCCATCCATCCGGTGAACGTCAGGGTCGGTGGGTTCTACAAGGCGCCGTCGTTCGCCGAGCTGGATGCGCTGACAGAGCGGCTTCGTTGGGCAGTCGACGCAGCGATCGAGACGGTGCAGTGGGTCGCGGGTTTCGATTTCCCCGACCTGCAGCTTGAGGGCGATCTCGTGGCGATGCAGCATGAGCACGAGTACCCGATCACCGAAGGCCGTATCGCGTCGACGTCGGGACTTGACATCACCGTCGATCACTTCCCCGAGCACTTCTCGGAGGAGCACGTCGCGCACTCCACCGCGCTGCACGGACGGATGCGCGGCGGCGGGACGTACACCGTGGGGCCGCTGGCTCGCTACAACCTCAACTACGACCGTCTCCCCGCGCTCGTCAAGGAGCTCGCGGTCGCGGCAGGGGTGGCCCGGGAGTGCCGGAATCCCTTCCAGAGCATCATCGTGCGGGCACTCGAGGTGGTGTTCGCATGCGACGAGGCGCTGCGCATCATCGCGGCCTACACGCCGCCGGCTGCGCCCAGCGCGGAGATGCCCGCTCGCGGCGGCACCGGTCACGGATGCACCGAGGCACCGCGCGGACTGCTCTATCACCGCTACACGGTCGACGACGCCGGCGTCATTCGCGACGCCGTCATCGTTCCACCGACCTCGCAGAATCAGCCGTCGATCGAGCATGGTCTGCGCGAGTTCGTGCAGCACCGGCTCCACCTCGACGACGCCGAGCTCACGCGTCAGTGTGAGCAGGCGATTCGCAACTACGATCCCTGCATCTCCTGCGCGACGCACTTCCTGGATCTCACCGTGGACAGGGGATGACCCTGCCGGCGGTGGTGATCGGGATCGGCAATCGTTACCGTCGCGACGACGGATCGGCGCTGAAGGTGCTCGAAATCCTGACCGATCGCGTCCCGCAGTCCGCGCGCCTGGTCGAGAGCGATGGGGAACCCGCTCGAATCATCGACTCGTGGAATGGCACCGATGTCGCCGTCATCGTCGAAACGGTGCGCCGAGGCGACGCACCGGGGACGATCGCGACGATCGACTGGGACACGCAGGATTCGCCGGCCGGCTCACCCCATCACGATCACGGCTCGCACAGCCTCGGCATCCTGGAGGCCATCGCGCTCGGCCGCGCGCTCGAGCGCATGCCGCGCCATCTTCGACTCGTCGGCATCGAACCGCTCGATCTGGGATGGGGGGAGGGTTTGAGCGACCCCGTCGCGGGCAGCATCGACGCAGCCGCGCAGCTCGTGCTCGACTCCTTGCGATCCCTCGTCAACGGCTGACCGGCGGACTCAACGCGCGCACTTCGCGGTACTCGGGCTCCCACATCGCACGCCGGACATCGGTTGGAATGTCGAGGTCGTCTCGACGCGCAATGCCCTCGTCGACGGCGACGCGTGCCACGCCGGAGGCCACTCGCACCGACAGCTCTCGCACATCATCGATCGCCGGCATCACCGACGCACCCGGCAGTGCAGCGTCCACCATCTCTGCGACGCAGTCCGCGGCTGCGAGCAGCATGCCGTCACTCACGGTTCGCGCCCGTGCGACGATGGTGCCGAGGCCCAACCCCGGGAAGACGAACGCGTTGTTGGCCTGACCGATGACGTATGTGGTGCCGTCGTGCACCACCGGCGGAAACGGGCTCCCGGTGGCGATCAGTGCTCTCCCATCACTCCAGTCGATGACGTCGGAGGGCAGCGCCTCGGAGAGCGACGTCGGATTCGACAGAGCGAAGATGATCGGGCGCGCAGTATGACCTGCCATCTCTCGAACCACCGCTTCCGTGAAGGCGCGTGGCTGGCCGGCACAGCCGATGAGGGCCGTGGGCTCCACGCGCCGGACCACCTCGAGCAGCTCGATTGCCCCGCCCTCGCGATGCCAATCGCGGACGTCCTCGGCCGCCCGCGCGTACGTGCGCTGGAAATCACGCATGCCGGAGGCCATCCCGTCGACAAGCAGGCCGTTGTGTCCGAGGCACCAGATCCTGCGCCGGGCCTCCTCCGGGGCGAGCCCGTCGCGGACCATGGCGCTGCAGATGAAGTCCGCGACGCCGACACCGGCCGTGCCGGCGCCGAACACGACCACTCGCTGCTCTGCCAGCGGGATCCCGGCAGCGCGCGCCGCCGCACGGAGGCCGCCGAGCACGACGGCACCGGTTCCCTGCATGTCGTCGTTGAAGGTGCACACATCGTGGCGGTAGCGGTCGAGGATGCGGCGGGCGTTGCCCGCGCCGAAGTCCTCCCAGTGCAGCAGTGCGTGTGGGAAACGTGACGACGCCGCGCGAACGTATGCGTCGATGAAAGCGTCGTACTGCTCGCCCCGCACGCGTGGATGCCGGACGCCCATGTAGGCCGGGTACGTCAGCAGCGCCTCACGGTCGGTGCCGACGTCGAGCATGACGGGAATCACTCGCGTCGGATCGATCCCTGCGGCCGCCGTGTAGACCGCGAGCTTGCCGATCGAGATCGCGATGCCACCCACGCCCCAATCGCCGATGCCGAGGATCTGCTCTGCGTCGGTGGCGATGATGAGGTCGATGTCGTCGGCCCCGGCGCCGTAGTTCTGAAACGCGGTGTCGATGTCCTCGGGTGAGTCGACGGAGAGATAGACGCCACCCGGACGCTGGAATTCCTGGCTGTACCGTTCGATCGCGGTGCCGACCGTCGGCGTGTAGATGATCGGCAGCATCTCCGCCAGATGATCCTTGAGCAGCTTGTAGTACAGCGCCTCATTCCGATCGTGCAGCGAGCGGAGGAAGATGTACCGCGCCAGGTCGTCCATCTGATGCCGGTACTGCGTGTACGACCGCTCCGCCTGCAGCTCGATGGTGGTGACCGCCGTCGGGAGCAGGCCCACCAACCCGAGGTTGTCGCGCTCCTGACGGGTGAACGCCGATCCCTTGTTGAGGAACGGCGTCTCGAGGATCTCCTGTCCGAACGCCGTCGTCTCGTAGGCGCCGTCCTCGGCCACCCTGAAGGTGCGCCCGCGGCTGGCGCCGATCACGGCGCCCTCCGGAATGTCGACGTCACGGCGTTGAGACCGGGGGCGCGAGCGGTGGCGCGGTCACGGCCGGAGCTCCATGCAGGGTGAAGTGCCCCGCCCTTCTGGCGATCCGCCGGCGGAGACGGTCGGCACGTGTCGTGGGGGGCTTTGCGAACGGGTGCGGGTGCGTCGCATAGAAGGCTATCTTGGCGCACTCCACGAGCACCAGATAGGTTGCGATCATCCCGAGGAGCAACAGGAAGAACTCGGCGGGCAACGGCGAGAACCCGAGGACGCGGGCAAGCGGCGTGAACGGGACCACCGCGCCGGCGGCAGCGCACAGTGGCGGCACGATGAGCATGGGCAGGCTCGGACGGCTGCGAATGAAGGGCACGCGTCGCGTGCGGATGACGTAGATCACAAGGGTCTGTGTGGCGAGTGACTCGACGAACCATCCCGTGCGGAACTCGCTGTGGCCGGCGGAGAGCAGGTCCAGCATGACGAAGAACGTCAGGAAGTCGAAGAGCGAGCTCACCGGGCCGAACACGAGCATGAAGCGCCGCACGAACCGCAGGTCCCACGCCGCCGGGCGGGCAAGGGTCTCGGGGTCGACGGCGTCGGTCGGGATCGCCAGCTGACCGGCGTTGTACAGGAGGTTGTTCAGCAGGATCTGCGAGGGCAGCATCGGAAGAAAGGACAGAAAGACGGAGGCGACCGCCGCGCTGAACATGTTGCCGAAGTTCGATGACGTCGCCATCAGGACGTACTTGATCGTGTTGGCGAAGACGCGACGGCCCTCGACGACACCGTCTGCAAGAACACCGAGATCCTTCTCGAGCAGCACGATATCGGCCGCGTCCTTGGCGACATCCGTCGCCGAGTCGACGGAGATGCCGACATCGGCATGATGCAGGGCAACCGCGTCGTTGACGCCGTCCCCCAGGAATGCGACGTCAAGCCCGGAGCGGCGCGTCACCTTGATGATCCGTGACTTCTGATCCGGGCTCACGCGCGCGAACACGCGCGTCGTCGCGATCCTCGCGCCCAGCCCGGCATCGTCCATGGCGTCGATCTCCCCACCCGTCAGGACGGTCCCCGCGTCGACACCCACCTGCTTGCACACGGTCGCGGCGACGATGCCGTTGTCACCGGTGATGATCTTCACGTCGATCCCCAGCCCGTGCAGGCGGGCGATGGCGACGCCGGCGTCGGATTTCGGGCGGTCGACGAACGTGAGGAATCCGATCAGCTCGAGGCCCTGTTCGTCATCTCGCGTCGCCGAGGCACCCGTGAACGATCGCGTCGCGACTGCGACGACGCGCGCCCCGGTCGCGAACAGCGCTTCGAGTGTCCTTCCCGCTTCGGCCGGCATTGCCGTGCAGCGAGCGAAAACGTTCTCCGGAGCGCCTTTCGTGACCAGCAGGCGGCCGCCGGGTCCGTCGACGACCACCGACGCCAGCTGCCGTTCGTGGTCGAACGGCAGCCGCGCAACCCGCGTATACACCGAAGGTCCGTCAGCGAGTGCCCCGGTCCCGGAGGCCTGCGGGCTCGCCCACAACGCCTGGTCGAGCGCGTTGCCACCGACGGGCCCGTCCGCCCCCGGGGTCGACTCGTTGCAGACGAGACCCCAGCGCAGCGGCAGGTCCGACGCCGCGCCGTCGGCTCCGAGGCTGCGATCGAACGTGATGGCGCCGTCGGTCAGCGTTCCGGTCTTGTCGGTGAACAGGATCTGCACATTGCCGAGATCCTCGATCGCGACAAGGCGTTTGACGAGCACGCGCTTGCGTGCCAGCGCGCGAGAGCCGCTCGACAGACCGACGGTGACGATCGCGGGCATCAGCTCGGGAGTGATCCCCACGGCGATGGCCAGTGAGAAGAGCAGCGCGTCCAGGATCGGCTTGTGAAACAGGATGTTGAACACGAAGATGGTCACGGTGAGCGCACCCGCAACGCGGACCAGGAGCATCGAGAACCGGCTCAACCCCTGCTGAAACGCCGACGCGGTCGCGCGCTCTTCCAGGCCCGACGCGATGCCCCCGAATGCCGTCGCGCGACCGGTGGCGACGACCACCGCCCGACCGGCGCCCTCGTGCACGATCGTTCCCATGAACGCGCACGACGGAAGGGCGATCCCGGTGGCGCCCACTGCCGCTTCGTCGCTCTTCACGACCGGCATTGCCTCGCCGGTCAGCACGGCCTCATCGCACTCGAGTTCGTCGACATCGAGGAGCCGCACGTCGGCGGGAACGATGTTGCCGACCTCGAGGTAGACGATGTCGCCGGGGACGAGGAGCGTCGTGTCCACCATCTGATCGCGACCGTCACGACGCACCAGCGCGCGGTGATGGATCTCGGCGTGCAGTGCCTGGACGGCACTTTCAGCACGGTACTCATTGACGAAGCTGAGGAAGACGCTCACGACGACGATCGCCGCGATGATCACTGCGTCGGTCGGATCGCCGGTGAATCCCGAGATGGCGGCGCATGCGAGCAGCAGGAGGAGGAGCGGGTTGCGGAACTGACGGAGCAGGACGCTGCTCGCGGTGAGATGCTGCTCTCGCAGAACGTTGGCACCCACCGTTGCAAGACGCTCCGCGACCACGGATGACGTCAACCCCTGGTCGCTCGATCCGAGCATGCGAAGCACATCGGGGGCGGATGTGCGCGCCGCATCGATCAGTGTGATTGCCGTCGGCGCGCCCGCCCCGGCAGTGGTATGCCGTGTTCCGCGGAACGGGCGGACCATGATCGTCAGTGGCCTCTCGCCCAGCGGAGTCGGAGAATGTCCTCGCGCTCGCTTTCCTCGAGTCGCTCCGCGCCCCTTGCAAGCGCCGCATCAAGCTGGGGAAGGCGGCGGCGTTCGAGCAGCCTGAGCCGGCGGCGCGTCTGGAGCAACTCGGCATCGATGTTGGCGAGCGCCCGCTGAATCACCGCGTGGTCAAGCGCTTTCGCGACTGCGAGGGACAGCGCCGCAACGGCCTGGTCCGTGGCCGCCGATCCGCCGCTGCCGCTTGGAATCGTCACCTCCGGCATGCGGCAGCGCGCTGACGCCGGAATCGCCACCGCCATCACGTTGTGCCACTCGACTTCCACCGACGCGGGCGACCGCAGCTGCGAAGCGACCATCGGAATCTGCGCGTGATGCGCGAGACGGAGCGCGCGCGAGCACCATAGCTCCGCATCCTCACACGCATCGATCCACGCGAGTCTCGCCGCGTCTGCCAGCGCGCCCCGCTGCGACCGCTCCTCGGCGAGGAGGTGCTGCTTGCGAGCGAGGATGTCGACGCCTCGCGCCGCTGTGGCGCGGCGGCGTCGCAACCAGACCTGTCCGGCGCGGCCGGGGGGGACGCGAATCATGTCGCCGCCGGGATGTGCTCATCCCGCGCACCGATACCGTGGCGCGCCAGGTCGTCAGGTTCGAGGCGTGAGAGGTCCGCGGCGGGAAGCAGTGTCAGCGCGGCCCATGCCCGCTCGAGACTGTCGTCGACATCGCGATCGTCGGTTCGCCCCTGGTTGATGAACTGTCGCTCGAGCTGATCCGCGAAGCGGAGATACGCGCGATCGGTGGAGCTGATGCCGGTCTCCCCCACGAGATCGGTGAGCTCCCGCACCTGGTCGGCACGGCTCAGTGCGGCATACACCTGGCCGGCCACCGCCATGTGGTCAGGCCGGGTGCGACCCGCGCCGACTCCGTGGCGCATCAGACGCGAGAGCGACGACATGGCGTCGAACGGCGGGTAGATTCCCCGGCTCTGCATCTCCTGGGACAGCACCACCTGGCCCTCGGTGATGTAGCCGGTGAGGTCCGGAACCGGATGGGTGATGTCGCCGGCGGGCATCGTCAGCACCGGGATCTGGGTGAGAGAACCGGCGCTGACCTTCAGCCGCCCGCAGCGCTCGTACAGCGACGCGAGGTCGCTGAAAAGGTAGCCCGGATACCCGTGGCGACCCGGGACCTCGCCGCGCGCCGCGGACACTTCGCGCACCGCCTCCGCGTAACTGGTCATGTCGCACATCACGACGAGAACGTGCCCATCGCGTTCGAACGCGAGATGTTCGGCGACCGTCAGCGCGATGCGAGGCGTCAGCACCCTCTCGATGACGGGATCCGACGCGGTGTTGATCAGCAACACCAGCTCGCCCGATTCCGATCGCTCCTCGAGCACGTCGCGCATGCTGTCGGCATCCGCGTGGGTCACGCCCATCGCGGCGAAGACGATTTGAAACGCGCCATCAGCAACGTGCGCTTGCGCGGCGATCTGCGCCGCAAGCTCGAGATGCGGGAGCCCGCCGACGGAGAAGATGGGAAGCTTCTGCCCGCGAACCAGGGTGGTGAGCCCGTCGATGGCCGAGATGCCCGTGATGATCGGATCGCTCGGCAGTATGCGTGCGGCCGGGTTGATCGGCAGCCCGTTCACCGGCACAAGGCGATCGCTCCGCAGCGGCGGCCCGCCGTCAATCGGGTCACCCCTGCCGTTGCAGACGCGTCCGAGCCACTCCGGTCCCACCGGCACACGCAGCGGCGTGCCGCCGAATGCGACGCGCACGCTCGAAAGGCGTATCCCGGAGGTCCCCTCGAACACCTGGACGACGGCAAGGTTGTCGTCAACGTCGAGCACGACACCGTGGCGCACCTCGCCCGAATCAAGCGTGACGATCGCGTACTCGTCCCAGCCGACTCCTGAGACATTCTCGACGACGAGCAACGGCCCGCTGACGCTGCTCCCACCCGTGTACTGAACGGGGATCGAGTCGATCACGCGAGTGCCTTCAAGCTGGCAATGGCCGCGTCGCGAATGGCGACGACGGCATCGACATCGTCGGGTCCGCTGCTGCCACGGGCGGCCGCGACCTCGGCGAGATCGAGTGTCTCGATGGTCTCCGCGCCGACACCCGCGGCAACCAACTCAACCATCCGCTGGTGAATGTCGAGCACCATCGCCAGCAATGCCTGTTGCTTGGCTTCGCCGCAGTACGAGTCGTGCTCGCTCATCGCATCCTGCTGGAGCACCGCCTCTCGCAGGAGTCGCGCCGATCGCAGCGTCACGCGTTGACCATCCGGAAGCGCGGCGGCTCCGACGAGCTCGACGAGCGACTCGAGGCGCTCCGACTCCGCCAGCAATGCCAGTGCAAGCGCCCGGTGTTGCGCCCACTCGCTGTCGCCGGCATCCGCGCGCAGCAGTGCGACGCTGTCGCTGTCACGGGTGAAGCTCTCGTTCCAGCTCACCGCCGGGTAGTGCCTGGCGTAGGCGAGATCACGATCGAGCGACCACACGGCCCGGACGAAGCGTCGCGTCTGTGCGGTGACCGGCTCGGTGAGATCTCCGCCGGGTGGCGACACGGCGCCGATGATCGTGACCGAGCCGCTGCGTCCGCCGAGCGACGTGAAGCTGCCGGCACGCTCGTAGAAGGCCGCAAGCGCGGAGGCCAGCGTTGCCGGGTATCCCTCCTCGGCGGGGAGTTGATTCGTCCGCGATGCGAACTCCCGGAGCGCCTCGGCCCACCGTGACGTCGAGTCCGCGATGACGACGACGTCGTACCCCATGTCGCGGAAGTACTCGGCGACGGCCACCCCGGTGTAGATGCTTGCTTCACGCGCCATGACCGGCATGTTCGACGTGTTGGCGATACAGACCGTGCGCTCGCGCAAAGGGCCGCCCGAACGCGGATCGACGAGCCTCGCAAGGTCGTCGAGGACATCGATCATCTCGTTGCCACGCTCGCCGCAGCCGACGTACACGATCACTTCGGCGTCGCACCACTTCGCGATCTGTTGCTGCAGGAGCGTCTTGCCCGTGCCGAACCCGCCCGGTACCGATGCGGTGCTGCCGCGCAGAATCGGGTACAGCAGATCCAGGGCTCGCTGACCGGTCCGCAGGAGCCGCGCGCCCCGATCCCGGGACCTCGCGGGGCGCGGCCGCCGGACGGGCCATCGCTGCGACATCGTGACCTCGATGTCGTCGATGCGGGCGACGGGTGCGTCCGCTGCGATCGAGCCTTCGGACCCGAGCCATGTGAGCGTGCCGTGGATCTCCGGCGGGACGAGGATGCGGTGCTCGAAATGGGCCCCCTCGACGACATGCCCGAGCGTCGCGCCCGCGTCGACCTGCGTCCCGGCTGACGCCGTGGGGACGAAATGCCATGTCGTGTCATCGGCCGCGGTGGCGCGGCCGGCGGCAAGCCAGGGGACACCCGGATCGAGCGGCCGGAGGATGCCGTCGAAGACCCGACCGAGCAATCCCGGCCCGAGCGTGATCGACAGGGGTTCGCCGTGACTCGTGACCGGGTCGCCGGGCGTCAGGCCGCCGTCGTACTCGTACACCTGCGCGGTGGCCACGTCCCCGTCGATGCCGACGATCTCGCCTGCGAGACCGGCACGCCCGATGGCGATGACGTCGAACATCGCGGCGCCGGCAAGACCGACCACCTCGACCACCGGCCCGTTCACGCTGCGCACACGTCCCGTCTGAACCTGCCGGACCGGCAATGTCATGGACGTGACGGCTCCCCGTTCGTCGCCGCGGCGACGAAGCCGTCGTTCTTCGGGAGGGCAGGCGTCACCGCATGCTCGGCCAGGGATGGGAGCGTGTAGTCAAGGCTGCGGGACCCGAGCCGGGCGCGCACTCCCCCGCCCTGCGCCGGATCGCGCTCGATCTCGGCCTCTGCGCCGAGACGGCGCCGGCAGCCGGCTTCGAGCGCGTCGAGCAGACGGCCGTACTCGGGTCGCTCGCGAAATGCCAGCGCAGCGCGGAGCGCGCGCTTGCGCGCCGTCGCCTCGCGAGCGCTCCGAGCCTGCAGCACGAGCGCTCGCGCCTGTCTCGCAGCCGCAAGCCGCTCGGACCGTGCGATCGCCTCCGCGGCACGGCGACCGTCTTCGCGGGCGGCTTCGACGAGCCGGAGTGCCTCGGCCTCAGCGGATGCGCGCATGGTCGAAGCCTCGGCTCGTGCGTCTGCGAGCATCGCCGCCGCGCGGACGGACGCGTCCGCAAGCAGGGTTGCGCGCAGCGGAGTGAGATCGGTTATGGCATCACCGTCCACAGCGGACCGCCGGCGGTTCGGAGCGCCGGCTTGAGTGCTCTGGCGGCGCGTGCGGTCAGGATGACCAGCCCGACGTCACTGCCGAGCGCGGCCCATGCTGTGCTCACCGTGCTCGCGTCGTCGGCCGCGATCACGGCGACGCCGACCATTGCGAACGGCGCCACACGTTGCTTCTCGCCGAGGGCGACGACCTGGGTCATGTCTTGCCGATGAGCAACAGGGCGATGACGAGGCCGTAGATCGCAATACCCTCGGACAGCCCGACGAACACCATGGCCCGACCGAACAGCTCGGGCTTCTCGCTGATGGCCGCGAGTGCCGCCGAACCCGTGTACGCGACGGCGATGCCGGCGCCGACCGAGGAACCCGCAACCGCTATGGCCGCGCCGATGAAGGCGCCCGACGTGTCGGACGACGTTGCGGCCGTGAGCCGGATCGCGAGCGCACCGCCGCCATCCGACGAGATGTGGCTGATGATGACCGCAACCACGATCAGCACGATCAGGCACGTCGCTCCGAGCACTCCGGCCGCGAGACGTGGGCTCGCGCGCAGGAGGATGGCGGCGCCGGCGCCGGACCCGGCGGCGATGACCAGGCCAACCAGGCACAGAACGATGGTTGCCGTCATAGCTTCAATCCTCCACGATTGCAGGACGCCAGGGATGGAATCGGCGCCCTTCGCCAACGAACACGCGCGAGAACAGCTCGTAATACTCGAGACGTAATGCCTGGATGCCCACCACCAGGCCCTCGAGTCCGAACGCTACCGCGTTGCCGACCACAAACACCACCACTCCGACGAGCGCCCACGCCCCCCGCCCCGCGAGCGACGTCGTCGTGGACCAGACGAGGCCTTCGATCGCGGCGTGCACCAGACCGAACGCGGCGAGCCGCGCGAAGGACACGAGGTTCGTTCCCATCCGGATGAGCGTGTCGAACAGGCCGACGATGACCTCGGCGGCCGCGCCGCTGCCGGGGCCGGCCTCGCGTCGCAAGCCGAGCGCGAGCAGCGAGAAACCGAAGCCAAGCGTCACCGCCCCGGCCGCGACGAGCACGACCTGACCTGCGACCAGTCCGGTGGCGAGGCTCGCAACCGCCGCGAAGATCGCGAACCCGGCGACGCCTGAGGCGGCGACGAGCGCGCGGCCCCACCCACCCTCGCGATACCGGTTGAGGGTTCCCATCGCGTAGCTCGCCGTCGTGAGCAGGGCACCGAAGACGACGGCCGCAAGCAGCAGCAGTTCGGGGTTGTCGAGCGGACGTATCCAGAGAGGGTGCACAACGTCGGTCGGACCGAAGAACTCGCCGAACACGACGCCGAAGACGCACGCGGAGATTCCGCACGCGGTGATCAGCAGCCACGCGGACCGCAGGCTGGGCCAGCGTCGCTGCGCGGCGGCGGCGATGCCCAGCGCCGCGACCATCGCTCCGTGGCCGGCGTCGGCGAACATGATTCCGAACATGAGCACGTAGGTCGCCGCCGCGAAGATCGTCGGGTCCACGTCCGCATACGGCACGACCCCGTAGCTGTCAACCAGCAGGTGGAAACGAGCGCGTGCGAGGCTGTCGGCAAGCTGCGTGGGCGGCTCAGCCCAGCGCGGACGCGGAAGCTCCACCACCGCCCCGCCGACTCGAGCCAGGCGATCCGAGAGATCGGTGCGCTCGCCGGCGGGCATCCATCCGAGCCACACGGAAACCCCGGCGTGGTGCACGGCGCTTCCGGCGAGCCGCCGGAGCTGCTGCTCTCCGGCAAGCAGGTCTCGGCGCCCAGCCTGCTCGAGCTGGACCGTGTCGCGTGGGGCGCGACTCAGCGCCACCGCACCCGCCGGCGTCACGGACGGCAGGCGACGGAGCGCCTCACTGATCTCGTCGTCCGCTTGCGTCGGCGCCTCATCAAGCTCAACGCATCCAGAGCTCGCAACCTCGACGAGGCCCGCGCGAACTCGATCATCGGGAAGGACGACCGCGACTCGGGACATGCGGACCGCGCCGGTCTCAACTCCTGGCATCGAGGCCCTCCTCGGTCGGAGTGCTGGAAGCGACCTCCAGCGCACTCTCCAGCTCGTGCGCGGCCACCGCCAGCGTCGCGAGCGCACCGACCACGGGCCTGCTGCTCGCAACCGGACTGTGGAGCAGCAACGCACCTTCCTCCCGGAGTTGCTCCCACCAGCGCTCCTCGCCGGACCACAGATCCGCTTCGGTCCATTGAGTTGCCGTCACCCACTGCCATCGCACCGGGAGCATCGGAATCCTCGATGCAAGAAGCTCCGCCCCGTCGCGACGCGCGAGGCGCTCCCGGACTGCGAGGAGCCACGCCGCGGCGTCGCCCCAGATGCGCAGGTCGGGGGCGGCGTCCCGCACCCTGCGATGCCAGCGGTGCTCCATCCAGATACGGACGCGGTACGCGTCCTCGGCGCCGGGGTCGCCCCATGCCGAGGTGGAGAGCAGACGGCGGATGTCCGCAGCACTGCCCGTCGACTGCAACGGCCGCGAGATGCTGCCCAACCTGCCCAGGTCAAACGGGATCTCGGGGGGTCCGCCCGCGAGGTAGACCAGTCGATCCTCGACGTTGCGTATCTCGAACCAGGCCGCGCAGCTGCGGACCATCTCGACCCCCTCCGAAGGCAGCCAGCCGGCCAGCACACGGAGTTGCCAGAGCAGCGATGACTCCACCCGTCGCTCGACCGCGACGAGTGGGGTCTGCGCGTCGATGTCGCGGACCCAGCGAGTTGCGCTCAACATGGCGATCGCCGCACCAAGACCTCGGGAGGCCGGGACCGCGGGGGCCAGGTCCTGACGTGCGCCCGCCGCGAGGGCATGCGCGCGCACGCTCCCGGCGATCCAGTCGCCGCTCACGGGCTGAGTGTCCCGGTCGCGGCGTACTCCTGCAGCTGTTCCGTCACGGCTTGGGCAACGGCGTCCGCGCTTGTCTCCTCGCCCGTGGTGATGGCGGCGACCTCGCGCGTCGCGGCTGCCATCAACGCGTCCCGCTCCGCGATCGACTCGCCGAGTCGTCGTTCGGACGCCCGTGCCTTCTCCACAGCGGCTCGCTCCCTGGCGCGAGCAACGGTCGAGGCGGCGTCCGCCGCGGCCGATGACCGGACGGCATCGGCCTCGAATCGCGCGGCATCGATGACGGAGTCGACCTCCCGCCGCACGTCATCGATCGTTGCGAACACGGATGCGAGCTCCGAGGCGCGCGCCGCCTCCGTGTCCACCGGTGGCGCGATGCCCGCCATGGCACCGCCAGGGGGCGCTAGCCGGCGGAACCGGCGGAGGACGCTGGCCATGAAGGCTCACTGCTGGTCAATCGGGACGGCTCCATCATGCGATGCGCTTACGAAACCATCGCGCGCATCTGCCTGTCCAGGGCCGTACGTCATCAGATGTGCGATGCACACCGCTGCGTTCGGCACGAGAGTGGCCGACGGCCAAAGGTCCCGGCGTGGGAGTGCCCTCCTCCCCTGGTTCGGGCGCATGGCCGGGATGGAGAATCGAATTGTGTCGATGCGCGCACTGTACGGAACCCGCCGATGAGTCTCGTCCCGCTGCTGCGGACGCGTCTCCGCCCGTACTGGCGGCAGGTCGCGGCCGTCGTGGCGCTGATCGTGATTCAGACGATCCTTGGTCTGTACCTGCCGAACCTCACGGCGGACATCATCAACAACGGGATCGCGCGAGGCGACATCGCGTACATCTGGCGGACGGGGGGCGTGATGCTCGCCGTGACCGTTGTCCAGGGAGCCATCGCGATCATCGCCGTCTACTGGGCATCGCGGACGGCGATGGGGGTCGGCCGCGATGTGCGAGCGGCGATCTTCGGCCGGGTGGTGCGATTCTCACAGCGCGAGATGAACAGCTTCGGCACCCCGTCGCTGATCACCCGCAACACCAACGACGTGCAGCAGATCCAGCTGTTCCTGCAGATGGCGCTCACCGTCATCGTCGCCGCGCCGATCATGATGATCGGGGGCGTCATCATGGCACTGCGGGAGGACGTGACGCTGTCACTGCTCCTTGTCGTGGTGGTTCCGTTGATGGCCGTGGTGATCGTCACGATGCTCGTCGTCGCGTTGCCGCTGTTCCAGTCGATGCAGGTCAAGATCGACCGGATCAACCAGGTCCTGCGCGAGCAGATCACCGGCGTTCGGGTCATCCGCGCATTCGTCCGCGGCGGCTACGAGGAACGTCGCTTCGCGGCCGCCAACGCCGACCTCACGGCGACTGCCCTGCGGGTCAACCGTATCTTCGTTCTGGCCATGCCGCTCCTCATGGTGGTCATGAACCTGTCGAGCGTCGCGGTGCTGTGGTTCGGCGGCCACCTCGTCGACAGCGGCCGGATGCCGATCGGCAACCTGACCGCGTTCTTGACCTACATCCTTCAGATCCTGATGTCCGTCTTGATGGCGGTGATGATGGTGATCCTGGTTCCGCGCGCCCAGGCCAGTGCAGAGCGCATCAGTGACGTGATTCGTCGCGAGCCGTCGATCGCGCCTCCGGCGCGTGCGGTCGAACCTGCTGATGCGACCGGCCTGGTCGAGTTTCGCGAAGTCTCGTTCGCATACCCCGGCGCTGAGCATCCGGTGTTGCGTGACCTGTCGTTCGCGTTCCAACCCGGGCAGACGGCGGCCGTCATCGGGGGCACCGGCGCGGGCAAGACGACACTGCTGAACCTCGTTCCCCGCTTCTTCGATGTGAGCTCAGGGACCGTCCTCGTGGATGGCGTCGATGTCAGGGATCGCGCACTCGAATCCCTGTGGGGCGAGATCGGGCTCGTCCCCCAGCAGGCATATCTGTTCAGTGGAACGGTCGCAGACAATCTCCGCTTCGGCAATGCGCACGCGACGGATGCCGAGCTGTGGAGGGCGTTGGAGATCGCGCAGGCGCGCGACTTCGTTGCCGCGATGCCGGGCCAGCTTCTCGCTCCTGTCGATCAGGGTGGTACAAACGTTTCCGGCGGCCAGCGACAGCGGCTCGCAATCGCGCGCGCACTCGTGAAGCGACCACGTGTGTATCTGTTCGACGACTGCTTCTCGGCTCTCGATGCGACGACCGACGCGAACCTCCGCGCGGCGCTCCGGGACGAGACGCGCTCGGCGGTGGTCGTGATCGTGGCGCAGCGGGTGAGCACCATCCTCAGCGCGGACACGATCATCGTCCTCGATCGTGGACTCGTTGCCGGAGCGGGAACGCACGTTGAGCTCCTCCGGAGTTGCGCTCCCTATCGCGAGATCGTCGAATCCCAGCTCGGAGCCGCCGCAGCATGATGATGCGCGGCCCGGCCGGCGCGCGGCCCGGCGGCGCGTTCGGGGCTTTCGGCCGCGTGGGCGGACCTCCGCCGGCCACCCGACACCCGGGAAGAACGCTTCGCCAGCTGATGGGACGGCTCCGCCCTGACAGGACGCGCATCGCAATCGCGGCGGCGCTCACCTCCACGGGAATCGGGTTCACCGTCGCCGCCCCCCGGCTGATCGGAACCGCCACCAACGTCATCTTCAATGGGATCGTCGGCAAAGCACTCCCTGCCGGGATGACGAAGGCTGAGGTGGTCGCACTCTTGAACGCCCGTGGCGAGGCGTCGCTCGCCAAATTGATGTCGGGCATGGATGTCGTACCCGGCCGCGGGATCGACTTCTCCCAGCTCGGCCTCATCCTCGGATGTGTCGCGCTGCTGTATCTCCTCGGCGCCGTCTTCAGCTGGAGTCAGGGATACCTGATGGCGGGGGTGGCTCAGCGAACGGTGTACGGAATGCGCCGGGATGTCGAGCAGAAGCTGAGCCGCCTGCCGTTGCAGTACTTCGACAGCCATCCGCATGGGGACCTGCTCAGCCGGGTCACCAACGATATCGACAACGTGGCCACGACCCTGCAGCAGGGGCTGAGCCAGCTGCTCACCTCGCTGCTCACCATCGTCGGAGTCCTTGCAATGATGCTGTGGATCAGCCCGTTGCTGGCCGCGGTGTCGCTCGTCACCGTGCCGCTTTCGATCGGCGTGATACTGGTCATCGCGCGGCGTTCCCAGAAGGAGTTCGCCGCGCAGTGGGAGTCGACCGGTGCGGTGAACGCACAGGTCGAACAGGCGCACACGGGGCATGCACTCGTCCAGGTGTTCGGCCGCACCAGGCAGACCGTGGAGGACTTCGACCGTGAGAATCAGCGCCTCTACAAGGCGAGTTTCCGAGCGCAGTTCTTCTCGGGCGTCATCCAGCCCGCCATGCAGCTGCTCGCGAACCTCAACTACGTCGCCATCGCGGTGATCGGAGGCTACCGGGTCGTGTCCGGGCTGATGACGCTCGGTGACATTCAGGCGTTCATCCAGTACTCGAGGCAGTTCACGATGCCGATCACGCAGATCGCCGGCCAGATGAACCTGCTCCAGTCCGGGCTTGCTTCAGCCGAGCGGGTGTTCGAGTTTCTCGCTGCCGGCGAGGAGCGTGCGGATCCTGTCGCCGCTCCGTCCATGCTGTCGCCCAGAGGACACGTCACCCTCGAGCACGTGTCGTTCCGCTACGAGCTCGACACACCGCTCATCGATGACTTCAACCTCGATGTGCAGCCAGGACAGACGATCGCGATCGTGGGTCCGACGGGCGCCGGCAAGACCACCATCGTCAACCTGCTCATGCGCTTCTACGACATCGACTCGGGTCGCATCAGGATCGACGGCGTCGATATCAGCACGCTGCCACGCGAGCGTCTGCGCAGTCTCTTCGGCATGGTGCTCCAGGACACATGGCTCTTCGCCGGGACCATCCGCGACAACATCGCGTACGGCAAGGACGGCGCAAGCACAGGCGAGATCGTGGCGGCCGGCGCCGCCGCGTATGTCGATCAGTTCGTCAACACGCTTCCTGATGGATACGACACGCTGCTGGACGGCGACGCATCCAACATCTCCTCCGGTCAGCGCCAGCTCCTGACGATCGCCCGCGCGTTCCTCGCCGATCCCGCGATCCTCATTCTCGACGAGGCAACGAGCAACGTCGACACGCGCACCGAGGTGTTGATCCAGGGAGCGATGGCGCGCCTGCGCCGCGGCCGGACGAGCTTTGTGATCGCGCATCGACTCTCGACGATCCGGCACGCGGACTCGATCGTCGTCATGGATGCCGGGCGCATCGTCGAACATGGCAGTCACGACGACCTGCTGCACCGGCGCGGCTTCTACCACGCGCTGTACACGAGCCAGTTCGCGCACGCGCTGGCTGCCACCGGCTGACCCGCCCGAACCTCGGAGGGAGCCTCAGACCTCCTCCGAGGCCCGCACCCTGAACGCCAGGGGGCAACGACCCGGCTGCATGTCCGTGACCAGGAAGGTTGCGCGATCTTCCGGCCCGTCTTCCCGCATGACGAGGCGGAGCCCTGCGCAGATGTACGGCGGGCGGTCACTGACCGGGCACCTACCATCCGCATCGGGACCCGCGCACTCCGCGAGGACCTCATCGGTCACCGGGTCGACCATCACGACCGAACGAGCACGTTTCATGCCCACAGCGTGCGTCACGGCGCCGGAGTCGAACAGTGTCGAACGTCGCGATGTCCTCGGGACTTCGGACCCCGGGCCCCACTGCGCCTTCCAGCCTATCGGAAGACCCGGACAGCTGAGGACCATCGGCCCTTGTCGTGGTTGGCGCGAACTGTTCTCCTGAGGAGAGCATCAACCCGTTGAGGAGTCCAAGCCATGAACGTGCTTCCGATGCCAACGGCAAGCCGTCGTGCAGTCGGGTTGCGTTCGATCCTCGTCGCCACCGACGCATCCCCCGACGCTCACGTCGCACTCGGCGCAGCAACCGATCTGGCAAAGCGTTCGGGTGCTCAGCTGCACCTCGTCACCGCCTACAACCTTCCGGCGGCGGCCGTCTACGCGTATTCCGGGTATTTCGCCTCCGACGAGCCCGCCGATCCCTTCGAGGCTGACGCGCTTGCGATCCTCGAGAAGGAGCAGGTTCGCGTCGAGTCGCTCGGTGGCCGGGTGGCCGCCCTGCACACCGGGACCGGGCCAACATTCGACGTGATCGAGAGGGTCGCTGACGAGGTCGACGCTGATCTCATCGTGGTCGGGAGCCGCGACATCGGCGGACTCCACCGCCTGCTGGCCGGCAGCGTGTCGACGAGCGTGCTGCACACCACCCACCGGCCCGTCCTGATCGTTCGCGGTGGGGAGGGCTCCTGGCCGCCCGCCCGGTTGGTCGTCGGCGTGGACCGGTCGCGGGAGTCAAAGCGAGCGGCGCTTGTCGCGGCGTCGATCGCGGGTCTGTACACGGATTCGGTCGTCGAACTCCTCGAGGTATTGCCCGACCCACTGGCGCCGACGGCTCACTATTTCAACCTCGACAGTGAGCTCGCGGTCGAGCACGAGCATCTCGACGCCCTCGCCGAGAGCCTGGAGCACGTGACCGGCCGCGCAGTCTCGGCGGCGACCGCCTTCGGTACCCCGGCGGACGCCCTGCTCGCGCGCGGCGAAGACCAGACAGGACCGAACCTCCTCGTCGTCGGCACCCGCGGTCTCGGCGGCATGCGCCGGCTCTTCCTCGGCAGCGTCTCGACGAGGATCCTCCACTCCGGACACAAGCCGGTGCTCGTCGTCCCGGCAGACGGTGACGGCGTCGCCGCCGCGGCGGCACCACAGTGACCGGATCCCTCGACCCGACGCGGCGCTTCAGGGTTGATGAGGTGATGACCCCGGACGTGACGACCGTGTCGACGTCGACGCCGGTCAAGGAAGCTGTCCGGTTGATGAACGGCAGGCGGATCAGCGCACTCCCGGTGATCGGTGTCGACGGCACGCTCACCGGCATCCTCTCGGAGAGCGATTTCATGAACAAGCGGGTCGATGCCGAGGTGGTCGGAGAGCTCATGTCGTCGCCCGTCGCGACGGTGGCGGCGGACGACCTGGTACCGATCGCGGCCCGAATCCTCCTGGCCCGGAACGTGAAGAGCCTGCCGGTCGTCGACGGTGCGGGACACGTGGTCGGCATCGTCAGCCGCGGCGACCTCCTGAAGGTCTTCCTGCGGTGGGATGAGGACATCAGGAAGGACGTCCTTGCGAGCATCGAGCGCTCCGTCGCGGACGTCAAACCCGGGGTGATCGAGGTCGGCGTCATGGACGGTGTGGTGACACTGGCAGGCACCGTGGACACAGCGCGAGAAGCCGACGATGCGGTGGCCGCCACCGTCGCGGTCAGCGGCGTGGTCCATGTGCGCCGCGAGGATCTGCGCGCGCGAGCGGACCCCGTTCGCTGATCCCGCTGGGACTGCGTCCCGCGATCACTCCTCGGGAGACGAAGCGTAGAGCCGCTCGATCTCCTGCGCGTACCGTTCACCCACGACCTTGCGGCGGACTTTGAACGTCGGCGTCAGCTCGATCCCCACGCTGAAGTCGGTCGGCAGCACCGCCCACCGGCGCACCTTCTCGACGTTGGCAAGATTTCCGTTCACCGTGTCCACCCAGTGCCGCACCGCGTCGAGCACGGCAGGGTGGGAGCTGAGACCGGGAAGCTGCGCGGCGAGGTTGTGTTCGGTTGCGAACGCCTGAAGACCGGAGGCGTCGAGGGCGAGCAGCGCTGCCAGGTAGGGCCGCCGGTCACCGATGACCACCGCGTTCGCGATCAGGGCGTTCCGCAGCGCCTCCTCGATATTCCTCGGCGAGACGTTCTTGCCGCCGGCCGTGATGATCAGATCCTTCTTCCGGTCGGTGATGCGAAGATACCCATCGCTGTCGAGCTCACCGATGTCACCGGTGTGCAGCCATCCCTCCTGAACGGTTTCGGCATACGCGGCGGGGTCCTTGTAGTACCCGGCGAAGACCACGTCCCCGCGCATCAGGATCTCACCATCAGCCGCGATCCGCAGCTCCACGCCGGGGACAACCTGTCCGACCGAGCCGATGCGCGCGCGGCCGTGACGGTTGAGCGTGGTCACCGTCATGTTCTCGCTCATCCCATAGCCTTCGAGTACCTCGAGGCCGATGCCGTGGAAGAAACGCAGGAGGTCCACGCTGATCGGCGCCGCGCCGGTGATGAGCGTATGCGCTTGATCGAGTCCCGTCTCCGCGCGAATACGGCGAAGCACCAGACGGTCCGCGAACCAGAGACGAACGCGCTGCGGGCGGGTGAGGACGGCTCCTGACTGGCGTCGAGCGACAGCGTGCTCACCCACACGGATGGCCCAGCGTGCAATGCGGCGGCGAGGCGGCGGCATCGCTTCAACCGCGGCGTTGATGGTCGCTGCCATCTTCTCCCATACACGCGGCACGCCGACAAAGCACGTCGGCCTGAGCTCGTGGATGTCAGCCGGCATCTCGGCCATCGCCGATGCGAACCAGACGGTGCTGCCGACGGCGTAGAGCCGCACCTCGCTGTTGAGACGCTCGAGGATATGCGCGAGCGGGAGATAGCTGAGCACCCGATCGCCGGGCGACAACAGGACGAGAGGACCGAGGCTGTCGATCGCGGCGATGAGGTTCGCGTGGGTCGCCATCACCGCTTTGGGCGGCCCGGTGGTGCCGCTCGTGTACACGAGCGTCGCCACGTCGCCGGGCTGCACGCGTTCGCTGCGGCTCTCGAGTTCCTGAGCGACCTCTTCCAGCGCGGCGCTGCCTTCCTCCAGCGCCTGAGCCCATGTGATCACCAGACCCGGCTCCGCTGTGTCCGGCTCTCCGTCGATGAGGATGATCCGGCGCAGCTTCGGGAGATCGCTCCGCACCGACAGCACCCGGGAACAGACCTCGGTGTTCTCCACCACCGCGATCGGTGCGTCGGAGTGAGCGAGCACGTATGCCGCCTCGGTGGCGGAGAGCGTCTGGTACAGCGGTGCGGTCGATCCGCCCGCGAGCATCGAGGCCGTGCTGGCGATCACGAACTCAGGACGATTGAAGGTCCAGATTGCGACGTGATCGCCCTGGGCCAATCCATTCTTGACGAGGAACGCGGCAAGCGCACTTGCCTGGACCGCGTACTCCGCCCAGGTCAGCGTCACCCACCGGCCGTCAACCCGCCGGACCATCGCGGGCATGTCTCCACGAAGCTCAACCTGCCGGCGATACATCTCCACGAGGGTCGGCTCGTGCACCGGCCCCATGACCGTCTGGCGCTCTGTCAGCAGGGACTGGGTTTGAGTCATCTCATCGTGATGGCTGTGTGGACATCGTCATCTTCCCTACATTCTTGCGCCGTTGAGGGCTTTTCCCACAGGGGCGTATGTCACGAGTCCCGCAGGACTCTGCACATCGTTCCCCGTATGACCTTCGGCCCTTGTGAACGGCTTGCGTGGCAAGCGAAGATGGTGGCAGGCCCGGCTTCAGCGGGCCGGCACGTACGACACGGAGGCACGACCAGGATGTTCGAGAAGATCGTAGTGGCGGTCGACGGTTCCGCGTTCTCGGAAGCGGCGGTGACCGCCGCGGCCGGACTGGCGGCGAAAGCAGGTTCCGAGGTCGAGGTGGTGCACGTGCACGAGCACGATGTGATTCCCGCGAAAGCGAGCGTCTCACCCGATCTGGAAACGACGGAGGAGGCTCGGGCGGTGGTTGCCTCGGCGATCGCGCACTTCAAGGAGAGTGGCGTTGAGGCCCACGGGCACCTGCTCCAGTCGGCCACCCGCGACGTTCCACGCAAGATCCTCGAGGTCGCCGATGCGACCGGTGCGGACCTGATCATCGTCGGTAGTCGGGGGCTGTCCAGCCTCACCGGCATGCTTGTCGGCAGCGTCTCGAACAAACTCGTCCACACCGCGAAGGTGGGCGTCATGGTTGCCCATTAGTCGTGGTGTCCTGCTGCAGTGCCGGCGCAGGCGAGACCGGGACGTAGTCTGGGTTGCTCACATCCAGCCCGGGCGGAGGCGCTCCCGTCGCGACCATCGTGGCGAACATGCCCACGACGGGCGCGCGTGAACGGCGGGGGTTCGCCGTTCAGGGCGTCGTTCAGGGCGTCGGGTTCCGTCCGTTCGTCTGGAACCTCGCGACACGTCTGGGGCTGAGCGGCGAGGTCTGCAACACATCCGGCGCCGTGGTCATCGAGGTCGAGGGGGAAAGGTCGGCGCTCCAGATGTTCGCGGTCGCTCTGCGCCGGGATGCGCCGCGCCTGGCTCGGATCGAGACGATCGACGAGACCAGGCTCGACGTGGAGTGGGAGGAGGGATTTCGCATCGCGGAGAGCCGTCATGTCGACGGTGACCATCATCCGATCGCACCTGATGCGCCGACATGCGAAGCGTGCGTCGCGGACATGCTGGAGCAGGGGAACCGTCGCCATGGCTATGCCTTCACCAACTGCACCAACTGCGGCCCGCGATACACGATCATCGAGGACATCCCGTACGACCGTCCACTGACGACCATGCGCCACTTCGCCATGTGTGACGCGTGCATGCACGAGTATGAGGATCCGTCGGATCGGCGCTATCACGCTCAACCCAACGCCTGCCCGGTGTGCGGACCGCGCCTCTGGTTCACGGACTCGCGCGGGAACGAGGCCCCCGGCGACGCTGTGGCGCTCGCTGCTGACGCGATTGCCCGCGGCGAGATCATCGCGCTGAAGGGCCTGGGCGGATTCCAGCTCTGTTGCGACGCGGGGAACGACGCCGCTGTGGCACGGCTGCGAAACCGCAAGCACAGGCCGGCAAAGCCCTTCGCCGTGATCTGCTCGGATGTTGCGGCGGTGCGGCGTCACTGCGTTGTGAGCGACAGGGAGGCCGCGATCCTCGAGGGGTCGATACGGCCGATCGTCCTGCTCCGGCGCCGGTTTGATCACGAAGCGACCGGCGTCGCGGACTCGGTCGCCCCGGGACTTCACGAGCTCGGCGCCGTGCTCCCGTACACGCCGCTGCACCACCTGCTGTTGCGCGCCACAGGCGGGACGCTGGTGATGACCAGCGGCAACGTCGTCGACGAGCCGATCGCCAAGGACAACGACGAAGCATTGCAGCGGCTCGGTCGCATCGCCGACGCCTTCCTCCTCCACGATCGGGACATCTGCTCGCGCTATGACGACTCCGTCGTGCGAGTCGTCGACGGCACCGAACACGTGATCCGGCGAGCCCGTGGGTACTGCCCGCTCCCTGTGCGTCTCGAGTCGCGGAGTGAACAGGTCCTCGCACTCGGTGCGCACCTGAAGAACACCTTCTGCGTGCTGCACGGCGGCAGGGCGTTCACCGGTCCCCACATCGGGGATCTCGACACGCCGAGCGCGCTCGGCCACCAGGACGAAGCGTTGCGCACGTATCTGCGGTTGTTCCGGACCACACCCACGACGGTCGCCGCGGACGCGCACCCCGACTACGCATCGACGCGGATCGCGCAACGGTGGTGGGACTCCGGCGCGCGGGAGGTGCGCGTGCAGCATCACCATGCTCACATCGCCAGCGTGCTTGCGGAGCACGGCGTGCGGGGACGGGTCCTCGGAGTCGCCTTCGACGGGGTCGGGCTCGGGCCCGATGGTTCGATATGGGGCGGCGAGTTCCTGATCTGCGATGAGCGCGCGTACCGCCGCGCCGGCCACATCGCCACAGTCCGCCAGCCCGGCGGCGACGTCTGTGCTCGCGAGGGCTGGCGGATGGCGATCGCCTACCTGGCGGCCGCGGGTGAGCTCGGCGACGCCCCGCCAGCCTGGTACGACGAGGCGGCCGGGGCTCCCGACCTCCGCCGATGGCGCCTCGTATCCCGTCTCGCCCGCTCCGGCACCGCTCCGGTCACCACCAGCGCCGGCCGGATGTTCGACGCCGTGGCGAGCCTGCTCGGCGTTGCTCACGTGTCGACGTTCGAGGCGGAGGCGGCGATGCGTCTCGAGGCGCTCGCGAGCTCGTTCGGCGATCTGTCGAACGCGGATCATCACGACATCGGACTCGATGGCGATCCTGCGGTGCTCGACACCGTCCGACTCGTCCGGACGCTGTATCTCGAGCGGCAGCGCGGCGGCGACGCGACGGCCCTTGCGGCGATGTTCCATGAGAGTCTCGCTCGCGGCTTGACGAAGACCTGCGTACGGCTCGGTGCGGATCACGGAGTCGACAGGATCGCGCTCAGCGGCGGCGTCTTCCAGAACGCGTTGCTCCTGAGCCGCGTCGAGTCGCTCTTGCGCGAGCATGGGCTCGCTGTCTACACCAACGAGCAGGTCCCTGCCAACGACGGTGGCGTCAGCCTGGGGCAGGTGCTGGTCGCGGTATCACAGGCAGTGACGTTGCGATGAACGTCGAGATACGTCCGGATCAAGACGCGTCCGTGCTCGAGGCTCGCGCATTCCTCGCGGAACAGGTCAGGGCGTCGAATGGAGCTGCAGAGGCGTACTTCGCGAGCCATGCCCAGACCATCGCAGCCTGCGCCGCAGCGATGGCTGATCGCTTCTTCGCGGGCGGCACCCTGCTGGCCTTCGGCTCCGGACCACACGCCACCGACGCCCAGCACAACTCGGTCGAGTTCGTGCATCCGGTGCTCGCCGGCTGCCGGGCACTACCGGCAGTTGCGCTGACCAACGACATCGCCACCGTGACCTCGATGCAGCAGATTGATGCAGCCGAGGTCTATGCGCATCAACTGCGCGTGCTGGGGCGTTCCGGTGACATCGCCCTGGCGCTCGCGCACGCGCCCGCGCATGCGTCGGTCACTCGTGGGCTTGACGCCGCTGCGGCGGCCGGCATGCTCACCGTCGCGCTCACGTCGGGCAACGGCGACAGCCGTGCGCGGGCGGCGTTCGTCTTCCACGCAGACTGTGCCGACGCTGATAGCGCGCACGAGCTGCACCTAGCCACGTACCACATGCTCTGGGAGCTCGTCCATATCGTTCTCAACCACCGCGGCATCGGTGCTGCCCGATGAGCCGTGAGTGCCGGGACGAGCTGTGCATCACCTGCTCGGATCAGCTGCTCGCGCTGATCGTCACCGAGGTGGACGCTCCGGCAGGTCTCGCGCGCGGTTCGATCGACGGAACACGCGTCGAGGTGAGCATCGATCTCATCGACTCCGTGGCGGTCGGCGACGTGTTGCTCTGCCACGGCGGCGTGGCGCTGCAACACGGCGAGCCCGTGGATGTCCGAGCGTGACCGAGCCCGGACGCGATCCGTTCTCGCAGCTGCTGTATCCGATGTTGAGCCCGCAGCCCGTCGTGGGTGACGCGCTCATCGAGGAGCTGTCGCATGCTCCCATCGACAAGGCGGCGGAGAGCAACCGGCTCCGCACCGAGCTGCTGGACGAATTCGGCGACGCGATCGCGCACGCCGCCGTGGAGATGGCCGGGGCGTTCCGAAGCGGCGGCAGACTGCTGGCGCTCGGCAACGGCGGGAGCGCCACGTCGGCGGCCGACATGGTGACGGAGATGCTCCTCCCGTCGGCGGGGCACCGGTCCATCCCGGCCCTGTGCCTCACCAACGATGTCGCGGTGGTCACCGGTATCGGCAACGACGTCGGGTTCGACGAGGTCTTCGTCCGCCAGATCATCGCGCTCGGACGGCCCGGCGACGTTGTGTTCGCCGTCTCCGCCAGCGGGAACTCCGAGGACCTCGTGCGCGGGCTCGGGGCGGCGCAGCGTCGCTCGATGCTCACGATAGCGACCTGCGGGTACGACGGCGGGCGCGTGGCCACCGAAGGTGTCGCCGACCACTGTTTCATCATTCGGTCCAGCAGCATCCACCGGATCCAGGAGGTCCAGATGACGCTGTATCACCTTCTCATCAGGCTGGTGCACCGTGCGCTCGAAGGAGAGCCGGCATGTGCCTAGCGATTCCCGCGCGGCTCGTCGAGTACATCGACGAGGACCGTATGTACGGAAACGTGGAGCTCGGCGGAGTCCAACGCCGGATCAACACGTCACTGCTGGTCGGCGAGGATGTCACGCAGCCCGGCGAATACGTGCTGGTGCATGTGGGCTTTGCGCTGAGCCGCGTGAGCGAGACCGAGGCGGCGGAGACGCTGCGGATCCTCGAGCAGATGGGCACGGCATACACCGACGAGGTCAGGCAGATCCGCGAATGGCAGGGGAGTGACGATGAGCCGGTGGGTGCCGATCAGGCCGGCAGCGAAGGAACGCGGGCGTGAAGTTCGCCGACGAGTTCCGCGACCGCGACCTCGCCCGCGCGCTGGGTGCGCGCATCGCGGCCGATGCCGGTGACAGGCACTGGAAGATCATGGAGGTGTGCGGTGGTCACACCCACACCATCTTCAAATACGGCATCGAGGATCTGCTGCCGAGCAACGTCGAGCTCGTGCACGGACCTGGATGCCCCGTGTGCGTCATCCCGATGGGCCGTCTCGACGACGGCATCGCCCTCGCCCACGAGCCCTCGGTGATCTTCACGTGCTTCGGTGATCTCCTGCGCGTCCCCGGCAGCACCGGCAGCCTGCTGGATGCAAGGGCCGCCGGCGCGGACGTGCGGATGGTCTACTCGCCGCTCGACGCGCTGACGATCGCGCGGCAGAACCCCGATCGCAAGGTCGTCTTCTACGCGATCGGTTTCGAGACGACCGCGCCGTCCACCGCGCTGACGCTGATGCGTGCCAAAGCAGAGGGCATACGCAACTTCTTCGTGTTCTGCAACCACGTCACCATCGTCCCGCCGATGAAGGCGATCCTCGATTCGCCCGGTCTGCAGCTCGACGGATTCCTCGGTCCGGGACATGTGTCGACTGTGGTGGGGATCCGGCCCTATCAGTTCGTGACGACGACGTACGCCAAGCCGGTGGTCGTGGTCGGATTCGAACCGCTCGACATCCTCCAGGGCGTCCACATGATCATCACGCAGATCCGCGAGGGCCGCTGCGAGGTCGAGAACCAGTACAAGCGCGTCGTGCATGACGATGGCAACCCCAAGGCGCTCGAGGTGCTTGGCCGCGTGTTCAAGCTGCGGTCGCATTTCGAGTGGCGCGGCCTCGGCTTCATCAGTCAGAGCGCGCTCGAGCTGCAGGACGAGTTCGCCGAGCACGACGCAGAAAAGGTGTTCTCCGTCCCCGGGCTGCGGGTCGCGGACCCGAAGGCATGTCAGTGCGGCGAGGTGCTCAAGGGCGTGCTCAAGCCGTGGGAGTGCAAGGTGTTCGGCACCGCGTGCACGCCGGAGACGCCCATCGGCACGTGCATGGTGTCATCGGAAGGCGCGTGCGCCGCGTACTACAGCTTCGGCAGGTATTCGCGGGCGCGGGAGCGCGAGCGCGTGCTGGCGTCCGGTGAACCCGCGAACGGCCGTGTCCGTGCCGGCGAGCACGAGACGGGCGTCCGGCCCGTTCCGGTGCGAGAACGATGACCGAGACAGGCATCCCACCGGGAAGCGGCGCGGCGATCAGAGCGGCATCGGCTCGTACCGCCGACCCCGAACAGCGTGTGCTGGAGCGCATCGAGGAGATACGCAAGCGCCGGCCCGCGCTGCGAGAAGACTCGATCACGATGAGCCACGGCGCGGGTGGGAAGGCGAGCCACACGCTGACCACGGCGCTGTTCGCGGCCATCCTCAGCAACCCCGCGCTCGACGAGCTGGGTGACCACGCCACGCTCATGCTGCCCGGCGTTGATGGCATGGGTATCGCGATCACCACGGATTCCTTCGTGGTCAGCCCGCTCTTCTTTCCGGGCGGCGATATCGGTGAGCTCGCCATCAACGGCACCATCAACGACCTCGCCGTCGGAGGCGCGACGCCGCTGGGAATCGCGGCGGCGTTCATCCTCGAGGAGGGACTGGACGTCGCCCTGCTGCGCAGGGTCGTGGAATCGATGCGCCGGGCGGCCGATCGCGCCGGCGTCCACGTGGTCACAGGCGATACGAAAGTCGTGCCTCGCGGCAAGGTCGATCAGCTCTTCATCACCACCACGGGCGTCGGCACCCTGGTCGTTCCGCGCAGGGTCGGGATGCACCGCATCGTTCCTGGCGACATTGTTGTGCTCAGCGGCGCGATCGGCGACCACGGCGCCACCGTGATGCTCGCGCGCGGCGATGTCGACCTCGAGGCTGACAACCTGCGCAGCGACACCATGGCGCTGCACGGGATGACGTCGGCGCTGCTGACAGGCGGGGTCGACGTGCACTTCATGCGTGACGCGACACGAGGCGGCGTCGCAACCGTGCTCAATGAGATCGCGCAAGCAGCCGGCGTGGCCGTGGCCATCGATGAGGATGCGCTTCCGATCCACGACGAAGTGCGCGGCGTGGCCGAGATCCTCGGCATCGATCCGCTCTACATCGCCAACGAGGGCAAGCTCGTGGCCCTTGTGGGTCGGGATGACGGCGCCCGCGCGCTCGAGATCATGCGATCGTGCGCTGTGGGCACGGAGGCCGCCGTCATCGGGGAGGTGATCGCGGAGCCGGAGGGAATGGTGTTCATGCGCACCGGGTTCGGCGGGACGCGCGTCGTCGACATGTTGATCGGAGATCCGCTGCCCCGGATCTGCTGAGGCCTGGGTCCCTCTAGCCGCCGAGGCGCTGCTCCAACGGTGGCTTCACGTGACGGTCATCGAAAGCGAAGGTCACCGACGACTCCACCGCGATGACACCTTCAACACCGAGCGTGAGGCGGCTCAGGATCTCGACGTCGCTGCGACGGTCAACCTTGCCGCGCATCCGCACGACACCATCGTCGACCGTCACGTCGATGGTCTCAGGGTCGAGCCACATGCTGCCCTTGATGACGTCGTCGACGACAGCCGCGAGGATATCCGCGTCCGAACGGAGGTAGGCCTTGAGGACGTCCGCACGGCTCACGATGCCGACCAAGCGTCCGTCGTCGACCACCGGAAGCCGCTTGACGCCGCCCTTCCGCATGAGGCGGGCCGCCGCCGCGAGCGGGGCCCCCGAGTCGACCGACAGCGCGGGCGACGACATCAATCCACCGGCGGTCTGCGCGTGGGCCTTCGAGTCGCGCTCGCGCGACCCGGGTCTCCAACCGCCGCCCGTCGCTCCCTCGGCCTCAGTCTTCAGCAGCAGGTCCGCTTCGGACACGATGCCGGTCACACCCCCCTTGTCGACGACAGGGAGAGCGCTGACGTTGTGCTCGGCCATCAGCTTTTCGAGTTGTTTGAACGGCGTCTCCGGGGTGACCGTGATGACATCCCGAGTCATCACATCCGCCACCGTGAGCCGCGCCGGTCGCCGGGGAATCTCTGGGCTCTCCATCGGAGCGATTCTCGCACCGCGGACACACCTCGAGTCAGCCGGCGCGGTGGCGCTCCGGAGCCTTCATCGCAGATACGTCTCGATCACCGGGGCAACGCGCGACACGAGTTCCTCATCGCTCGCCGACGCGACCGCGTCGGCCTTGACGACGTGGCGGAGCATCGCCATCCCGATGAGTTGCGCAACGAGGAGCGAGGCTCGGAGGTCGGCGTCGGGGTGAGCGATGAGGGGGCGGAGAAACGAGGTGACGTTCTGCCGCAGGAACTCCCGCAGCATCGTCGCCGCACGCTCGCTGGACACAGCGGAGCGAACCAGGCCAAGCACGACGTCCCGCGTCTGCTCCTCGTCCAGCAACGCGAGGTATCGCCGGACGATGAGCCGGGCGGCCTCGGCAACAGTTGCCCTCTCCAGTCCCCCGAACGTCGTCGACGGGCTCAGCGTGATCTCCAGCGCGGCGACGAAGAGGGCGTCCTTCGTCCCGAAGTAATGTGTGAGCAGCGCGGGGTCGACGTCCGCCTGCCGCGCGATGCTGCGCAGCGACGTCGCGTCGTATCCGCGAGCGCCGAACGACCGCCGCGCGACGAGCACGATGTCGTGACGTGTCTGGGGAGAACCGGGCCTGCGGCCGGTGCGGCTCACTCTGCGCCTCCGCTCGAGACGATGCTGACGAATGCCTCTTCGAGGTTGGCGGGCACGGTGCTCACGTCCGCCCGGATGCCGTGCTGCTCGAGCAGCTCCTCCACCGCCGC
>Ga0307373_10000518_pt1 | contig 73670 bp, 68 predicted proteins | sample OX2MG_FD_202534 | JGI IMG/M metagenome (GOLD analysis project Ga0307373, IMG submission 202534) | Soil microbial communities from Risofladan, Vaasa, Finland - OX-2 | ecosystem: Environmental > Terrestrial > Soil > Coastal area > Acid sulfate soil | place: Finland: Risofladan, Vaasa | collected... | reverse complement strand
GCGCCGGCGGCGCCCGGCTTTTCGAGGACCTCGACCAGGCCGTGGAAGACTGCGAGGACGAGCTCCTCGCCTCCGCCACCCTGGAGTCGCCGATCGCTCCCGTCCGCTGGCGCGATCAGCTCTCCGCCGCGCTTCCCGCGCAGGAAAAGATCGACCGGTTCATGCAATATATGGACGTGCGCGACCACGCGACGGGCAGCTACCTCATTCGTCAGGGGGAGCAGGCGAGCGACATGTTCTTCATCGAAAGCGGCCGGATCACCGTCCGCCTCCAATTGGCGGACGCAAGGTCGGTTCGCCTGCGCACCATGGGCGCCGGCACGACGGTGGGTGAGATCGGCTGCTATCTGGGCCAGATGCGAAGCGCTGCCGTTATCGCCGATCAGCCGACGCGGGCCTACCGCCTGACCGCCGAGGCGTTGCGTCGCATGGAGGAGCGCGACCCCGATCTTGCCGCCGCCCTGCATCGATACATGGTCGGCCTGTTGGCGGACCGCCTGTCCTCGACCGCGGCGCTGCTCCAGAAGGTTTTGGGCTGAAGCGTCGTCGGCGCAGCCATCATTCTCGTCCGGCGCCGATAGGGACGAGGCGCAACCCGCGCTGGCAGGAGGCTTGCGGTGCGGGCGCGGCTCCGCCACATTCGGTTGGTGCATCCCCCGATGGAGATGAAGCGCCGTGGTTCGTTTCGTTGCCGGCCTGCTTGCGGCCGCCGTGGCGGTTGCGGCGGCGCATGCCGCGCCGATCCGGGTCGTGGCGGCGGAGAATTTCTATGGCGATGTGGCGCGCCAGATCGGCGGCGACGCCGTTGCCGTCACCAGCATCCTCAGCAATCCCGACCAGGACCCGCACCAATTCGAGGCGAGCGCCGCGACGGCCCGTGCCATTTCCGACGCCGCGGTGGTCGTCATCAATGGCGCCGGCTATGACCCTTGGGCGCGCAAGCTGCTCGCCGCCTCGCCGTCGCTGGGGCGCGACGTCATCGTCGCAGCGGATCTCGTCCACAAGAAGCCGGGTGACAATCCGCATCTCTGGTACGACCCCGCGACGATGCCGGCTGTTGCTGCGTCGCTGGCGGCGGTGCTGTCGCGTCGTGACCCGGATCGGGCCGGGTTCTATGCCGGCCGCGCCGCGTCATTCGCGGCGGCGCTAAAGCCGCTTGATCAGCGGATCGCGGCGCTGCGCCACAAATATGCGGGCGTGCCCGTGACCGCGACCGAGCCGGTGTTCGGCTACATGGCGAAGGCGCTCGGCCTCGTGATGCGCAATCACCGCTTTCAGCTCGCGGTAATGAACGGTACCGAGCCGGGCGCTCGCGAGATCGCCGCTTTCACCGACGATCTGCGGGCGCACCGGGTCAAGGTTCTGTTCTATAACAGCCAGACCAGCGAGGCGCTGACCGAGCGCATGCGCGCCGTCGCCACGAAGGCCGGCATTCCCGTGATCGGCGTGACCGAGACCGAACCCGAAGGAAAGACCTATCAGGAATGGATGCTGTCGCAACTCGACGCGCTCGATCGCGCGCTGGCAACGCCATAGACACGGCGGCGATCGAACTCGACCGGGTGACGCTCACCCGGTCGGGCCGTGTCGTGCTTGCCGATGTCAGCGCCGCCATCGCGCCGGGCGAATTCGTCGGCGTGTTCGGGCCCAACGGCGCCGGCAAGTCGACGCTCCTGCATGCGATCCTCGGGCTGCTCCGGCCGGTTGCCGGCAGCCTGAAAGTGTTCGGAGCGGCGCCGGAGCGCGGCAATCGCGCCGCCGGCTATCTGCCGCAGCATCGCAGTCCGGTTGCCGATTTGCGCCTGCGCGGCCGCGATTTCGTGGCGGCGGCCTGCCGCGGCGAGCGCTGGGGGCTGCCGCTCATCGGCGCCGCGGGCGCGCGCGATGTCGATGACGCGATCGCCGCGGTCGAAGGCGAGGCGCTCGCCCTGCGCCCGCTATGCGAGCTTTCGGGCGGCGAGCAGCAGCGGCTGCTGCTCGCCCAGGCGCTGCTCGGCAAGCCGAAGCTGCTGCTGCTGGACGAGCCGCTTATCAGCCTCGATCCGCATTTCCAGCACGCCGTGGTCGCACTGGTGAAGCGGCTGCAGCGCGACGAGGGCATGACCGTGCTGTTCACCGCGCACGAGATCAATCCGCTGCTCGGCGCCATGGACCGCGTGCTCTTTCTCGGCCAGGGCCGCGCCGCGCTGGGCACGATCGACGAGGTGGTGCGAAGCGACGTGCTGACCCGCCTCTACGGCACTCCGATCGAGGTCTTCCGCGTCAAGGACCGCATCCTCGTCGTCTCCGAATACGGCTTGGGCGACGGCGAAGCGCACCGCCACGATGCTTGACTACGATTTCATGCGCGCGGCCTTCCTCGCCGGCGGCATCGTCGCCGTGGTCGCGGGTGCGGTCGGGATCTTCCTGGTGCTGCGCAATCTCACCTTCGCCGGCCATGCGCTGTCGCATGTCGGCTTCGCCGGGGCGACCGGCGCGGTTCTCGTCGGCGTGGACGCGCTGTGGGGCCTGCTTGCCTTCACCTTGGTGGCGGCGGTGGCGATGGGACTGCTCGGCGAAAGGCTGCGCGGCCGCGACGTCGCGGTCGGGATCGTGCTGGCTTTTGCATTGGGCCTGGGCGTGCTGTTCCTCTACTTCTATACGAGCCATGCGACGCAGGCGACCGCGATCCTGTTCGGCAACGTCTTCGGCGTGAGCTTCGACACGCTGTGGGGACTCGCTGCCCTGGCCTGCGGCAGCCTGATCGCTCTGGCCGTGATTTCGCGGCCGCTGCTATTCGCGACGCTGGCGCCGGACCTCGCCGAGGCCAAGGGCGTGTCGCTGCGCCTCGTCTCGATGCTGTTTCTCGCAATCGTCGCGGTCGCGGTGGCCGAGGCGGCGCAGGTCGTGGGCGTGCTGTTGGTGTTTGCGCTGATGGTCGGGCCGGCGGCGGCATCGCTGCGCCTGACCTCGCGCCTCGGTGTCGGCGTCGCGCTCTCGATCGGGCTCGCGCTGTTCGACACCTGGGCCGGGATCGCGCTTGCCTATCTTACCGACTGGCCCCCGAGCTTCTGGATCGTGCTGCTGAGCTGCCTCGGCTACGCCCTCGCGCTGCTGGCGCGTAGCGGCGGCGCCAGACTGCCGCCGCCAGCGCATGGCCACGACTCCACGCTGGCGACGATCCGGGCGTGAGGCGGCGAACCCGCCGGCGGCTACGGCGCGAAATCCTCGGGACGGAGCATGATCGGCGTGCCGTGCGGCGTGCGGTCGGCGGCGTGGTCCCAGGCATCGCGATAGCGCGCCATCGCGCGGCCGTCGGCGATGCCCTTGGCGGCGACGATCCGCTCGAGCGCCGCCTGCCAGTGCCGGTAATAGGTCTCGCCGGTATCGGGGTCGCCTTCTTGCTGCGCCCGCCTGATCTCGGCGGCGAGCGTTGCCGCCCATTCGCTCCAGGCGAACAGGCCGCGCTCGTAAAGGGCGAGCGCCATGGCAAAGGACTGTGCCTCCCAGGGCTCGCGGAACACCGGCCCCTCGGGTCCGAGGGGAATGCCCGGAAGGGTGGCGGCGGCGCGGCGCGCCTCGCTGTCGCCGCCGCTCATGCCGGGACGAGATAGGGCTCGAACGCCTCGATCGAGATCTTGATCGCGGGGTCGCTGTCCTCGCCCCATAATTCGCGGCCGGTGAAGACGACCGTGTAGAGCCATTGCGGCTGTTCCCCGGCGCCGATGGCGACGGTATCCGGGAAGACGTGACAGCCGCGAACGGCCTCGACGGTACCGGTCTTGCCGCGGGCATAGCGCGGCAGCCGCGTATGGGTGACGGGATTGAGGTTGCGGGTGTGGACGCGGTCGCCCGGCTTGAACTGCGCCGGTGCCGCGGGCGGCCGCGTGTATTCGCCGCGGCGCATCACGCGGTCGACCTCCGCGGGCGAGAGCGTGCGCTTCACCTTTACGCCCGGACGCAGCGCGCGGCCGGCTTCGATCTCGTCGGCGCCGACGAGGCCGTGCGCGAGCACGCGATGCTCGAGCCCGAGGAACCAGCGCTCGTAATACGCGGCCGAGAGATAGGAGAGCGGCGGCAGCGCCTCCTGCGAGGCGCGCGACATGTCGATCGTCCACAGGCCGATGAAACCGAGCGCGCGCTGCATCGCCATCACACGCCCTTCCCAGGTGGTGTGGAACGGCGGTTCGTTCGCCTCGGCGACCACGGGGCCGAAGCCATGCATGCCGCCCATGTCGTGGATCGAGTTCATGGCGCGGCCTCCGCCGCAACCGTGGCGAGCCCGGTGCCGATCATGCTGTCGCGGGTGACCAGCGCGGCCAGCCGCTCCTCGCTCCAGCCGTCGGTGCCGGCGGGCTGCATCGGCACGACGAGAAAGCGGGTCTCGGCGGTCGAATCCCACACCCGGACCTCGCGGCCGGGCGGCAGCTTGACGCCGAATTCCGCGAGCACGCTCTTGGGGTCGATCACCACGCGCGAGCGATAGGGCGCGGATTTGTACCAGACCGGCGGCAGCCCGAGCACCTCCCACGGGTAGCAGGAGCAGAGCGTGCAGACCACCATGTTGTGCACCCGCTCGGTGTTCTCGACCGCGATCAGGTGGCTGCCGACGCGGCTCGCGAAGCCGAGCGAATTCGCGGCCTCGCTCGCATCGGCCAGGAGACGCTGCTTGAACGCCGCATCGGCCCAGGCCTTGGCGACGATGCGCGCGCCGATGCGGGGGCCGATCCTGGTCTCGAACGCCTCGACGATGCGGTCGAGCGCGGCCGGATCGACATAGCCCTTCTCGGTCAGGATGGTCTCGAGCGCACGCACGCGAAGCTGCATCTCGGAAAGCTCCGAGCCATGTGCGTGATCGTGCGGATGACGGTTGTCCTCAGACATGGCGGAACCTCAACGTTCGGGTCCGGAAGGGCACAGGCTCGCACGTTCCTGTGCCCGGTTTCAACCCCGGCGCTTTCCCATGAAGCGATGCACCATGCGCACCAGCCGCGGCACCGCGCGCGGGCGCAGCAGGCGGGCATCGTAGCGGCCGAGCCGGCGGTCGTTCTCGGAGAGGCAAATGCCCATCAGCGCCGCGGCGTCGATGTCGATGCCGATCGACTTGCTGCCGGTGACGGTGAAGTTGTTGTCCGGTGCCGCGCCGCCGACGCTGCGCGCGATGCCGATGCGCTCCCAGACGAGAAACGCCCATACCGCCAGCGTCTTCGCCACGAACAGCGGCTTGCGCCAGAGCGGCAGGTTGCGCCGGTGCCAGGCCGCCCAATTGACGAAGAACAGGATGTGGCGTCCTTCCTCCTGCATTACCGGTTCGAACGTATCGACAAGATCGGGCGGGAAAAAGCCTGACCGCTTGGCCACCTCGAACAGGCCGAAGGCGAAGAAGCTGTCGATGCACTCGCTATAGCCGGTCACCATGAACGCCCATTCGGCATCGCGCGGCGCCACGTATTGCGGCTCCGGCGGCAGATTGATGCCATAGGCGGCGACGAGGTTGGACAGCACGTCCTTGTGCCGGCCCTCCTCGAAGGCGTTGAGCGTCACCGCCTCGCGCAGCAGCGGATCGGCGATGGTCTCGGCATAGGTCCTGACGCGCAGCCGCGCCTTGCCCTCGGTCGCGACCGCGATGTCCCAGATCGGCAGCGAGACGAGCCGGTTGCGCGCTTCGTCGTCGAGCTTGGGCCAGTCGATGATCGCCGGCTTGTAGGGATCGAAGGTGTCGAGCAGCATGCGGCAGAACAGCGCCTTGTGCGCATCGCTGCCGATGGGCGCTGGATCGGGCGCATAGTGGCGTCCCGCGGTCTGGGCGACGGTCATGGGCGACCTGCTTCGTGCCGTGCGTTCGCCCTCATGCCGCCAGCGGGTGGCGCGAGGTCTGGGTTTCCTTCTTGGTGATGAATTCGATCAGCGCCGGCACGCCCTTCCTGGTCTCGGCGATGCCGCGCTGCAACGCGGGGACGATCTCCGACGCCGCGGTGACGCGTTCGCCATGGCCGCCGAGCGCGCGCGCGAGCGCGGCATAGTCGCCGGAAATGTCGGTTGCGCGGTACTTGTCGGTCGAGGTCGGCATGATGTGCAACTCGCACGCCATCGAGGAATTGTTGAGCAAGAGCGACAGGATCGGGATCCGGTTGCGCGCCGCGGTCTCGAAATCCATGCCGGTGAAGCCGATCGCAGCATCGCCCCAGAGATTGATGCACAGCTTGTCGGGATGGACGAGCTTTGCCCCCATGGCGAGGCCGAGCCCATAGCCGAGCTGCGTCGTCTTGCCCCAGCCGATATAGGAATGCGGCTCGCGCGCGATCCAGAACGGCGAGAGCTGATCGCGCGGGCTGCCGGCATCGTGGGTGATGATCGTGTTCGCCATGTCGACCGTGTGCATCAGGTCCCAGATGACGCGGTAGGGCGACAGCGGCGCTTCGTTGGAGGTGAGCTTCGGCATCCATTCGCCGAGCCAGGCCTCGCGAATTTCGGCGATCTCGCGGGCGACGGCGGCGGCGTCGCGCGGCGCCTTCACGAACGCGCCCAGCTCGGCAATGAGCGCATCGAGCGTGAGCGCGGCGTCGCCGACGAGGCCGATCGCCGAGGCGACGTCCTTGTTGAGGTGGTCGGGATCGAGCGTTGCGTGGATCATCGTCTTGCCCTTGGGCATGGCGATCCCGAACGAGGTCTCGGTGAAGCTGCAGCCGATGCCGAAGATGACGTCGGCATGGTCGAGGAAATGGCGTGCGGTCTTGGGCACCGCCGCGCCGCCCGAGCCGAGCGCGAGGCGGTGGTTCTCGGGAAAGGCGCTCTTGCCTTCGAGGCTCGTCACCACCGGGGCGGCCAGCAGCTCGGCCAGTGCGCGGAGCTGCGGCCAAGCGCGCGCCCAATGCACGCCTTGGCCGGCATAGATCACCGGCCGTGCCGCCTTGGCGAGGAGCCGCGCCGCCTCGCGCACGGCCTCGGTCTCGGGGGCGTAGCGGGTGGCGCGCACCGGCGCGTAGTTGAGTGGACCGGGCATCTCCTCGTGCCAGAGATCGGCCGGAACCTCGACCAAAGCCGGGCCGCCGCGGCCGTTGCGCAGATGCGAGAACGCGCGCCGCATCACGTTCGGCACCTCGGCGGGCGAGGTCAGCGGCTCGGCCGATTTGGAGACGCCGCGCATCTCGCGCGTGGCATTGTAGTTGGCGCCGACATGGGCGAGGCGGCGCGGATAGCCGCCCGGAATGACCAGGATCGGGATGGATTCGCTGAACGCCTGGGCGATGCCGCCATAGGCGTTCTCGGTGCCGGGCCCGTGCTGCATGCAGAAGGCGCCGATCTGGCGGCCCTGGGTCATGCGCGAGATCGCGTCGGCCATGTGCAGGCCGATTCGTTCCTGGCGCACGATGATCGGCCGGATGTCGGCCGCGGCCGCATATTCGATCAGATGATTGACCGGATAGGCGGTGAGAATCTCCACGCCTTCGCGCTTCATGATCTCGGCGATCGCCGCTCCTACCTTCATCGTCGTGCTCCTTAGTTCGCGGGACCGCGTTCCATGGAATAGGGTTGCCAGCGCCTGAGCTCGGTCTTCTCCAGCACCGAGGGGTTGACGCAGCTCCTCGGCCACTTGCCGCGCAGGACGAGCGCGATCTCCTGGCCGACGCGGCGCCGGCGCATCGGATCGAACCGCCCGGAGGCCGAGGCGACATGCGGGGTCAGGATGACATTGTCCATCTTGAGGAGCGGGTTGTCGGGCTGCGGCGGCTCGACCGCGAGCACGTCGAGCCCGGCGCCGGCGATCCAGTTCTCCTGCAGCGCCTTGATCAGCGCCGGCTCGTCCACCGTCGCGCCGCGCCCGGTGTTGATGAAGAGCGCGCCCTTCTTCATCATGCGGAAGTGGCGTTCGGTCAGCATCTGGCGCGCATCATCGGTCGCCGGCGCGTGCATCGACACGATGTCGGATTGGCGCAGCAGCTCCTCGAGCGTCACTGCCTCGACGCCATAGGGGCTCATCACCAGCTCCTCGACATAGGGATCATAGGCCATCATACGCAGCCCGAAGGCGCGCGCCCTCGTGGCGACCGCGCGCGCGACATGGCCGAAAGCGATCAGGCCGAGCGTCTGCCCCATCAGGCGCGGCTGGTCGAGCGCCGGCCGTCCCTCGCGCCAGCGCCCCTCGCGTACCATCCGATCCTGCACCACGAGCCGGCGGAAGCTCGCGAGGATGAGCATCATGGCGTGGTCTGCCACCTCCTCGATGAAGGTGTCGGGCACGTTGGTCACGGGAATGCCGCGCGCGGTCGCCGCGGCGACGTCGATATAGTCGGTTCCGACCGTACCGACGGCGATGATCTTGCAGCGCTCGAGTCCGTCGATCATGCGCTGGGTGAAGTTGCGGCCCTTGGCATAGACCGCGTCGGCGTCATGCGCCGCGGCGATGAACGCGTTCTCCGAGGCGGCGTCGATCTCGACGATCTCGGCATCGAGCGGGACGAGCGCCTCGTTCTCGAGCTCATAGGCTTCGGCGGTCACGGCGAAGCTCGTTCCCTTGGGCGTAACGACCTTGAATCGCGCCATTTCCTCCTCCGGCATTCGCGCCATTGAACGGGGCGCGGGCGCGCCTGTCAAATCCCGGTGCGGGCGGCTTAAGCCTCGATGCCGGTGCCGAGATAGGCGGAACGGAGGCGCGCGTCGGTCTGGAGCGCGGCGGCGGTGCCGCTCGCCACCACGCGGCCGGTGTCGAGCACGTAGCCGCGATCGGCCATGCGCAGCGCCGCGAGCGCGTTCTGGTCGGCCAGCACGATGGTCATGCCCTGCTCGCGCTGCAGCCGCCCGAGCGTCGCTAGCACGTCGCGGACGAGGCCGGGCGCGAGGCCAAGCGAGGGCTCGTCGCACAAAAGGAGGCGCGGCTCGGTCATGAGCGCGCGGCCGATCGCCAGCATCTGCGCCTCGCCGCCCGAGAACGTGCCGGCGAGTTGGCGCTGGCGCTCGCCGAGGCGAGGAAACATGGTGAAGACGCGCTCCATCGCCGTCGCCATGCCGGCCGGTATGCGCACGCCTAGTTTTGCATAGGCGCCGAGAATCAGGTTCTCGCGCACGGTCATGTCGGGAAAGAGCTGCCGTCCCTCCGGGATGATGCCGATGCCGAGGCGGATGCGCGCAGCCGGCGCGATCGCGGCGAGATCGCGGCCGCGAAAGCGGATGGTGCCGCTGCCGGCTGCGAGCACCCCGGTCACCGCCTTGATGAGCGTGCTCTTGCCGGCGCCGTTGGGCCCGAGAATGGCGACGAACTCGCCCGGGCGCACGTCGAGGTCGACGCCCTTCAGCGACTGGATGTTGCCGTAGGCGACATGCAGGCCGCGCACTTCGAGTATCGGCTCAGGCGCCAAGATAAGCCTCCACCACCGCCGGGCAGCGGGCCACCTCGTCGGGCAGCCCGTCGGCGATCTTGCGGCCGAAATCGAGCACGACGACGCGATCTACGAGCCCCATGACCAGCGGCATGTTGTGCTCAACCAGTAGCACCGAGCAGGCGGTCTCGCGCACGATGTCGCGCAGGATGTGCGCAAGCTGGTACTTCTCGACCTCGTTGAGTCCCGCCGCCGGCTCGTCCAGCAGTACCAGCGCCGGCTCGCTCGCCATCGCCCGGGCGATCTCGGCGACGCGCTGGAGGCCGAAGGGCAGCGCCGTCGCCGGCATGTCGGCATAGGAACCGAGACCAAGCCGCTGCAGCCAGTCGTCGGCCCGCGCCGCCGCGATCCGCTCGAGGCGGCGGTGGACGCCGAGCCGCAGCATCGACGCGAAGAGCCCGCACCGCCCGGCGCGGAAGGCGCCCATCATCACGTTCTCGCGCAGCGACAGCTCGCCGAACAGGCGCACGTTCTGAAACGTCCGGGCAATGCCGAGCTGCGCCACCAGCTCGGGCGCGAGGCCGGTCATGTCGCGGTCGGCGAAGACGATCCGGCCCGCGGACGCGTTGACGACGCCGCAGAGCGTGTTGAAGATCGTCGTCTTGCCGGCGCCGTTCGGGCCGATGAGGCCGACGATCTCGTTGCGCCCGACTTCGAAGGAAACGCCGTCAACGGCCTGAAGTCCGCCGAAGCGCACCGACAATCCTGCCACGTCGAGCAGCGGCGCGGTCATGACGGCCGCAACTCGGGCGCCGTGCGCCGCACCCGTCCCAGCGACCGCAGGCGCACGAGGAAGCGGCCGCCATGCTCATTCGTCTGAATCAGCACGACGCAGATGAGCACGAGCCCGAAGATGAGATATTGCAGTCCCGCCACGACCTGGGTCGCGGACGAGCCGCCGACCCACGAGATGAACGCCGGCAGCGCCACGACGACGGCCGAGCCGACATAGGCGCCCCACAGCGACAAGAGCCCGCCGAGCGTGAGCGCGGTGAGCTGCGCGATGGTGGCGTCGAGACCGAACGGCGTCGGATTGGCGATGCCGAGATAATGGACATAGAGGCTGCCGGCGGCGCTCGCGACCGCGGCGCTGAAGGCGAAGCTGCGCGTCTTGAGCGCGACCACATCGACGGCGCAGGAGCGGGCGGCGGACTCGCTCGAGCGGATCGCCAAGAGCGCCCGCCCGAAGCGCGAGCGGGTGATGCTCAGCCCCAGCACCAGGACCACCAGCGAGACGACCAGGCCGACATAATAGAATTGCCGGTCCGCGAAAAAGCTCATGCCGCCGATGGCAAAGGGCGGAATGCCTGGCAGGCCGTTGGGTCCGCCGGTAATCTGCGACAGCTCGCGGGCGAAGGTGAGCGCGATCATCAACAGGCCGAGACTCGCCATCGACAGATAATAGCCGCGCAAGCGAAAGATCATGCGGCCGAGCGCGAGCGCCGTGAGCGCGGCCAGCACCACGCCGAGCGCGAGCGCCGGCAGCGCCGGCCAGCCCTGCTTCACCGTGAGATAGCCGCTGGTATAGGCGCCGATCATCATGAACGCGCCCTGGCCGAGCGAGAGCTGACCGCAATAGCCGGTCAGCAGCACGAGCCCCATCACGACGATCGCGGTGATCTCGGCGAAGATGGCGGTGGTCAGCCAGACGCCGTTCAGAACCTGCCCCAGGATCACGAGCACGACGATGCCGACGGCGAGCCGGACCCCGTCGGCCCGGGTGAAGCGCGTCGGGGAGACCGTGGTGGACAGAATCTCCTCGGGCTTGTCGTCCCCGGCGCTGCGCGGCAGCGTTCCCAAAAGACCTTGCGGGCGCACCAGCAGCACCGCCAGCAGCAGCCCGAAGGTGATCGCATCCTGATAGGCCGAGGAGATGAACCCGGCGCCGAAGCCTTCGGCCAAGCCGAGCACGAGCCCGCCGACGATCGGTCCATAGGTGGTCGAGAAGCCGCCGAGCGCCGCGGCGGTAAAGCCCTTGAGTCCCAATCCCAGCCCGATATCGACCTGGGCCAGCGAAATCGGCGCCCAGACCGCGCCGCCAAGACCGCCGAGCAGGCCCGCGGCCACGAAGGCATAGAGACCGAGGCGGCGGGCATCGATGCCGACGAAGGCGGCGCCCAGGGGATTGGAGGCGCCGGCCCGGAGCGCGAGCCCCATCACCGTGCGCTGAAAGAACCCGGCCGTGGCGATGCTCACCACCGCCAGCGTGGCGATGAGCCATAGTTCCTGCGGCAGGACGCTGACCCCGAAGACATTGAGCGGATGGCTTCCGGTGAAGGACGGCACCGGAATCGGCTCGGCGCTCCAGATCGTCGTCACCGTGCCGCGGATCAGGATCGAGAAGCCGATGGTGATGAGCACCGATTGCGCGATCGTCGCCCGTCGCGCCGGCCGCAGCCCCAAAAGATAGAACGCGCCGGCGATCGCCGCGCACGCGACGACGGCGATGGCGGCGCTCACGCCGACGGGAACGCCGGCCCGCGCCAGCACCCCCGTCAGGATGGCGCCCAGCATGGCGAGATCGCCCTGGGCGAAGTTTATGATTCCGGTGCTGCGGCTGACCAGCCCGAAGCCAAGGCCGATGAAGGCATAGAGCGCCCCATTGGCGAGGCTCGAAAAGACGGTCTGAGCGACGGTAACGAAATCCATCGCGCCGTTACTGCGCCTGCAGCCACTTCCCGTGATCGTATTTGAGCAGGGCGATGCCGCTCTTGAGCGAGCTTTCGTGGCTCGTCGGCGAGAACGTCCAATAGCCTTGGATACCGGCCACGTCCTTCAGCGACTCGAGCGCATGGAGCAGCGCCTCGTGATCGAGCGCCTTGGCGCCGAGCGACTTCGCCGCCACCTGGGTCAATAGGATCGAATCGGCGCAGGTCGCCGACAGCGCGACCACCTCGACGCCGGGGTCGATCTTCTCGAACTCGGCACGAAAGGCCTTGAGGTTCGCGGCCAGCGGATTGTTGCTGCCCTCGCCGGACACCGACGCCTTGAGGCCGATATAGAGAATCTGCCCTGCGGCGTTGCCGGCAAGACCGGCGAAAGCGCTGGTCTGGAGATTGGTGCCGACGACGATCGGCTGCTTCATGCCGAGCTCGTAGATCTTCTTGGCGATGATTGCGCCCGGCGGCGGATTGGAGGACATGTCGAAGATGGCATCCGGCTTGGCGGCGCGAACACGCGTCACCTGCGCCGTCATGTCGGTATCGGTCTGCGTGTAGAGTTCCTCGTCGATGATCTTCATGCCGACCGCGCCGACGGCAGCCTTGAGATTGGCGGCCACGTCCGCTCCGAACGGACCGTTATCGCGGATGTCGGCGACGGTCTTGACGCCCTTGGTCTTGAGATAATCGAGTGCGACCGGGATCTGGTCCTCGTTGGTCGCCAGCGCCTTGAACACCCATTTCCGGACCGGCCGGAAATTGATGGTGGCGCCGGCGATGGCGAAGGTCGGCACCCCGGCCTGGGCGATGACCGGCTGTATGGCAACGGTCTGCGGCGTGGTGCCGGCGCCGAGCAGGAGATCGACCTTATCGTCGAAGAGCAGCCGGCGCGCGCACAGCACCGCCTGCTGCTCGACCGTCTGGGTGTCGCAGATGGTCATGTCGACATGCATCCCGCCGATGCCGCCGCGCGCGTTGGCGAGCGCGACGGTGGCCTTGGCTCCCTCGACCAGGTACTTGCCGATATCGGCGCCCGGGCCGGTCAGCGGCAGAATGGTGCCGATCTTGAAATCCGCGGACCGCGCCGCTGTCAGCGGCAGGCCGGCAATGGCGAGAGCGGCGAGCGTCAGTGTCGAGCGATGCACGTCAGTGTCCTCCCCTGCGGTTGATGCCGTCATGCGCAACCTTGCGGATGCGATGACGAGCGCTTTGCCTTTCCGGCTATTTTGGTTGACAAGCATAGCCGATTGCCGCGCCCTGTCGATGCCGTGTTTGGCGCGCGGGGCGGTCCGGCGCGGCGTCGTTCTCGGGCCCGATCGGCCCATGCTATACTGGCGTCGTCGCCGCTCGATGGCGGCCGATGGGACGAGGGGTCTCGCCATGCTCAAGACGGCGCACGGCAACGGCAACGGCAACATCCTCGGCCGCGACGCCGCGCGACTGTTCAATCTCGACGTGCCGGAGCGCAAGCTCACGCGCGCGCCGCGCATTCCCGCGATGGCAGGCTGAGCCCGGCGCCGCCGCGCCCGCGCTCGAGGAGCCGAATGGTGACCGACAGGACGGCGACAGCGGCCGAATTGCTCTATCGCGAGGCGCGCTGTCTCGACGAGCGGCGCTGGGACGACTGGCTCGCGCTCTACGACGATGCGGCCGAGTTCTGGGTGCCGGCGTGGAAGGGCGAGCACGAGCCGACTGACGATCCCGCGCGCGAGGTATCGCTGATCTATACCGCGACGCGGCGCGCGCTCGAGGAACGCGTGTGGCGCGTACGCTCGGGGCAGTCGATCGCGTCGATGCCGTTGCCGCGCACCGCCCATGCCGTGTCCAATGTCCTGGTGGCGCCGGCGGCGAGGGTCGAGATCATGGCGGTCAGCTCGGTCGCGACCACGCATGTCTACAACGTCAAGCGGCGCGAGCAGCATGTTTCCTTCGCGCTGGCCGAACACCGGCTGGCGCTCAACGCCGGGGTATGGCGGATCAGGCGGAAGAAGCTGATCCTCCTCAACGATTACCTGCCGACGATGCTCGACTTCTACACCATCTGAGCCGCGCATGAAGCGCTCGCCGCCGCCGCGCGTTTCCCGCCTCATCGTCACCGCCGCGTTCGCGGGGCTGGGCCTGTTGATCCTTTGGGACTTCGTGCCGGCGCTGCTCTGGGCCGGGGTGTTGGCGGTGGCGACCTGGCCGCTCTATGCGCGGTTCGTCCGGCTTGCCGATGGCGGACGCGCCGGCGGCGTGGTGACGCCGCTCGCCTTCAGCCTGTTGGTCGGGGCGATATTTCTCGTGCCGCTGGCGTGGATCGCGGTCGTGCTCGGAAGCGAGGCGCTGTTCGTCGCGCGCTCGCTTCCCTCAATCGCGGCGAACGGGCTGCCCGTCCCCGCCTGGATCGGCGATTTGCCCTTCGCCGGGCACTACATCGCGTCCTGGTGGCAGGAAAATCTCGGCGATCCGCATGCCGCAGCCGCGCTGTTGGGGCGGCTCGACCGCGGCGTCATCATCGACTGGACGCGCACGCTCGGCACGCAGCTCGCGCGCCGTTCGACCGAGCTGGTGTTCACGCTGCTGACGTTATTCTTCCTCTACCGCGACGGCGCCGCGCTGGCCCGCCAATTCGAGGCCGTGGTGCTCGATCTCGCCGGGCCGTCCGGGCGGCAGGTCAGCGTCGACATGGTGCAGGCGGTGCGGGCAACGGTGAACGGGCTGGTGCTGGTCGGCGTGGCCGAGGGTTTGCTGCTCGGCATCGCCTATGCGGTCGTGGGGTTGCCGCATCCGGCGCTACTGGGCGCGCTCACGGGCATACTCGCGATGATCCCCTTCGGGGCCGCGGCGGTGTACATCGTCGGCGCGCTGATGCTGCTGCCGCAAGGCGGGATCGCGTCGGCGATCGTGCTGGTTGGCATCGGCGCCGTGGTCGGGTTCATCGCCGATCACTTCGTGCGGCCGGCGCTCATCGGCGGGGCGGTGGAGCTGCCGTTCTTGTGGGTGCTGCTCGGCATTCTCGGCGGTCTGCAGAGCCTGGGGCTGCTCGGTCTTTTTCTCGGGCCGGCCATCCTCGCGGCGCTCATCGCGCTGTGGCGCGAATGGGTCGCCGCGGCTGCGGCGCCGCCCGAACCTTAGACCTTGTCCACCAACGTGTTGGTGTAGAGCGACGTCGGGTCCTTCACGTCGACGATGCCGACCGAGCGCAGCGCGTCGCAGCCCGCCTGCCACTGCGCCGGCTCGTTGCGCAGCAGGTTCTTCGCCCCATACTTGCCCAGCCAATTGACCTTGATCGACTCCTTCTGCAGCGCGACCATGGTGTCGAGATCCTTGATGCCGGGAATCTCGAAATCCTTGCCGGCGCGCTCGAAGATGGGGCGGATCGGCTTGGTCATGATCTCTTCCATCGACGATTTGAGTGCGCGCAGCACCTTGACCACCAGATCGGGCTTCTTGGCGATGGCGTCGCGCGTGCCGATGAAGACCTGGCCCGGCGCCGGCACCAGATCGTCGACGTTCAGATAGACGAGCGGCTCTTTGATGGTCCGCTCGACCGTGAAGGTGACCGAGAAGGTGCAGATGAAGCAATCGATCCGGCCCTTGCGGATCAGCTCGACCTCGCCGGGGCTGTTGCCGGCGACGATCAGCTTGACGTCGCTCTTCGGAATTTTCGCCTGGGCGCGCAGCACGTCGATATAGGTCTCGGTCGAGCCGCCGATCGACAACAGCCCGACCGTCTTGCCCTTGAGATCGGCGCCGCTCCGCACCGGCTTGTTCGCGAGGCTGATGATGTGGAAGCCGAGATTCTTGCGCAGCGTTGCGGCGGCCAGCAAGGGCGCGTGCTTGCTCGCGACCGCGCGGATGAAGTCGATGCCCGAGAAGCGAGTGAACTGCGCTTCGTCGGCGATCACCGCCTGGAGCGCCTGCACCGTGCCGCGCCCGCCCAGCACCTTGGCGTCGAGGCCTTCCTTGGCGAAATGCCCGCCGGAATAGGCGTTCATCATGTCGATGAAGTCGGAATCGTAGCCGAAGGGGGTGATGAGCGTCACCGGCTCGGCGGCCCGTGCATAGCGAAGGATGGCAGGAAAGCCGCTCACGGCCGCACCGGCGGCTGTGGTGGCAAGGAATCGGCGTCGTGTCGTCATCTCGCTCCTCCCGTCTGCCGCGCTGGCGCCGCGCGGATGCTTTTGCCTATTCGATCGTCTCGCTAATGCATCGCCGAGCCGCCGTCGACGACCATGGTCTGCCCGGTCATGAAATCGCTGTCGTGCGCGGCGAGGAAGATGAGGGCGCCGACGAGATCCTCCGGCATTTCCTCGCGCTTCAGGCTGCGCGAGGCGACGTTGGCCGTGCGCATCGCGCCATATTCGTTCCGGCCCTTGACCACGTCGCTCAAGGTGAGGCCCGGGGCCAGGGCGTTGCAGCGGATGCCGGCCTCGCCCAGCTCGCGCGCCATCGCCCGCGTCATGGCGACGACCGCGCCCTTGGACGAGACATAGTGCAGCATCATCGGCGTGCCCTTGAACACGGTACCCGAGGCGATGTTGATGATCTTGCCATAGCCTTGCCGGCGCATCACCGGCAGCACCGCCTTGGCGCATTCGAAGGGCCCGCGCGTGTTGACCGTCACCACCCGGTCCCATTCCTCGGACGTGATCTCGAAGAACGGCTTCATCGCGATCTTGCCGAAGAGCGCGGCGTTGTTCACGAGCACCTGGACGCCGCCGAACGCTTCATCGGTCGCGCGCACCAGCGCCGCCACCGCCTGCGGGTCGGTGACGTCGCAGACCCGGCCGATCGCCTCGCCGCCGGCAGCGCGGATTTCCTTCACCACGGCGTCGGGCGCGTCGATGTCGCACACGCTGACGCGCGCGCCCTCGGCGGCGAGCGCCTTGGCGTAAGTGGTGCCGATGCCCTGTGCCGCGCCGGTCACGATCACGGACGTTCCGCTCAAGCGTGCCATGGGTTCCTCCCGCTAGTGGGTCGCCGCCGGTTCCATGCCGGCGTATTCCTTGTCGGTGAGGCCTTGCAGCGCGGGCAGCACCTCGCGCGCGAACAGCCGCAGGTTTCGCTCGGTGAGGTCGCCGGGCAGCGTTGCGAATTGCAGCACGGCGAGGAAATTCTGGAAGCCGAGCGCGCGATGGGCCGCAACGAGCTTGTCGCGCACCGTGTCGGGCGAGCCGCACAGGAATATCCCGGTCTCGATCAGCGCTTCGATCGTCACCTTGCCGCCCTGAATCGACGGCCGCCGCACCGCGCGCATGTTCCTGAGCGACTGCTGCGAGAGATAGCCCGGCGGGAACAGCATCTCGAACGGCAGCGTCAGGTACTTGTTGAACAGCGCCTCGATATGCGGCCGTGCCTCGGCGATCGCGCGCTCGTCGCTGTCGGCGAGATAGATCGGCGCGGCCCAGCCGATCTGCTCCGAGCGCGCGGTGTAGCCGTGCAGCCGCTCCGCCGTCTGGCGATAGAGGTTGAGATAGCGCACTACTGCGGCGATCGGGCTGAAATTCTGCACATAGACATAGCGGCGCGCGGGATGGCTCGCCCACTCGATCGTCTCGGTGCTGCCGAGCGAGGGGCACCAGATCGGCGGATGCGGCTGCTGGTAGGGCCGGGGCCAGACATTGACGTATTCGAAATGATAGTGCCGGCCCTCGAAGGCGAACGGGCCGGGCTTGGTCCAAGCCTCGATCACCAGATCGTGGGCCTCCTGGAAGCGGGCATGGGAAAAGGCCGGGTTGGCGCCGAACGAGAAATATTCGGCGCCGATGCCGCGCACCATCCCCGAGATGAGCCGCCCGCCGGTGATGACGTCGATCATCGCGTGCTCCTCGGCAAGCGTGAGCGGATGCTCGCGCAAGCCGAAGGCGTTCCCGAGGATCGCGATCTTGGCGTTCTGCGTGCGCCGCGACAGCGCCGCGGCCATGACGATGGGCGACGGCATCAGCCCATAGGCGTTCTGATGGTGCTCGTTGACCGAAATGCCGTCGAAGCCCAATTCGGCGGCCAGCTCGAGTTCGTCGAGATAGCGGTTGTAAAGCTCGTGCCCCTTGACCGGATCGAAATAGGTATTCGGTAGCACCACCCAGTCGGTCCGGTACTTCTCCTGATAGTTCATGTCGAGATAGGCATAGGGCATCAGGTGGAAGAACAACACGTTCATGCCGCATCCTCCCGGATGAAGCGGCGGATCTCGGCGGCGAAGCGCTGCGGCTGCTCGACCGGCATGAGATGTCCTGTTCGCGGCAGCATGACGAGGCCGGCGCCGGCGATCAGCTCCTTGAGACGCGCGCCATAGGCGGGCGGGATGATGCGGTCGTCCTCGCCCCACAGAATGCGGGTCGGCCGGTCGATGCGGTGCAGCCATTTCTCGAGCTTGGGATTGAACAGGCGCGGCTGCCAGCACAGTTTCGCCGCCTGGAACCGATTGCGGTCGGCGATCTCCTGCAATTCGGGCGTCGCGGTGAGCGACGCGTTCCACGCCTGCCAGCCGTCGCCGGCGAAAATGAGCCGCGCCAGTTCCTCAGGCGTGCAGATGAACATGTCGGCGCGCGGCACGCCCGGGACGCGGATACCGGCCGCGGCGGCGAGGATCAGGCTCTTGATGCGCGCGGTCGAGCGGATCGCCATCTCGAGCGCGGTCCAACCGCCGAGCCCATGGCCGACCACATGCACGTCCTCGAGGCCGAGCATTGCCAGCAGATCGAGATAGAGAAAGGCGAGATCCGGCACGTCGTCGATCCAGTCGAACGCATCGGAATGGCCGAAGCCCGGATGATCGGGGGCGAGCACCGTGAAATCCTGTGCCAGCGCGTCCATCGCCGGATCGGAACCGGCATATCCTTGCGCGCCGTGCAGGAACAGTACCGGCGCGCCCTTGCCGCCGCGCCGTAGATTGAGCTTCGCGCCCCGCAACTCGACGAAGGTTTCTTCGAGCATCGCCGTCCCCGTCCTCCGCGCGCACTACGGAAAGACTACCGGCGCGCCGGTTCACCCGCAACAGTGCGGCTCAACGCCACAGCCCGCGCAGCTCGGTTGCGACCACGCGCTCGTAGGGCACGTCGCCCGCGAGGACGCCGACGTCGCGGGCAAATTCATTCATGCGGGCCACCGATGCTTCCGAGATGGCGGCGTCGTAGAAGGGAAGGTCGCGGCGGATCAGTTCGGCGATGAGCTCGGCCTCGGCCGGCGGGAAGAGCTTGCGGCCGACCGCTGTCGCGCGCGCGACATCTTCTTTCAGCGCGCGATGGGTCTTGACGATGGCGCGGACCGCGCCTGCGGCGGCTTCGGGCGACGCGGCAATGAGGCGATCGGTCGTCGCGATCGACGCCATGGTGTAGTCGAAGCATTCCTTCGGCCCGTCGCCGCGGCGCACGTCGGCAATGACGGTGCCGTAGCCGCCGCGCACGGCGACCTCGGTTCCCATGCCGTTGGCCCAGAACCCGTCGATCTTGCGCTCCTCGAGCGCCTTCGCCGCGAATAAGCCGAAATTGACGGTGCCGCCGCCAGTGAAAGCGCCCGGCACCGGCGCGATACTGACGCCGTCGCGCACCGGATCGATGCCCGCGGCGATCAGCATCCGCTTCAGCCCCATATCCACCCATGGTGCGGCGCCGATGGTGCGGCCCTTGACTACGGAAAGATCGCCGCGCGTTCCGCCGAAATCGCGGTGCATTACCAGGAACCAGTACATGCCCTGGCCCTGCGCGCAGATGAGCTTCACGCCCTGCCATTGCGGAAAGGCCGCGAGCGCCGAATGCGCCGAGCCGCCGACGAAGTCGATCGTGCCGTCGTGCATCTGGCGGTAGCAGTTGTCGACCGGATAGACCAGCTCGAGCGTCACGTCGAGCCCTTCCTCCCGGAAGAACCCCAGCTCGACCGCGGCCGCCGCGGGGAAATAGGAGGGCGAGATAAGGTCGGGGATGGCGAGCTTCATCGCAGGTTATTTCCCACTCTCGTCGTAATAATGAATCTCGTAGAGGAGGCAGCCGGCATCGGAGCGGAACGGTCCGTGCCAGGCGCCGGGCGGGCGGCAGGCATAGGTCGGCGCGTGGAACGGCTTGCCGCCCTTGCCGAGCGTGTCGTTGCCGACGACGAGATCGCCCGAGACGAGATACACCTCCTCCCAATGGTCGTGGACGAAGGGCGCGGTGGTGTAGCTGCCGGGCGCGAAGCGCAGGAGCCGCGTGCGGCTGCCCATCTTGCGCGTCTCGTCGAGGTCGCTCGCCAGAATTTTCTGCTGAATGCCCGGCGGATAGCCCGCGATCGTCTCCCAGCCGCTTTCCATGTCGACGGGGCGGAACTCGAGGTGCGGCTTGTTCATCGGCATCGGCGCGGTTCCCTCTATTGCGCTGCGGCTGCGGCCGGATCACGGCCGTCGGTGGCGTTGCGCTCGAGACAGGCGACCACCATGTCGGTCGGCATGATATCGCCGAAATTGAGATAGAAGGCGGTGAGCGAGGCATTGTGCTCGGCGTCAGTGGTGGCGGCGTTGCCGTCCGTCACCATGATGGTCTTGAAGTTCATCATCATCGCATCGCGCGCCGTCGATTCGCAGCACACGTTGGTGACGGTGCCGGTGACGATCACGCTGTCGATGCCGCGCCCGCGTAGGATGCGGGCGATGTCGGACGAGCCCGGCAGGAACGCGCTGAACCGCTCCTTGTCGATGACGAGGTCATCGGGCAAGGCTTCGAGCTCGGGCCACAATTCATATCCCTTGCCGCCGGGGGTGAGCGCGCCGATGCGCTTTTCGGCCGCCGCCGGCGTCAGCATCCCGTAATAGGTCGACCACGCCGTCAGTGAATCCGGCGTGAAGCGCGTCTTGACCCAGACGACGGTGCCGCCGGTTGCGCGCAGCATGCGGGCGATGCGGTTGATGTTGGGCACGATCTCGGGCGCCGTCGCGCATGGCGAATGGCCGACGCCAGGCAGCATGAAGGCGTTCTGCATGTCGATGACGACGAGCGCGGTTCGGCGCGGATCGAGGTCGTCGAAGCAATGCGGCTTGCCGCGCCGCGCGATGATCCGGTCGACGACGGATGGGGGGATCGAGACCTGGTGCATGGTTGTCCTCCGCGAGCGGGCTTTGAAGCTTGACAGACCGCGGCGCCGCATTCAAGAACGCTAGGCCCCGTGGCGCGCGGGCGGAAGAGGTCCATGGCGGACGATGATCGACGCGTTCTGATCGCGGGCGGCGGGCCGGTCGGGCTGCTCGCGGCACTGCTCCTGGCGCGCCGCGGCATCGCCGTGCGGGTGTTCGACGCCAATGATGGCCCGCAGGCCGACCCGCGCGCCGCCACCACCCATCCCGCGACGCTCGAACTGCTCGGCGCGGCCGGGCTCGTCAATGACATGGTCCGCGTGGGGCTCGTCGCGCCGGTGGTGCAGTTCTGGGACCGCCCGACCGGCACGATGGTGGCGTCGTTCGATCACGCGCTCATCAAGGACGACACGCGCTATCCCTTCGTCGTGCAGTGCGAGCAGTTCAAGACCGCGCAGCTCATCCTCGGCCGGCTGGCGCATCTTCCGGGGGTCGAGCTTCTGTGGGGCCACGAGGTCGTCGCGGTCGCCCAGCACGGCGATCGGGTCGGCGTTGAGGTGCGCGGCTTCGATGGTCGGGTCGCGCGCCACGACGGCGCGTTCCTGATCGGCGCCGATGGCGGCCGCAGCGCCGTGCGCAAGGCCTGCGACATCGAGTTCGAGGGCTTCACCTGGCCCGAGCGCTTCGTCGTCCTGACGACCAGCTTCGATTTCGCGGCCTCGCGCGGCTATGGGCCGCGCAGCTACTTCGCCGATCCCGACGAGTGGTGCAACTGCTTCAAGGTCGCGGCCGACGGCCCGCCGGGCCTGTGGCGCACGGTATTCCCGACCCGGCCCGGCGAAACCGACGACGACGTGATGAGCGACGGTGCCGTCCAGGCGCGGCTGCAGAAATTCTTCCCCGCGCCGCGCCCCTACGACATCGTGCACCGTAACCTCTACGTCACCCATCAGCGCGTCGCCGCGCGTTTCCGCCAGGGCCGCGTGCTGCTCGCGGGCGATGCGGCCCATGTCAACAATCCGATCGGCGGCATGGGCCTCAACGGCGGCATCCAGGACGCGGCGAATCTGGCGGAGAAGCTCGCGCACGTTCTGCTCGACGGCGCGCCCGAACGCCTGCTCGATCTCTACGACCTTCAGCGCCGCACCGTCGCGGTCGAATTCGTGCAGCAGCAGTCGATCGAGAACAAGAAGCGGCTCGAGGCGCGCGATCCCGCGCTCCGCCGCACCAACCTCGCCGAGCTGCACGCGATCTCGCTCGATCCCGCGCGGGCGCGGCAGTTCCTGCTGCGCAGCTCGATGATCGCCATGCAGCGCCGCGCCGCCGCCATCGCCCTTGAGGAGTGAAGCCCATGAGCGCCCGCAATCCCGCCACGCCCCTTCCGACCAGGCGCCCCTTCGTCGGATCGACCGCTGGCTTTGCCGCCGGCAGCGACACGCCGCGCGATTATCTCGAACGCTGCCTCGAAGCCATCGCTACGCTCGAGCCCAAGATCGGCGCCTTCGTCAATCTCAATCGCGACGGTGCGCAGGCGGCGGCGGACCGGTCGAGCGCGCGCTGGAAGGCGGGCAAGCCGCTTTCGCCCATCGACGGCATGCCGGTCGGCATCAAGGACATCATCGAGACCGCGGACATGCCGACCGAGATGGGCTCGCCGATTTTCGCCGGCTGGCGGTCCGGGCGCGATGCCGCCACCGTTGCCGCGCTGCGCGAGGCGGGTGCGGTCGTGCTCGGCAAGACCGTCACCACCGAATTCGCCTCTACCGAGCCGCGCGGCACGCGCAATCCGTGGGACCTCGAGCGCACGCCTGGCGGCTCGTCGAGCGGCTCGGCCGCCGCCGTCGCGGTCGGTATGCTGCCCGCGGGGCTCGGGACCCAGGTCATCGGCTCGATCGTCCGGCCGGCGAGCTTCTGCGGCGTCTATGGCTTCAAGCCGAGCGTCGGCGCGATCAACCGCGGCGGCAGTCTCGACGGGCTGAGCCAGAGCTGCCACGGCGCGCTGGCGGCGACGCTCGCCGACGCCTGGGCGACCCTGCGCGAGATTTCCGCGCGCGCCGGCGGCGATCCCGGCTATCCCGGCCTCGCCGGCCCGCGCGCCTGTCCCGAGGCGAAAAAGCCGCGCCGGCTGGCGCTGCTCGAAGGTCCCGGGTGGACGGCGATAACGGACGCGGCGCGCGCCGCGCTCGCGGCGACGGTCGCGCGGCTCAAGGCGGCGGGGGTCGAGATTCTGACGCGCAGCGACACGCCCGCGCTGGCGGCGGTCGAGACCGCGCTCCAGGACGCCAACGCCATTGCGCGCTCGATCAATTCCTGGGAGTTCCGTTGGCCGCTCAACCTTTGGCGCGACAATCCTGGCTTGAGCCAGGCGATGCGTAACCGCCTGGTCCAGGCCGAGGCGATGAGCCGCGAGGATTTCGCGGCGCTCCTTGCCGAGCGCAGCCGCATCCGCGGGGTCTATGCAAGCCTCGGCGCACTCTGCGACGGCTGCGTCACGCTGCCGGCGACGGGCGCGGCGCCGCTGGGGCTCGGCTCGACCGGCAATACGATCTGCGCCGTCGCCGGCTCGCTTCTCGGCGTGCCGGCGCTGTCGCTGCCGCTGCTCACGGTCGAGGACCTGCCGCTCGGGCTCCAGATCATGGGCTTCGAGCAGCAGGACGCCGCAGCGGTCGCGACCGCCGCCTGGATCGACCGGCTGTTCGCCCAGGCTTGACGCCCTGGCGCCGCTCAGCGGTCGCGGCGGATGATGAAGCCGTTGGCGACGGGCTCGAGCCGATGCGGCGGTAGTACGCCATCGCATCGGGCGCCGAGAGGAGCAGGAGCATGCATCCGCCGCCGGCGACGTCGGCGGACGGATCGTTCATGGCGGGGTCTCCCGATGACGACTCATGTCGTCACGCGTGCGCGCAGGCGCCGGGCGGCGGTCTCGCGCCACAGGATGTAGAGGCCCGAGCCGACGACGATGGCCGAGCCCAGGTACAGCATCGGCGTCGGCACGTCGCCCCAGACCAGAAACCCGACGATCGTCGCCCACACCAGCGCAAGATAATTGAACGGCACCACCGCCGAGGCCGGCGCCAGGTGCAGGGACTTGGTCCACCAGTATTGCGACACGCCGTTGAGCACGCCGGCCGCCGCCAGCAGCGCGAAATCGACCGGCCTCGGCAGGATGAAGCCGAACGGCAGCAACGCCGCGGTGAAGAGCGTCAGCAGGCTGATCTGATAGACGACCAGCGTCTCGGTCGATTCCGTCGCGCTCATCTTGCGGATCGCCACCGCGACGGTCGAGATCATGATGGCGTTGCCGAGCGCGAAGACGGCGCCGAGATGAAGGCTCTCTCGTCCCGGATCGACGACCAGCAGCACGCCGACGAAGCCGATCGCCAGGGCCGACCAGCGGTGGAGGCCGACCCGCTCCTTGAGCACGACGATCGACAGGAGCGTGGTGAAGAGCGGTGCCGAAAAGCTGATCGCCACCGCGCCCGCCAGCGGCATCAGCTTGAAGGCGATGAAGATCGACGTCATCGAGCAGAGCTGCGACAATGCGCGCTTGATGTGGTCGCCGATCCGTTCCGTCCGCACCACCCCGAGCCCGTGCCGCGGCAGGGCGATGAGATAGCTGGGCACGAGGGCGAACAGCGAGCGGAAGAACGCGACCTCGCCGACGGGATAGAGCGCCACCTCCCACTTGACCAGCGCATTGACGCCGGCAAAGCCGATCGTTGACGCGATCATGTAGAAGATGCCGCGGACCACCACGTCGCGCTGCGGCGCCGGCATCTTAATCTGCATGGAATAAGATGGCGGACCGCCGCGGCCGGAAACCTGTGTCCGGCCGCGGCGGCGCAACAGGCTACTGCGCCGCGACCGCCATGCGGCCGGCGACGCGGGCGATCGCCGCGGCCGCGTTGCCGCCGAGAATCGCCGCCTTGTCGGCGTCGCTGATGCGCGCTTCGGCGATCGCCTTCTGCGTCCAGTCCATGCCGAAGGTGGTGCCGTCGGAGCCGAACACGATCTTGTCCGCGCCATAGACCTCGACCGCCCGCTCGATCGAGCGCGCGCCCAGCGAGTTGCAGTCGACGATGACGCGCGCGGCGCGGAAGCGCTTCGACGGCAGCTCGTTGCCCGGATCGTCGACCAGCGTGCGATGGTCCATGCGCTCGACCTCGAACGGGATGTTGCCGCCGAGATTGTGGCTCATCATGGTGAGGTTCGGATACTTCGCCAGGAAATCGGTGAGGCAGAACGTCAGCATGTTGGACGAGATGCGCGCCTGCATGTCGAGCGTGCCGATGCGCAGGCGGCGATTGTCGGAAAGGTCGGGCTGCGGCGCCTCGGCGTCGTTGGGCAGCCGGCCGTAATGCGCCAGGATGACCGCGCGGTGCCGGTCGGCCGACTGGAGCAGCGGCGCGATCTTCTCGGCGCGCTTGGCGGACAGGAAGGCATCGCCGGGAATGATGCAGCCGACGAGCCCCGGCAGCGACATGGCGCGCTCGAATTCGGCCACCGCCGCTTCGATCGAGCCGATCGGGATCGCCGCGAAGGCGGTGAGCCGGTCGGGATACCGCACGCAGGCGGCCGAGATCGCGTCGTTATAGGCGCGGCACAGCGGCACCGAATCGTCGAGCGGCAGCGACGCGATGTCCTGGAGCTGGTTCGACAGGACCGCGTGGGTGACGCCGTTCTTGTCCATTTCGGCGAGCCGCCGCTCGACGCTGTCGAAGCCGTCGGGAAGCGCGGCGCGGCTGTTCAGAAGCGAGTTCATGTATTCCTTGCCGTCCTCGCCGCGGATGATCATTGGCGGCTTGGTACGCGCGCGGAGCGCATCGGCAAGACCCTTCGGAACGATGTGAGAATGCATGTCGACGGTCTTCATGGGCGCGTCGCGGCCGCGGGGCCGCCCTTTCGGTCAGTTGATCGCAAAATGTTATCGGAGTCGCGCTCCTGGCGCAACAATGTGCCGATCAAGGCCCTGTCGCGGCAATGGCGGGGAGCTGCGACTGGTTCCAGCCGCCGCCCAGGGCCTCGATCAGCGTGACCGAGGCGGCGAGACGGCTTTCCTGCAGGTTCAACACCGTCTGCTCGTCGCCCAGCGCGGTGGTCTGGGCGACGACGACGGTGGTATAGGCGACCGTGCCGGCCTGGTACTGGGCGAGCGCGAGCTGCTCGGCCGCCCGCGCGTCGCGCAGCGCACGCGCCTGGACCTGCGCCTGCTGCCCGAGAATGCGCAGCGATGCCAGCGCGTCCTCCACCTGCTGGAAGGCCGCGAGCACGGTCTGGCGGTACAGCGCCACGTTCTGGTCGTAGAACGCGCGCGCCGCCGCCACCTGCGCGCCGCGCAGGCCGCCTTCGAACACCGTCCCGGCGAGCTGCGCGCCGAGCGACCAGGCGGAATTTGCGGCCGAGAACAGGTTGCCGAGTTCCGTACTGGCGAAACTGAGCGTGCCGGTCAGCGTGAGATCGGGAAAGTAGGCGGTCTCGGCGATGCCGATCTGGGCGTTGGCCGCCGCCATCGCGCGCTCGGACGCGGCGATGTCGGGACGGCGCTCGAGCAGCGTCGAGGGCAGTCCGGGCGGCATCACCGGAACCGCGGTCGCGAGCGGCCCCGGCGCCAGCGTGAGTTCCGCCGGCGGCTTGCCGATCAGCACGGCGATCGCGTGCTCCAGCGCCGCGCGCTGTACGCCCAGCGCGATATCCTGTGCTTGCGCGTTCTCGAGCTGCGTCTGCGCCGTCAGCACGTCGGTCTGGGCGGAGAAGCCGGCGTTGAACTGGTTGCGCACGATCGCGAGCGCTTGCTGATCGGCCTTGACCGTGGCGTCGAGTATGTCTTTCAACGCGTCGTCGGTCCTGAGCTGGAAATAATCGGTGGCGAGCGAGGCCTGGGCCGAAAGCCGCGCCGCGGCGAGATCGGCGGCGCTCGCCTGGGCGTTGGCGACGTCGCTTTCGACCGTGCGGGCGATGCGGCCCCAGATGTCGGGAACCCAGCTCACGTCCGGGCCGGCGCTGAACGAATTCTGCACCACGCTGCCGCCGCCGCCGCGCCCGGCGGAGGTCGAGAACGGCTGGCTCGAGCGGGAACCCGAGGCGGCAGCGGACACGGTCGGGAAGTATCCGGCCCTCGCTTCGGCGACGATCGCGCTCGCCTCGCGGAAGGCCGCTGCGCTCGCCTTCAGCGTCTGGTTGGAGATGGCGACCTGCCGCTCCAGCGAGTCGAGCACGGGATCGTGGTAGACCGACCACCACGCGCTCGCGCTTCCCGCCTCGCCGGGTTGCGCCGGCTTCCAGCCGTCGAGCTCCTTGTAAGCGGGCGGCGTGGCCGCGGCCGGACGCCGATAGCTGGGTCCGATGGTGCAGGCACCGAGCGCCAGGAGTGCCGCGGCAGCGGCGATATGAATTCGGTTTGCCATGTCTAATCGCCGCTCGCCGGCGCGTGCGCCTGGCCGTGCCCGCGCCCGCCGCTCCACACGCGCTGCGCCCACAGGCGGAAGCGGTCGAGATAGAGATAGATCACCGGCGTGGTGTAGAGCGTCAGGACCTGGCTCACCAGCAGCCCGCCGACGATCGAGATGCCGAGCGGCCGGCGCAGCTCGCTGCCTTCGCCGGCGCTGAGCGCGAGCGGCAGCGCGCCGAACATCGCCGCCATGGTCGTCATCATGATCGGGCGGAAGCGCAGCAGGCAGGCGCGGTAGATCGCCTCGCGCGAGCCGAGATTCTGGTTGCGCTCGGCGTCGAGCGCGAAGTCGATCATCATGATCGCGTTCTTCTTGACGATGCCGATGAGCAGGATGACGCCGATGAGCGCGATCAGGCTGAACTCGGACTTGGTGACCAGGAGCGCCAGCACCGCGCCGACGCCGGCCGAGGGCAGGGTCGAGAGAATGGTGATCGGATGGACATAGCTCTCGTAGAGCACACCCAGCACGACGTAAACGGCGGCGAGCGCGGCGCCGATGAGATAGGGCTCGGTCTCGACCGACTGCTGGAACACGCGCGCGGTGCCTTGGAACGAACCGTGGATCGAAGTCGGCACGCCGATATTCAGCATTGCCGCATTGACGGTCGCAGTGGCGGCGCTCAGCGACGTGCCCGGCGCGAGGTTGAACGAGATCGTGTTGGCGACGAACAGGCCCTGATGATTGACGTTGAGCGGGGCGTTGCCGGGACCGAAATGGGTGATCGCGGCGAGCGGCACCATGGTCTCGCCCCGGGTGCTGACGGCGGCGCCGGTTGAGGCGCCGCTACGGCCGGTCGCGGCGATCGCGTTGGTGCTCTGGTTGCGGGCCGCGTCGGCGGCGACCGTCGCGGCCGAGGTCGAGGCCGACGCGCCCTTGCCCGAGACGGTTCCCGCCACGGCATTCGTTCCCTGCACGCCGCCCACCGCGCCGCCCGAGGTGCTGACGTAGATGTCCTTCAGCGCTTGCGGGCTCTGCCAGAACTGCGGCGCCACCTCCATGACGACGTGGTACTGATTGAGCGGATTGTAGATGGTCGAGACTTGGCGCTGGCCGAAGGCGTCATAGAGCGTGTTGTCGATCGCGCTCGCGCTGACGCCGAGCCGCGCCGCCGTCGCGCGGTCGATCACGAGATCGGTCTCGAGTCCCTTGTTCTGCTGGTCGCTGTTGACGTCGCGCAGTTGCGGGAGCTTCTGCAGCGCGGCAAGAATCTTCGGCGTCCAATCGTTTACGTCCTCGAACGTGTCGCCCTGGATCGTGTACTGATACTGCGCGTAGCTGGCGCGGCCGCCGGTGCGGAAATCCTGTACCGCCTGCAGGAACAACTGGGCGCCGGGAACCTGGGCGAGCTTCCCGCGCAGCCGGCCGATCACCCGGTCCGCCGAAAGACGCCGCTCGGAGAGCGGCTTGAGCTGGATGAACACGAAGCCCGAATTCGCCGAGGCGCCGCCGGTGAAGCCGACGACGCTGTCCACGGCCGGATCCTTGCGGACGATGGCGATGAACTGCGACAGCTTTTTCTGCATGAGCTGAAACGAGATGCTCTGGTCGGCGCGGATGCCGCCGATGATGCGCCCCGTATCCTGTTGCGGAAAGAATCCCTTCGGCACGATGACGTAGAGAAAGACATTGAGCCCGAGCGTCGCCAGCAGCAGCAGCGTGATCGCGAGCGGATGCCGCAGCGCCCAACGCAGCGAGCGCGCGTAGCGGGCGAGCGTGGCGTCGAACGCGCGCGCCAGCGCCGCCGCCAGCCGCCCAGGCGGACCCACCTGTGGCGGGCGGAGGACGCGCGCGCACAGCATCGGCGTCGTCGTCAGCGACACGGCGAGCGAGACCAGCACCGCCAGCGACAGCGTCATGCCGAACTCGCGGAAGAATCGCCCGACGATGCCGCCCATGAGGATGATCGGGATGAAGACGGCAACGAGCGACAGGCTCATCGAAAGGACCGTGAAGCCGACCTCGCGCGCGCCCATGAGCGCCGCCTGGAAGCGCGGCACGCCCGCCTCGATGTGGCGCGAGATGTTCTCGAGCACGACGATCGCGTCGTCGACGACGAACCCGGTCGATACCGTCAGCGCCATCAGCGACAGGTTGTCGATGCTGTAGCCCAGCAGATACATGAATCCGAAGGTGCCGAGGATCGACACCGGCACGGCGACGCTCGGTATCAGCGTCGCCCGGCCGTTGCGCAGAAACAGGAACACGACCATGATCACGAGGCACGCGGAGATGACGAGCGTGCGTTCCACATCGGCGAGCGAGGATCGGATCGTGGTCGAGCGGTCGGCGGCGACGGAGATGTCGATCTGCGGCGAGATCGACGCTGCGAGCTGCGGCAAGAGCGCCCTCACCCGGTCGACGGTGTCGATGATGTTGGCGTCGGGCGCGCGGTAGATGATGACCAGCACCGCCGGCTTGCCGTTGGCGAGCCCGGCGTTGCGGATGTTCTCGACCGAATTGGTCACCTCGGCCACGTCGGAAAGATGCACCGCCGCGCCGTTGCGGTAGGCGATGACGAGATTGCGATAGTCGGCGGCCGCCCGCGCCTGGTCGTTGTCGTAGATCTGGTAGCGGAGCTTGCCATCTTCGATCGCGCCCTTGGGGGCGTGCGCGTTCGCCGCCGCCAGCGCCGCGCGCACGTCCTCGAGCCCGATGCCGTACTTGAACAGCGCCTGCGGGTTGATCTCGACGCGGACGGCCGGCAGCGACGAGCCGCCGACATCGACCTCGCCCACGCCCTCGACCTGCGAGAATTTCTGCTCCAGCACGGTGGTCGCCGCATCATAGAGCTGGCCGCGGTCCAGCGAGGTGGAACTGAGCGCGATGATCAGGATCGGCGCGTCGGCGGTGTTGACCTTGCGATAGGTGGGATTGCTGCGCAGGCTGGTCGGCAGATCGGCGCGGGCGGCGTTGATCGCCGCCTGGACATCGCGGGCCGCGCCGTCGATGTCGCGGTCGAGCCCGAATTGCAGCGTGATGCGCGTCGATCCCTGGCCGCTCGACGAGGTCATCTCGTCCACGTCGGCGATCTGGCCGAGATGGCGCTCCAAGGGCGTCGCCACGCTCGTTGCCATGACCTCGGGACTCGCCCCCGGCATCTGCGCCTCGACCGAGATCGTCGGCAGATCGACCTGCGGCAGCGGCGCCACCGGGAGCTGAAAGAACGCGACCGCGCCCGCGAGCGCGATGGCGAGCGTCAACAGCGTGGTCGCGACCGGCCGGCGGATGAAAAGCTCGGTCGGGGTCACGACGCGACGCCCTCGGCGCCGTCGGTGCGCGCGCCGCCCTTGGCGCCGAGCCGGACCGCGAGCCGGTCGAAGGCCAGGTAGACCACGGGCGTCGTGAACAGCGTCAGCAACTGGCTGACGATGAGGCCGCCGACGATGGTGAGGCCGAGCGGGTGCCGGAGCTCGGAGCCGGTGCCGGTGCCGACCATCAACGGCAGTGCGCCCAGAATCGCCGCCATCGTCGTCATCAGGATCGGCCGGAAGCGCAGCAGCGCCGCCTGGAAGATCGCCTCGCGCGGGCTCTTGCCGGCGGTGCGCTCGGCGTCGAGCGCGAAGTCGATCATCATGATCGCGTTCTTCTTGACGATGCCGATGAGCAGCACGATGCCGATGATGGCGACGACGGTGAGCTCGCTGCCGGCGAGGATCAGCGCCAGCAGCGCGCCGATGCCGGCGGACGGCAGCGTCGAAAGGATCGTCACCGGGTGGACGAAGCTCTCATAGAGCACGCCCAGGACGATATAGACCGTGACGACCGCCGCGAGGATCAGGAACAGTTCGTTCCGCAGCGAACTCTGGAAGGCAAGCGCCGCGCCCTGGAAGCTCGTGATGACGCTTTGCGGCAGCCCGATCGCCTGCGCCGCCTGCCGGATCGACGTCACCGCCGCGCCGAGCGAGGCGCCGGGCGCGAGATTGAACGACACGACCGCGGCCGGGAACTGGCCGAGATGGTCGATCTGCAAGGGCGCGGTCTCGACGTGGAATTGAGCCATGACGGAGAGCGGCACCTGGCCGGTGCCGGTCGCGGACGGCAGATAGATCGACGACAGGTCGCGCACCGAGGATTGCAGCTTCGGGTCGTTCTCGAGAATCACGCGGTACTGGTTCGACTGCGTGAAGATGGTGGAAATGATGCGCTGGCCGAACGCGTCGTAGAGCGCATTGTCGATCGTCGCGGGCGTGATACCGAACCGTGCGGCGGTCTCGCGGTCGATGGTGATGTAGGCGGCAAGCCCGGTGCCCTGGAGATCGCTCGCCACGTCCGCCAGTCCGGGCGTGTGGTTGAGCCGGTCCACCAGCTTCGGGACCCACTGGTCGAGCACGGAGGGATCGGCGTCCTCGAGGATGAACTGGTATTGCGCGCGGCTCACCGTGGTGTCGATGGTGAGGTCCTGCACCGGCTGCAGGTAGAGCGTGATGCCCGGCACCCCCGCGACTTCCTGCTCGAGGCGGCGGATCACCGTGGTCACGTCGTCCTGGCGCTGGTCCGTGGGCTTGAGATTGATGAGGAAGCGGCCGCTGTTGAGCGTGGTGTTGGTGCCGTCGACGCCGATGAAGGAGGACAGGCTTTCGACGTCCCGGTCCTTGAGAATCGCGGCGGCGAGCGCCTGCTGCTGCGACGCCATCGCGGCGAAGGAAACCGTCTGCGACGCCTCGGAGATGCCCTGGATGAGCCCAGTGTCCTGCACCGGAAAGAAGCCCTTGGGAATCACCACGTAGAGATAGGCGGTCAGCCCCAGGGTCGCGACCGCGACCAGAAGCGTGAGCGGCTGATGGTCGAGGACACGGACGAGCGCGCGCCCATAGGCCGCGATCAGCCCACCGAATTGCCGGCGGCTCCAGCGCTGGAGCCGGGTCTCCTTCGTCTCGCTCGGCCGGCGCAGCAGCTTGGCGCAGGCCATCGGCACCACCGTCAGCGAAACCGCGGCCGAGATCAGGATCGTCACGGCGAGCGTGATCGCGAATTCGCGGAACAGCCGCCCCACCACATCGCCCATGAACAGCAGCGGGATCAGCACCGCGATGAGCGAGACGGTGAGCGAGATGATGGTGAACCCGACCTGCTCGGAACCCTTCAGCGCCGCCTCGAGCGGAGATTCGCCTGCCTCGATATGGCGCTGGATGTTCTCGATCATCACGATCGCGTCGTCGACGACGAAGCCCGCGGCGACGGTCAGCGCCATCAGCGACAGGTTGTTGAGGCTGAACCCCAGCATGTACATGGCGCCGAACGTGCCGACGAGGGACAGCGGCACCGACAGGCTGGGAATGAACGTCGCGCGCGTGCTACGCAGAAAGACGAAGATCACCAGCACCACCAGCAGGACCGCGAGCGTGAGTTCGAACTCCACGTCGTGCACCGAGGCGCGGATGGTGACGGTGCGGTCGGTGAGCACCGCCACGTCGATGGTCGGCGGCAGCGTCTGCTGCAGCTTGGGCAGCAGCGCCTTGATCCGGTCCACCACCGCGATGACGTTGGCGCCGGGCTGGCGCTGGATGTTGAGGATCACCGCGGGCGTCAAGTTCTTCCACGCGGCGAGCTTGTTGTTCTCGGCGCTCTGCACCACCTTGGCCACGTCGCTGAGCCGGACCGGCGCGCCGTTGCGATAGGCGATCACCAGGTCCTTGTAGGCGGCGGCGTCGCTGAGCTGATCGTTGGCGTTGATGGTGTAGGAGCGCATCGGCCCGTCGAAATTGCCCTTGGGCGTGTTGACATTGGCGTTGGCGACGGTGGTGCGCAGATCGTCGATGTTGAGCCCGTACGCGGCGAGCTTGCGCGTATCGGCCTCGATGCGGACGGCGGGACGCTCGCCGCCGTTGATGCTGACGAGGCCGACGCCGGAAAGCTGCGAGATCTTCTGCGCCAGCCGCGTGTCGGCGTAGTCTTCGACCTGCGGCAGCGGCACCGTCGCCGAGGTGAGCGCAAGCGTCAGGATCGGCGCGTCGGCGGGATTGACCTTGGCATAGATCGGCGGCGCCGGCAGGTCGCTCGGCAGCAGGTTGCCCGAGGCGTTGATCGCCGCCTGCACCTCCTGCTCGGCGATGTCGAGGCTGAGATCGAGATTGAACTGCAAGGTGATGACGGAGGCGCCGATCGCGCTCACCGAGGACATCTGCGCAAGCCCGGGCATCTCGCCGAACTGACGCTCGAGCGGCGCCGTCACCGAGGCCGTCATCACGTCCGGGCTGGCGCCGGGATAGAAGGTCTGGACCTGGATGGTCGGGTAATCGACCTCGGGCAGCGCCGCGAGCGGCAGGAACTGGAAGGCGAGGATGCCGACCAGGAGAATCGCCAGCATCAGCAGCGAGGTCGCGACCGGGCGCAGGATGAACGGGCGCGACGGATTCATGCGCGACTCAGGTTCAGGCGGGACGGCGGTGCGGGCTCACGGCCCGTTGCCGCGCTGGCCTTGGCCCGGCGGGGTGGCGCCGCCCTGCGGCGGCGGGCTCGGAGCTGCCGCCGCCGTGCTGCCCGATTCCGGCCGCTGCACCACCTTGGCGCCGTCGCGCAGCTTGTCGGCGCCGTCGACCACGACCTTGTCACCCGGCGACAGCCCTTTTGTCACCGCGACGCTCTCGCCGTCCTGCGGCCCGAGCGTGATCTTGGTCAGGGCGACGGTGTCGTCCCGCTTGACCATGAAGACGAAGGTTCCGGGCTGCCCGCGCTGGACCGCCGCGACCGGGATCACCGTCGCGTTCTGCAGCGTGTCGATCAGCAGCCGCGCGTTGACGAACTGGTTGGGAAACAGCACCTCGTCCGGATTGGCGAAATCGGCGCGCAGATTCACCGTCCCGGTGGTCGTGTTGATTTCGCTGTCCACGGCCGACAGCATGCCGTCGGCGAGCTTGGTAGTGCCACTGCGGTCATAGGCGGTCACCGGCAGCTTCGCGCCCGCGTTGAGCCGCTTCATCACCGCCGGCAGCTCGTCCTCGGGCAAGGTGAAGATCACCGAAATGGGATGCATCTCGGTAATGACGGCGAGGTTCGACGTGCCGCCAACCTGGACATAGTTGCCGGGATCGACCTCGCGCAGGCCGATGCGGCCCGTGATCGGCGAGACAATACGGCAATAGCTCAGATTGAGCTTGGCGTTGTCGACCAGCGCCTGGTCCACCCGGACGGTGCCCCCGTCCTGATCGACGACGTATTTCTGATCCTCGGCCTGCTGCCGCGCGATCGCGTTCTGCGCCGCCAGCTTCTGATAGCGCGCGAGGTCGACGCGGTCCTTGTTGAGGATCGCCTGGTCGCGCAGCAGTTGACCCATGTATTGATCGAGCGCCGCCTGATAGGGGCGCGGATCGATCTGCGCCAGGAAGTCGCCCTTCTTGACGTCCTGGCCTTCGGTGAAGCCGACCGAGACGAGCTGACCCGCGATCTGGCTTTGCACCGTCACCGTGGCCAGCGGCGTGACGGTGCCGAGCGCGTTGTAGGTGATGGCGATCGGGCCCTTCGTGGCGGTGGCCTCGACCACCGGGAGCGGGGCGTTGGCGGCGAATTGTCCCGCCGTGAGCCGCGGCCCCGGCCGCGAATGCAGCCACACGACGAACGCGGCCGCGACGACGATGATCAAACCGATCCACAGCACCGGACGCAGCGACGAGCGCTCGCCGCGCGCCGGGTCGGTGAAGTCAGGCCGCGCCGCCGGCTTGTCGGCCGGCTCGTCTGTCTCTTCAACCTGGGGGTGGAGTTCGTCCATGGCGAGCCGATGCGCGTGGGTACGACGGGAACGGCCGTCGCCCGGGCTGGCGCCAAGCTACCCTAACGCACCGTCATCCCGAAAGCACCGGCTCCCGCCATTGCTTATAGGCAGGTCCGGCGGCGCCAATCCCTGCCGCCGCCGGTCGAGCCCCCGGTAAAGCGGCTCGGCCTGTTCGGCCAAGAGCGCGCGAAGGCCGCTGCTCAGCATCGGGCGGGCCGGGTCATCGCCGGTAAAGGGACGGCGTCCGGGGTCCTTGGCGTAGAAACCCGCTTCGCGGCGCATGCACGCCACGTCCGCCTCCGTGAGCGCGATGCCGAGGAACGGCGCGACGCGCTGCCAGACCGCCGCCGGCAGCTCGGCATAGTCGAGAAAGAGGGTGCGGCCGGCGATCTCGGTTGCCGCAGCAAGCATTGCCGCGAGCGCGCGTACGCAAAAAGCGGCGTCGCCGTCCGCGCCGGTCTCGCGGCCGAAGACCGAGGGCGCCCAATCGGGCCGCCCGCGCGCGAGCCAGCCCGGCGGATCGGCGAGCAGCGACATCGCGATCGCCGTCGGATCGCGTTGCAGCCAGATGACCGCCGCCGCTGGAAAGGCGCGGCGGAACAGCTCGATCCGCCGCACGTTCCAGCTCGACAATTTCAGCACGAAATGGCGCTCGTCGCCGAAGCGGCGCTGGCCAAGCGCGCGCACCAGCCGGCGCACCATCCGCACTGCCTCCGGGTCATCGCCCTCGGCCGGCGCAGCGAGCAGCAGCGCGTTGAGCGGCGGTGGCTCGGCGACGACGAGCACGCCTGGCACCGTTCCGAGCAGCCGCGACAGCAGCGTCGAGCCGCAACGCGACGCATGGAACACCAGGAGGTCGGGATCGAGCGACGGCGCCGCGTCGAACGTGGCCAACGCGCCGAGACCAGTGCGGATCAGCGGCGCCGGCGCGCCGCCGGCCCAGCGTTCGACGGTCTGCTGGAAGAACGGCTCGGCGAAGCGCACGCCGCGAAGGTCGCCCCAGTCGAGCGATGGCGCCGCGCCCGCGAGATTGAGCACGACCGGCGTCCAAAAGGCGGGGGGCGGCGTCTCGTGCATGCGCAGCGCCGTCGGCTAGGCGACCGAAGCTGCCGCCGCGAGGCGATCGTGGTCATCCTCGGCATAGCGCACTTCGCCGTCCTCGAGCCGCTCGTTGTTACGGCGGCGGAGCGCCGCATCCTCCTCGGCATAGAGGAATGGCAAAAAGGCATAGCGCCGCCCGCGCCGGATCGGCGTCACCTCGTGCAGCGCACCGGTGGAAAACACGATCGCGCCGCCGACCGGCGCGCGGTAGGTCCGTCGCCCGAATTCGGGAAAGACCAAATCGCAGCCGTCGTAGTCGCCGGTGAGATTGATCGACACTGCGAAGCGGCGATGCGCTGCGCCGGCATTGACGTTGTCGCGGTGACGGACGAAATGGCCGCCGAGCGCGCTGTCGTAGCAGGATACGATGTAACGATCCATGCGCGTGGCGCGGAATTGGAAATAGCGTTCGATCGTCGGCAGCAGCCGGCGCACGATCTGCTCGCGCAGGCTCGCGCGCAGCTCCGGCACGGCGATCACCAGATCCTGCCGGCGCTTCAGGCTGTGATCGATGACGGTCGCGGTCTTGCCGGCCCGGTCGAGAAGGAAGCCGGAATCCTCGCCGCCCACCGCGTCATGCAGCCCGACCAGGAGGTCGCATAGCGCGAAGTCGAGAACCCGCGGCACGATCAGCGCCGGCGCCGTCATCGGCACGCCGCAGGACTCGTCCACCGCCGGCAGCGTCCGCAGCAGCTCGCGCAAGGTCGCGGCGTGGCGTACCGGATCGTCCCAGGCGATATCGGCGACCGCGCGCAGCATCGGATCGAGCACGACCGTGCGCGGCGTGCCGCGTGCGCCATAAAGCCGGCTCGCGGCGCCATCGTAATCGGCGACGAGCGGGACGGCGGGACCGCAGGGTGACAGAAACGCCGCCGTCGCGGACGGCGCGCCGAGCACGGCATAAGCAACGATCCGGTCCCGGTCGAGACGATGCGCTTCCTCGCGCAAAGGGGCGAGAGCAAGCGCCGCACGCGGGTCGTCGATCGCGTCGATGAAGGCGAGCACGATCCAGCGCCCGGCCTCGACATGAAGATCGATCGTCGCGCCGGCCACGGTGTGGGCGCTGAACCACGGCACCGGATCGCCGAGACGAACCATTGACTCCGCCGCGGGCGCGCTAGGGCACATCTTGCGACACACTGTCGAGTCCGTTGGCGGACAGCAGGAACTGCTTCACGCGCTGGGTGCCGTCCGGGACCGCCGCGATGTCGAGCACGTGCTGGCGCTCGTCCGGCGTGAGCGCGCGCTCATAGACCGCCGTCTGGTTCTCGCGCGCATGCGGCACGGCGGCGGCGGCGGCCTCGCCGTAGAGGAAATAGGCGGCGACTGCGTCGGGGCTCGTGCCGATGCCGCGCAAGGCACACCAGGCGAGCAGCTCGATCGCGCGCGGATCGCCCAAGGCCGCCGCGCGCCGCAGCATGTCGAGATCGCCGGGATCGGGCCGATCGGCCTTGATGCGCGCGGCGATCGCAAGAATGGGATCAAGCGGACGCGGCGGAGCGGGCGGCGCAACAACGGTCTCAGGCGGCGGCGCGGCCCGCGCCTGCGTCACATCCGGCGGCTTGGGCAGGGGCGGCGTCGGACGCTGCGCCGGCAGCGGCGGTTCGAGCGACGGGGTCGCGTCATAGCAAACCGCGCCCGGCTTATCGAGGCATTGGAAGCGGCCCGCGAGTGAATAGAAATCGGCCTGCGCCGGCGAAGCGATTGCGAGGGCGAGCGCCAGGGCGGCGGTGAGGGAGCGCAAAAGGCGTGTCATGCCAAAGCTGTTTGGCAAAGACCGTGCCAGGGGGTTTTGCGGCTGATTCAGGGGCCTTGCGCTTTTCGCCTCGGCAGGACTTGCCGGGCGAAAGGCGACGGAGTCGGAAAAAACCGCCGCATTTTGGCCCTTTCCGCGCGATCCTGATGGCTTCGAGCCGACGATTTTGCTAGCGTAGTCACGGTCCGCATCTAAAAATCACGCCAGAACCACGGAAGAGAAAGACCATGGCAACCAGCAAAGCAGCTCCGGCCAAAACGCCGGCCACCGTCACGCTGAAGCATCTCGCCGCGCAGCTTGCCGAGGATCACGAGATCGCCAAAAAGCAGGCCGACGCGATTCTCGGTGACCTCGTCGGATTGGTGACGAAACATCTGAAGCGCGGTGATCGCATCCGCATCGGCGGGCTCGGCATCCTCCAGGTGAGGAAGCGGGCCGCCCGCATGGGCCGCAATCCGGCAACCGGCGAGCCCATCAAGATCAAAGCCAGCAAGAAAGTCGCCTTCCGCGCCGCGAAAGAGCTCAAGGAATCGATCTGAGCCCGCGCCGACTTCCTCGGGCCGCGCCGCAATAGTGCTGCCTTCCGGCTGGCGCGAGTCGCCGGGCGGCGCGCCCATCACTTCATATCCGTTGCCGCGATGCCGGTCCGGAATCCGATGGCTTCCGGGTTCCGAGCCGTGGTCCGTTCCATCTGAGGCAGACCCTGCGGGCGATCTCGTCGCTGGATGGCCGGCCATCTTCCGATATGATCCGTGCCTGGGGAGACCACGGCGGGCAGGGGCGCACGATGTCGAAGAATTTCCTGGCGCAGCGGGACGTGGCGATCGTCGCCTATGGCGAGACCAAGATCGAACGCGCCTCGGGCAAGACCGCCTACGAGCTTGCGGCCGCGGTCGCGGCGGAACTCTTCCGCAAGACCGGACTCGAGCCCAAGGACATCGACGGGCTGATGCTGGGCAAATCGCTCTCCGAGGCGCCCAACACCTTCTATAGCATTTTTATGGCCGACTATCTCGGCATCACGCCGCGCTGGTCGCAGGTGAGCGATCTCGGCGGCGCGTCGGCCTGCGGCAATGTCGCGCGCGCCGCGCTCGCGCTTCAGGCCGGGCTATGCGAGACCGTGATGCTGCTGGCGGCCGATGCGCCCTCGACCGTCAACCGCTCCGATTACGGCTGCTACCGCGCCGAGTTCTGGCATCCCGTCGGCATCCAGGGGCCGCCCGGTGCGTTCGGCCTGCTGATGCAGCGCTACATGGCGCAGCACGAGCTCGATTTTCGCGGCCTCGGCGCGCTCGCGGTGGCGCAGCGCAAGGGCGCGGCGCTGAACGACAACGCCTATGAGCGCTTTCGCAAACCGATCACGGTCGAGGACTATCTTTCCTCGCGCGTCGTTTCGACGCCGCTGCGGTTGCTCGATTCGGTGATGTTCTGAGACGGCGCCAACGGCCTCGTGATGATGACTGCCGCGCGCGCCGAGCGTCTGGGGCTTGCGCGCCGCGTCTATCCCGTCGCCTATGCCGAGATCGCCAACTTCAACGGCGCGGACCAGACGCCCGACATCACCGAGACCGGGTTCAGCGTCGTCGGCCCCGAGGCGGTGGCCAAGGCCGGGCTGACGGCGGCCGAGATCCAGCAATTCCATCCCTATGACGACTTCCTCGTCGCGGTGATGCTGCAGCTCGAGCAGATCGGCTTTTGCCCGCGCGGCCACGGCTCGCAGTTCCTGCGCGACAGCGACCTCTCGCCCGCCGGCGATCTGCCGATCAACACCGGCGGCGGGCAGATCGGCGCGGGCCAGCCCGGGCTCGCGGGCGGCGGGCTCAATCTCGTCGAGGCGGTGCGCCAGCTCATGGGCGAGGCCGGTGCGCGCCAGGTGCCCAACCCGAAGAACGCCATGGTGACCGGCATCGGCGTCATTCCCTATGGCCGCAACTGGTGCAGCAGCAACGTCCTGATCCTCGCCAACTGAACCGGGGGAGAGAGCGATGAGCGAATCGAGCGCCAGAAAGCCGCGGCCGCTGCCGGTTCCGACCCGCACGACGGAATTCTTCTGGGACGCGGCGAAGGCGGGCAAGCTCGCCCTGCAATACGATCCGGTGGCCAAGCGGTATCAGTTCTGGCCGCGCGCGATCAGCGTCGCGACCGGCCAGCAGAATCTCGAATGGCGCATCGTCTCGGGGCTTGGCCGCATCTATTCCTTCACGGTGACGCATGTGCCGACGCAAGGCTTCGAGGATCGCGGCCCCTATCCGGTCGCGCTCGTCGAACTCGACGAAGGCGTGCGCATCATCGCCAATCTCGTCAATGTCGATCCTGCCGCGGTCACGATCGGCATGCGGGTCAAGGTCGCGTTCGAGAAGCTCGCGCCCGACATCAACTATTTTGCCTTCGAGCCCGCTTGATCGCGCGGCCTCGGCACGAGGAGGAACCGGACGATGGCCGCGTGGATGGTCGGGGTCGATACCGGCGGCACCTTTACCGATCTCATTGCGGTCGAGCGGGAGACGCGCGTGATGCGTCTCGCCAAGGTTCCCTCGGTGTCGGCCGATCCCTCGGCCGCCGTGCACGATGCGCTGGCCAAGCTGTTCGCGGGCGGCGTGAAGCCGCAGGATGTGACGCTCTTCGTCCATGGCACGACGGTGGCGACCAACGCGCTGCTCGAGGGCGACGGCGCGCGCACCGGGCTGCTCATCACCCGCGGCTTCCGCGCCGTCTATGAGGCGCGCGGCTGGTCGCAGCCCAAGGGCAGCGACCTGCTCGACACGTTCTATGAGAAGCCGCCGCTCCTGGTGCCGCAGCATCTGACCGAGGAAGTGACGGAGCGGCTCGATTACCGCGGTGAAGTCCTGACGCCGCTCGACGAGGACGGATTGCGCCGCGCCGCGCGGCGTCTTGCGGATCAGGGCGTCGAGGCGATCGCGGTGTGCTTTCTCTTCTCGTTCCTCAATCCCGATCACGAGCGCCGCGCCGCGCGCATCATCGCCACCGAGGCGCCGGGCTGCCGCATCTCGCTGTCGTCGACGGTCCTGCCGGTCATCCGCGAGTATCCGCGGCTTTCCACCACTGTGATCGACGCCTATGTCGGGCCCAAGATCGGCCGCTATCTCGGGCGCCTGGAGGAACGGCTGCGTGCGGCCGGGGTGACGACGCCGCAGCTTTTCCTGATGCAGTCGAATGGGGGGCTGATGCGGCTCGTGATCGGCGCGCGCCATCCCAACCAAACGCTGCTCTCCGGTCCTGCCGCCGGCGTCATCGCCGGCGCGGCGCTGGCCGGGCTGGCGGCGCGACGCCACGTCGTCACCTTCGACATGGGCGGCACCAGCACCGATATCAGCGTCATCGTCGGCGGCCGCATGCCCGAGACCACTGCGGGCGCGATCGCCGGCCAGGACATCGGCACGCCGATGCTCCGCGTCAGGACGCTGGGCGCGGGCGGCGGCACCATCGCCGCGATCGGCAAGGACGGGCTGCTCAAGGTCGGGCCCAAGAGCGCCGGCGCCGCGCCCGGTCCGGCATGCTATGGCGGCGGCGGCGTCGAGCCCACCGTCACCGACGCCAATCTCGTACTCGGCGCGCTGGCGGGCGAGACCTTGCTCGCCGGCTCGATGCGGCTCGACGCGGCGGCGGCGCGGCGCGCGCTCAAGACGCGCGTCGGCGCGCCCTTGGGACTCGATGCGCTCGCCGCGGCCAAGGGCGTGCTGCGCATCGTCAACACGCAAATGGCGGTCGATCTCCGGCTCGCGCTCCAGGAGCAAGGGCAGGACCCGCGCCGCTTTGCGCTCGTCGCCTTCGGCGGCGCGGGCCCGCTTCACGCCGGCTATCTTGCCCGCAGCGTCGGCATCCCAACCGTGCTGGTGCCGCTCTATCCCGGCATCAACTGCGCGATGGGCATGCTGCAGACGGCGGTGCGCCATTCCTATCTCCGCTCCGAGGTCGGCGTGCTGAGCCGGTTCCCGGTGGCGCGCATGCGCGAGCTGTTCGCGGCGCTCGAAGCCGAGGCGCTGGCCGAGGCGCAGGAAGAGGGATTTGATGCCGCTGCGGTGAAGCTGACGCGCCTCATCGATCTGCGCTATCCGCATCAGGGCTATACGCTCGCGGTGGAATGCGCCGGCGCGCTCGCCGATGACGACGACAAGGCGGCGCTGAAGCGCGACTTCGATGCACTGCACCGCCAGGTCTATGGCCAGGCCGCGCCGCACGAGGATGCCGAGATCGTCACCTTCCGCCTCCAGGCCGAGATCGCGGTGCCGCGGCTTGAACTGGCGCCGGTGCCGCGCGGGGCCGGCACCGGGACAGGGGCGCAGGCGCGCAAAGGCGAGCGCCCGGTCTTCGATGTCGACGCCGACCGGTTCTTTGTCTCGAGCGTCTATGACCGCGCCTTGCTGGCGGCGGGCGACCGCGTCGCGGGGCCGGCGGTGATCGAGCAGTTCGACGCGACCACGCTGGTGCTGGCGGGCCAGGCGGCGACGGTCGATCCCTACGGCATCCTGGTGATCGAGAGCGCGACATGACCATCGATCCGGTGACGACGGAAGTGGTGGCGAGCCGGCTGCGCGAGGCCGCCGCCACCATGGAGCATGCGCTTTATCACAGTGGCTATTCGCCGATCCTGCGCGAGTCGAAGGACGGCACCGCCGGGCTCGCCGATGCCGAGGGCCGCGTCGTCATCGTCGGCGGCGGCATCCAGTATCATTTCATGCAGTATCAGCTCGCGGTGCAGGCGGTGCTCGCGCGCTATCCCAAGGCGACGCTGAAACCGGGCGAAAGTTTCATCACCAACGATCCCTACAAGGCCGGCAGCTCGCACGTGCCCGACATGGTTGCCATCACGCCCGGATTTCACGATGGCGTGCTCATCGGCTTCGGCGTGAGCGTGGCGCACAAGGCCGATGTCGGCGGGCTCGTCCCGGGTTCCTCGGGCGCGGCGGCGCGCGAGATCTTTCACGACGGCCTGCTGCTGCCACCGGTCCGGTTCCAGACCGAGGCGGGAATCGACGAGGCGGTCGAGGCCATCATCGCCAGCAACAGCCGCATTCCCGAGGTTCTGCTCGGCGATCTCCGCGCGCAGGTGGGCGCGACCCGCATCGGCGTGGCGCGGCTTGCCGCGCTGTGCGGCGAATATGGCCGCGACACGGTCCTTGCGGTGATGGAAAGCCTGATGACCCTCGCCGCGCGGCGGGTACGGGCGGAGCTTGGCACGTGGCGCGACGGCACAGCCGAGGCCGAGGGATTCCTCGACCATGACGGCGCGGTCAAGGACCGGCCGGTGCGCATCCATGTGCGCGCGACCAAGGAAGGCGAACGTCTGCGACTCGATTTCTCGGGCTCGTCGCCGCAGACGCTGGGACCGGTGAACCTGGTGACCTCGACCGCGAAGGCGGTATCGTTGCTGGCGCTCCTCACCACCACCGATCCCGACATTCCGGTGAATTTCGGCCTCACCGGCGCGGTCGAATTCGTGATCCCGCCGGGCTTGGTGGTGAGCCCACAACATCCGGCGACGGTGAACCACTATTTCCCGACCGCGCATCTCGTCTACAACTGCGTGCTCGCGGCGTTGGGGCAGCTCAATCCGGTGCGGGCGGTGGCGCCGTCGGGGCTGGGCTCGGGCGCGGTGTCGATCGGCTATCGCCGGGCACGGACCGGCAAGCCCGCGGTGCTCTACGAGCTGCTCAACACCTCGCTCGGCGGCACCAGCACGCATGACGGCACGCCCATCGTCATGGCGATGTGCCATTTCACGCCGGGCGCGCCGGTCGAGATCATCGAGAGCGAATATCCGCTGCGCGTGCGCGCGTTCGAACTGGTGCGCGATTCCGCCGGCGCCGGGCGGCATCGTGGCGGCGTCGGTTATGCCCGCGAGTTCGAGATGCTCGAGGACAGCGTCCTCACCGTGCGCTCGGCCAACCACCGCTTCACCGCCTGGGGCCACGGCGGCGGCGGTGCGCCGCGTGCCGCGCGCGTCGTCCTCAATCCCGGCCGCGCCGACAGCGAGGAACTGGGCCCGATCGAGACGCGGGCCTTGAAGGCGGGTGACGTCATTCGCTTCGAGCGCAGCGGCGGCGCAGGCTTCGGGCCCCCCGAAGAACGCGCGCTCGAGGCGGTGCGCGCGGACGTGGCCGACGGCTATGTCAGCGCCGAGGCGGCGGAGACGGTCTATCGCCGGAAGCTGACCTAGCGCCCGCGGCGGCGCGCGTTCCGGCGCGCGCGTTCCGTATCCGGTCGGCTTATATGGCGTTTATATATGGGCGAGTGCGAACCGCTCTCGTTTCTATATGCGGCTGCTTCCATTCTATGCGCCAGGCGGAGCGCGCGTCGCGTCGCCTGGACCGAGGAAGCGCTGGTCATGCTCGACACCATTCTCATTGCCGCCGGCGTCGGCTTTTTCGTCGTCGCGGTGCTCTATGTCCTCGCCTGCGACAAGATGTGAGGCGGCCATGCTGTTCGATTACATCCTCGGCGCGATCGTGACCGTCATGATCACGGTCTATCTCGTCTATGCGCTCATCAATCCCGAGCGCTTCTAGGAGCCCAGTATGACCGCAAATGGATGGATCCAGATCGCGCTCTTCAGCGTGATCGTCATCGCCATCGCGCGGCCGTTCGGCGGCTATATGACGCGCGTCTTCGCGGGCGAGCGCACCTTTCTTCATCCCGTGCTGCGGCCGGTCGAGCGCGCGATCTATTGGTGTTGCGGCATCGATGAGAAGGAAGAGCAGCATTGGCTCACCTATACGGTCGCCATGCTGTTCTTCAGCGTCGTGGGCTTCGTGACGCTCTACGTGCTGCAGCGGCTTCAGGGCGTGCTGCCGTTCGATCCAGCGGGCCAATCCGGGGTGGAACAGAGCCTCGCCTTCAACGCGTCGGTGAGCTTCGTCACCAACACCAACTGGCAATCCTACGTGCCCGAGACGACCATGAGCTACCTCACGCAGATGGCGGGGCTCACGGTGCACAACTTCGTGTCGGCGGCGACGGGCATCGCCCTGGCGCTTGCCCTGATCCGGGGCTTCGTGCGGCGCGAGGCCAACGCGATCGGCAATTTCTGGGTCGACCTCACGCGCTGCACGCTTTACATCCTGCTGCCGCTCTCCGTCGTCATCGGCCTTTTCTACGTGTGGCAGGGCGTGCCGCAGAATCTGGGCGCCTATGTCGACGCGACCACGCTCGAGGGTGCGAAGCAGATGATCGCGCAGGGACCGGTCGCCTCGCAGGAGGCGATCAAGATCCTGGGGACGAATGGCGGCGGGTTCTTCAACGCCAATTCCGCCCACCCCTACGAGAATCCAAACGCCCTCACGAATATGGTGCAGCTGCTCTCGATCTTCTCGATCGGGGCGGCGCTCACCAACGTCTTGGGCCGGATGGTCAAGGACGAGCGTCAGGGCTGGGCGGTCTTCGGCGCCATGGGGCTCCTGTTCCTTGCCGGCGTAACCACCGCCTATTGGTCGGAGTCGCACGGCAATCCCGCTTTCGCCGCCTTCCATGTCGACTCGACGCCGAGCGCTATGCAGGCGGGCGGCAACATGGAGGGCAAGGAGGTCCGCTTCGGCATCGCCGATTCGGCGCTCTACGCCACGGTCACGACCGACGCCTCGTGCGGTGCCGTCAACGCGATGCATGACAGCTTCCTGCCGCTCGGCGGCATGGTGCCGCTCGTCAACATTCAACTGGGCGAGGTGATCTTCGGCGGCGTCGGCTCCGGCCTCTACGGCATCCTTGCCTTCGCTATCGTCGCGATGTTCGTGGCCGGGCTGATGGTCGGGCGCACGCCCGAATATCTCGGCAAGAAGCTCGAGGCCAAGGAGGTCAAGATGACCATCCTCGCGCTGCTATCGCTGCCGCTGTCGATCCTCGGCTGGACCGCGCTCGCCACCGTGCTGCCCGCCGGGCTCGCCGGCATCGCCAACACGGGGCCGCACGGCTTCAGCGAGATCCTGTACGCTTTCACGTCGGCGACGGGAAATAACGGCAGCGCGTTCGCCGGCCTCGCCGCCAACACGCTCTTCTATAACACGACGCTGGCCGGCGCGATGCTGATCGGCCGCTTCATCTTCGTGATCCCGATGCTCGCGGTGGCAGGTTCGCTCGCGCGAAAGAAGCTGCTGGAGCCTTCGGCGGGAACCTTCCCGACGACGGGTCCGCTGTTCGTCGGCTTGCTGTGCGGCGTGATCCTGATCATCGGCGGGCTCACCTATTTCCCAGCCGTGTCATTGGGGCCGGTCGTCGAGCAGGTCGCGATGAATCACGGCACGCTCTATCCCGGCCCGTGAGCCGCGGGAATCCCAAGGGGCATTCGCCATGAACGACAATTCCGCGCCCGGCATGCCGTCGGTCCCGACCGCGCTCTACAAGCGCCAGATGCAGTCGCTGTCGCTTTTTGACCGCGCACTCATCATGCCGGCCATCGGCGCATCCTTCCGCAAGCTCGATCCCCGGACGCTCGCGAAGAACCCGGTGATGTTCTGCGTCGAGATCGTCTCGGTGCTCACCACGATCTTCTTCGTCCGCGACCTCGTCGTCGGCAGCGGCGCCGTGGTCGGCACCAACGCGCTGTTCTCGGGCCAGATCACCATCTGGCTGTGGTTTACGGTGCTGTTCGCGAATTTCGCCGAGGCTGTCGCGGAGGGCCGCGGCAAGGCACAGGCGGACACGCTGCGGCGCATGCGCACGGACACCAAGGCGAAGCGGCTCCGGAACGCGCAGAGCCGCGAGTTCGATCTCGTCGGCGCCGCGGCCTTGAAGCCAGGGGACATTGTGCTGGCCGAGGCCGGGGATTTCATCGCGAGCGACGGCGAGGTGATCGAAGGCGTGGCCTCGGTCGACGAATCGGCGATCACGGGCGAATCGGCGCCGGTCATTCGCGAGAGTGGTGGCGACCGTTCAGCCGTCACCGGCGGCACGCGCGTCACCTCGGATTGGCTCGTGGTGCGCATCACGGCGGCACAGGGCTCGACCTTCCTCGACCGCATGATCGCGCTCGTCGAGGGCGCAGTACGGCAGAAGACGCCCAACGAGATCGCGCTCAACATCCTGCTCGCGGGCATGACGCTCATCTTCGTCTTCGCCACGGTGACGATCCCGAGTTTCGCGCTTTACGCCGGCGGCGCCGTGTCGGTCGTCGTGCTGGTCGCGCTGTTCGTGACGTTGATCCCGACCACCATCGGCGCGCTCCTGTCGGCGATCGGCATCGCCGGGATGGACCGGCTCGTGCGCTTCAACGTGCTCGCCATGTCGGGCCGCGCGGTCGAGGCGGCGGGCGATGTCGATACGCTGCTGCTCGACAAGACCGGCACGATCACACTCGGCAATCGCCAGGCGAGCGAGTTCATCGCGCTCCCCGGCGTCAACGAGCGCGAGCTCGCCGATGCGGCGCAGCTTTCGTCGCTCAGCGACGAAACGCCGGAAGGTCGCTCGATCGTCGTCCTCGCCAAGGAGAAATACGGCCTGCGCGCCCGCGAGATGGCGTCGTTGAACGCGCAGTTCATTCCGTTCTCGGCGCAGACGCGGATGAGTGGCGTCGACGTCGAAGGCCACAGGATCCGCAAGGGCGCGGTGGATGCGATCCTCGCTCATGTCGGCAAGCGCAATGCGCCGCCCGCGCCATTGCAGCCGATCGTCGAGCGGATCGCGCGCGCCGGCGGCACCCCGCTCGCCGTCGCGATCGACGACCGTGTGCTCGGCGTCATCTATCTCAAGGACATCGTCAAGGGCGGCATCCGCGAGCGTTTCGCCGAACTGCGGCAGATGGGCATCCGCACCGTGATGATCACCGGTGACAACCCCCTGACCGCCGCGGCGATTGCCGCCGAATCCGGGGTCGACGACTTCCTCGCCCAGGCGACGCCCGAGGACAAGCTGCGCCTCATCCGCGCGGAGCAGGGCAAGGGCAAGCTCGTCGCCATGTGCGGCGACGGCACCAACGATGCGCCCGCGCTGGCCCAGGCCGATGTCGGCGTCGCCATGAACACCGGCACGATGGCCGCGCGCGAGGCCGGCAACATGGTCGATCTCGACAGCGACCCGACCAAGCTCATCGAGATCGTCGAGATCGGCAAGCAGCTCCTGATGACACGCGGCGCGTTGACGACATTCTCGATCGCCAACGACGTCGCCAAGTATTTCGCCATCATCCCCGCGATGTTCGCGGCGTTCTATCCGCAGCTCGCCGTCCTCAACATCATGGGGCTGGGAAACCCGGCAAGCGCGATCCTGTCGGCGATCATCTTCAACGCGCTCATCATCATCGCGCTCATCCCGCTGTCGCTCCGCGGCGTGAAGTATCGCCCGGCCGGTGCGGCGAGCGTGCTACGCCGCAATCTCTGGGTCTATGGCGTCGGCGGCCTCATCGTGCCGTTCATCGGCATCAAGCTGATCGACCTCGTCGTCACCGCAATCGGCCTGGCCTGAGGAGGCCCGTCTCATGGCAAAGCAAATTCGCCCGGCCATCATGATGATCATCGTGATGACGGTGATCACCGGCCTGATCTATCCGCTCGGCATGACCGGCATCGCCCAGGTGATCTTTCCCCATCAGGCAAATGGCAGTCTGATCGAGAAGAACGGCACGGTCATCGGCTCGGCGCTGATCGGCCAGAACTTCACCTCGGCCAAGTATTTCCATGGCCGTCCGTCCGTGACCACGGAGCCCGATCCCAAGGAACCGACGAAGACGATTGCGGCCCCCTATGCCGCGGACAATTCCGCCGGGTCGAATCTCGGGCCGACCGCCCAGCCGCTCATCGACCGGGTCAAAGCCGATGCGGCGGCGCTGCAAAAGGAAAACCCGTCCGCGCCCGTTCCGGTGGATCTGGTGACGACGTCGGCGAGCGGGCTCGATCCCGACATCACGCCGGCGGGCGCGCTGTTCCAGGTGCGGGGCGTCGCGAAGGCCCGCGGCCTGCCGGAGGCTCGGGTGCGCCAGCTCGTCGTCGACAACATCGAGGGGCGCACGCTCGGCGTGCTCGGCGAGCCGCATGTCAACGTCCTGAAGCTCAATCTCGCGCTCGACGCGCTGAAATAGCGCCGGCACCGCCCGGGATTACCGCCGGCGCGCGTAGCCGCGCGGCAGCGCCGCGGCGGGGACGATGATCTTGCCGATCGGCCACAGCGCGAGTCCCGCGAGCTTGAGATGCGCCCAGGCGAAGGGAATCCCGACCAGCGTCAAGGCCAGCGCCGCGGCGGTAACGAGGTGGCCGAGCACGAGCCACCAGCCCGCGAGCACGAGCCAGATCGCATTGCCCAACGCGCCCAGCGGTCCCGTCCCGAGATCCTCGCGGCCGTAATACTCGGCGCGCGACACCGCCTCGCGCCCGAACGGAAGCAAGGTATAGGTGGCGATGGTGAAGGCGGCGCGCGTCCAGGGCAGGCCGACGATGGTGAACGCCATGAGAATCGCGGCGATCGCCCAGGCCAACGCCATCCACAGCCCGCCGCACAGCAGCCACAACAGATTGAGGATGATCCGGATCGGTCCCATCGCGCGCTCAACGCAGATCGCGGAATTTGCGGTGGAGGTCGAACTCGCTCGAGGTGACGCTCCGCTCCATCGCCCTGAGGCGGGTCTCGAGATCGGCAAAGCGGCGGCCGAGGCCGCGGAGCGCATCGTCGGGCGCGGTGGCGACGCCGTGCCAGAACGCCTCGTCCTCGCGCGAGGCATAGAGCGCCGGCGGCCGCTTCGGCAGCGCGATGGCAAGAATCACATAGGCGACCGCCGTCGGCGGGAAGAACAGGAAGAGTGCGATGACGAAGGCGATGCGCACGGCGATGCGCTCGACGCCGAGATAATCGGCAATCCCGGCGCACACCCCGGCGATGAGGCCGTGCGCGGGATCGCGATAGAGATGGGTCCGCTGATCGCTCCACATTTCAATCTCCCGTGCGGCCGCGCCAGCCCGGCGCCTCGGCGTCGAGCACGCGCTCGAGCGCCGCGATCCGCCCCTCCATGCGCCGCGCCGTCTCGTAGAGCTCGCCGAGCGAACGCTCGTCGGCAACCGACAGCGTGCGGCTGCGGCGCCAGCGCGAAAGGTAATGCGCCGCGATCCAGATCGGCGCGACGACGACGAGGAAGATGATGCCGAGGATGAAGGTGAACATGCCGGGCATCAATCCGGGTTCGATCGGGCCTGGAGCCGCGCCTTCAGGGCGGCGAGTTCTTCTTCGACCCGCCCGTCCTGCTCGAGCGTGGCGAAGGCCGAAGCGTCGGCATTCTTGCGGCCGAGCTCGAAGGCCTCGACCCGGCCCTCCATCTCGTCGAGCGCGCGCTCGACCTGCTCGAACCGCGCCAGCGCGTCGGTGACGCGCTCGTCATAGAGATGCGTGCGCAGCCTGATGCGCGATGACGCGGTGTTGCGGCGGGCGACGATCGCCTTTTCCCGTCCCTTGGCATCGGCGAGCTTCGCCTGGAGCTGGGCGATGTCCTCGTTCTGCTTGTCGAGCGCGAGCGCGAGCTGGGCAAGCTGCCGCTCCTCGCGGGCAAGCGCCTCGGCGATCCGCGCCTTGGTGGTGAGTGCGCCCTTGGCCAGTTCGTCCCGACCGCGGGCCAGCGCCAGCTCGGCGCGGCGCTGCCATTCGTCGTGCTCGCGCCGCATCGTCTCGACCCGGCGCTCGACCTCCTTGCGTTCGGCGATGCTGCGCACTGCGGACGAGCGCACCTCGACGAGCGTGTCCTCCATCTCCTGGATGATGAGGCGGATGATCTTCTCCGGGTCCTCGGCGCGGTCGAGGATGGCGTTGATGTTGGAATTCACGATGTCGGCGAGCCGCGAAAAAATGCCCATGGGATCGCTCCGGGTTACGTGCGGGCCGCTACGCATGTCCCGTGCCAACCCGCGCGCCATGGTTAATCACTTGAAATTACGAGATTTTTATCTTGGCCTGACAGGCCGTTGCCAACATATTCGTGAGCTTCGCTATAGTAGGTCGCGAAAAGGACGATTATATGGCTGATTCCACCACTAACCTGCCGGAGCTGCCGCCGCTCATCGGCGAGGATGCGAGCTTCCGGGCGATGCTGGCGCATGTGTCGCAGCTTGCGCCGCTCGACCGGCCGGTGCTGGTGGTGGGCGAGCGCGGCACCGGCAAGGAGTTGATCGCCGCGCGCCTGGCCCTGCTGTCGCCGCGCTGGGACAAGCCGTTCCTCACCGTCAATTGCGCCGCACTCGCCGAATCGCTGCTCGACAGCGAGTTGTTCGGGCACGAGGCGGGCGCCTTCACCGGGGCGGCGCGCCGGCGCCTATCGCGGTTCGAGCTGGCCGACGGCGGCACGCTCTTTCTCGACGAGATCGCCTCCGCCTCGCTCGCGGTGCAGGAAAAGGTGCTGCGCGTCATCGAGTACGGCACGTTCGCGCGCGTCGGCGGCAACGACGTGCTGAGTGCCGATGTGCGCATCATCGCCGCCGCCAATGTCGATCTGCCTGCGCTGGCCGCAGTGGGGCGGTTCCGCAGCGATCTCCTGGACCGCCTTGCCTTCGACGTCGTCACGGTGCCGCCGCTCCGGGCGCGGCGCGAGGACATCCCGCTCCTGGCCGAGCATTTCGCCCGCCTCATGACGCGGGCGCTGGGGCGGCCCTATTTCGCCGGGTTCACGCCGGCGGCGATGGCGGTGCTGCTGGCGCATCCCTGGCCCGGCAACGTACGCGAGCTCAAGAACGCGGTCGAGCGCAGCGTCTATCGCTGGGCGCGGCCGCAGGCGCCGCTCGACGCCATCACGCTCGATCCGTTCGCCTCGCCGTGGCGGCCCGCGGAGGCGCCCATGCCGGCGCCGGCGCCGCTATCGCCGCCGCCCGAGGCCGCGCCCGGCGCGCCGTTCCTCGCGCGCGTCAAGGACTTCGAGCGCGAGCTCTTGCGCGCGGCGCTCGCCGCCAATGCCAACAACCAGCGCCGCGCCGCCCAAGCCCTGGGCCTCAACTACCACCAGTTCCGCCATTATTTGCGCAAGCACGCACTCCTGCGCGATCCCGAGCGCGCGCGCCTCACACCCCGGTCAGGTGGGTGATGAACTTGCTGTTGAGATAGGCCTCGATCGCTTCGGCGCCGCCTTCGGAGGCGTAGCCCGAATCCTTGACCCCGCCAAACGGCACCTCGGGCAGCGCCAATCCATGATGGTTGATCGCGACCATGCCGCTCTCGATCGCCTCGCCGAGCCGCGCCGCGGTCTTGGCCGAGCGCGTATAGGCATAGGCTGCGAGCCCATAGGGCAGGCGGTTCGCCTCGCTCACCACCGCGTCGTAATCCTTGAACGGCAGGATCGGGGCCAAAGGACCGAACGGCTCCTCGTTCATGATGCGCGCGTTCATCGGCACGCCGGTCATGACCGTGGGCTCGAAGAAGAAGCCCTTGTTGCCGATATGCTTGCCGCCGGTTTCGATCTTCGCGCCCTTGGCGACCGCGTCGGCGACGAAGCCGTCCATCGCCTCGACGCGGCGCGCATGCGCGAGCGGCCCCATGCGCGTGTCCTTGTCGAGCCCGTCGCCGACCTTCACCGCCTTGGTGGCGGCGATGAATTTCTCCACGAACGGGCGATAGACGGTTTCCTGCACAAGGAACCGTGTCGGCGAGATGCAGACCTGCCCGGCATTGCGGTACTTGGCGGCGGCCAAGAGCTTTACCGCGCTGTCGAGATCGGCGTCCTCGAACACGATCGCCGGCGCATGGCCGCCCAGTTCCATCGTCACGCGCTTCATGTACTTGCCGGCGAGCGCAGCGAGGTGTTTGCCCGCTGCGGTCGAGCCGGTGAAGGAGATCTTGCGGATGACGGGATGGGGGATGAGATAGTCCGACACGTCGGCCGGTACGCCGAAGACCAGGTTCAGCACGCCCGCCGGCAGCCCCGCCTCGGCATAGGCCCGGACCAACTCGGCGCAGCTCGCGGGCGTGTTCTCCGGCCCCTTGATGATGATCGAGCAGCCGGCGGCGACCGCAGCCGAGATCTTGCGCACCGCCTGGTTGATCGGGAAATTCCACGGCGTGAACGCGGCGACCGGCCCGACCGGCTCCTTCACCACGAGCTGATGGATGCCGTCGGCGCGCGCGGGAATCACCTGCCCATAGGTGCGGCGCGCCTCCTCGGCGAACCAGTCGATGATGTCGGCGCCGGCGAGCGTCTCGAGTTTCGCCTCCAGGAGCGGCTTGCCCTGTTCGAGCGTCATCGCCTCGGCGACGGCGTCGGCGTGACCGCGCAGGATGTCGGCGGCCTTGCGCATGAGCTTGTAGCGCTCGTGCGCCGCGACCTTGCGCCAGGCGCGGAAGCCCTTCTCGGCCGCCTCGAGCGCGCGGTCGAGATCGCCGGTATCGACGATCGGCACGGTACCGATCGTCTCGCCCGTTGCGGGATTGAGCACCGCCTCGGTGCGCCCCTTCGCCGCCTTGCACCACGCGCCGTCGACATAGAGTGAGACCTCGGGATACATGACCGCCTCCGCTCGATGACCGGGATGCGAACGGTCGTAGCAGGAATGGCGGCGCGATGCTACCGGATGCGCCCGCGCGGGGCGGCGCCTTGCCGGTGGCGTCAAGCTCGAGACGTCAGGACGCGCCCATCGGCTTGTAGGCGCCCGCGATCTTTCCGGCGCGCTCGAACATTTCCTTCGCTTCGGCGGTGGTGAAGGCCTGGGACGTGACCACGTCCTGGATGCCGCCGCCGCCGCTCGCGATGAATGCAAGCATGGCGGCGGCCTTCGCGTCCGGCATTTCCGACAAGACAAGGAAATCGTAAGCGCCGAGCGTGAAATGCATCGAAATCATCCGGCCGCCGGCCTGCTCGCACAGCCGCGCGATCGCGGCTTGGCGATCCTCAGGCTTGGCGAGACCGCCGCGGATGTATTCGCGCGTGAACCGACCCTGTGTGACGAAGATAGGCATGGCAACCCCCTTCGATGGCCGGCGCAATAATTTGTCACGGAACGAAGGCAGGGTGACACGGTCGCGGCCGATGTGGCAATGCGCCCATTCCGCCTCAGTGCGAGGCAAATTCCGGCATCACCTCGTGCGCGAAGAGATTGAGCGAGCGCAGCGCGTCCTCGAGCGCAAGCGTGCCGAACATGAAGCTGAAATTCATGTAGTTGACGCCGGTGGCGGCGACCTGGGCGGCGACCGCGGCGCGCACCGTCTCGGGCGTGCCGGCGATCATCTGGCCGCTCGCCAGCGCCGCTTCCATGTCGCCGGTGACGTGGCCGACATAGCGCGGTCCCGACACGTTCTCGCGCTCGAGCTTGGTGAGGCTTTGATACCAGCGCTCGAAGGCCGGACGCGCGATGCGCCGCGCGTCCGCGTCGGTGTCGGCGATGACCGCCTGGCGGTTGACGCCGATCGCCGCGCCGCCGGCGAATTCCGGCTTCGGCACCACCGGCCCGCCGTGCTTGGCCAAGCCCTTGCGGTAGGAATCGATGCACGCCTTGGCGCGCTCGACGCTGCCGAGCGTGGAGAAATGAAGACCGTTCTCGCCCGCCCATTGGGCGCCCGTTTCGTTCGAGGACGGATACCAGAAGGGCGGCGTCGGACGCTGCAGCGTGCGCAGCTCCATCGGCACGTTGTCGTAGGAGAAATGCGGGCCGTGATAGGTGAGGCGCTCGTGCGTCAGCCCCTCCTGCACGCAGGCGAAGGCGTCGGCGAACACCGCGCGCGACGTCGCGGGATCGACCTTGTGGAAGTTCAGTTCGAACGGCGACACGCCGCGCCCGACGCCGACATCGAGGCGGCCATGGCTCAAATGGTCGAGGATCGCGATCTCCTCGATCAGGCGCAGCGGCGAATAGAGCGGCAGGAGATAGACGAGCGGCCCGAGGCGGATGCGCTCGGTCGCGCGCGCGACGGCACCGAGATAGACCCCCGGAACCGGCACCATGTTGAGCGGCGTCGCGTGGTGCTCGGCGACGTGATAGGCATAGAACCCGGCGGCGTCGGCGGCGGCGACATAGCGCAGGCGCTCGTCCAATTGCTGCGCAAGCGGCGCATCGGAGCGGTCGACGTGATCGAAGACGGCAAATTTCATGCGCATGTCCCGGCGACGGTGGCGTCATACATACTAGCCGCCGCGCCCGGTCTCTGCCATCCTGCGCCGCAACCAGACGCATCGGCGGGAGAAGAGACAGCCATGAGAGTGAAAGAGGGACTGATCGGCCTTGCCGCGCTGGCGGCGCTGACGGCGCAGGCAGGGGCGGCGGTAGAGCACGCGACCCTCGCCATACCGGGCGTCAATGTGCTCTTCCTGGTGCAGTACGTCGCCCAGGACAAGCACCTCTGGGAGCACGAGGGCCTCGACGTGAAGGTTCTCTACATCAACGGCATCGGCTCGATGAATGCGGTGATCGCCGGTTCGGCGGATTTCTCGATGTCCTCGGGTCCGTCGATCACGCGCGCCTATGCGAAGGGCCAGAAGCTCGTCGCGCTCGCCACCGCGATCAACCAGTCGGGCCAGGACATCGTCCTGCGCAAGGACGTGGCCGAGGCGCACCATTTCGATCCCAAGGCGCCGCTCGCCGTGCGCGCCAAGATCCTCAAGGGGCTTACGATGTCGGTGGGCGGCGCCGCCGCCATCCCGGACGTGGTGCTGCGCGTCGTGGCGAAATCCGCCGGTATCGCGCCCGACGAGATGACGGTGACGCCGATGCAGCCGCCCGAGACCATGGCGGCGTTGAAGCGCAAGGCGATCGACGGGTTCGCGGCCGGCCCGCCCTACATCCAGGAGGCGGTGCAGGACGGCACCGGCGTCATCCTCTCGGACGCGGCCAAGGGCGAGCCCACGGAATATTCGCCGGTCTCGGCTGCGCTGCTGCTGTCGCGGGCCGATTTCTGCGCGGCGCACCGCTCGATCTGCACCAAGATGGTGCATGGGGTGCTGGCGGCGGCGAAATTCATCCACGCGCATCCCAAGCAAACGCTGGCCGTTATGAAGGCGCATTTCGGCGCTTATGACGACAAGGTGCTCGAAGCCTCCTATGAGATGGTCAAGGCGATGACCGCCGTGCCGCCGATCACGACGCCCAAGATGCTGGCCAATAGCGACGCGATGAACGCACGTGCCGGCTTCATCAAGCCATCGGACGAACTCAAGAGCTACGGCCAGCTTATCGACAACGCCTATTTCAAATGACGCGGACGTTGGCGACAGGCGACGCCGCGCCCGAGCGGCGGGTTCCGGTGCTGATCGTCGGCGGCGGGCCGGTCGGGCTCGCGCTGGCGGCGGAGCTGGGGTGGCGCGGCATCGCCTGCGAACTGATCGAGCAGGGCGACGGCGCCATCGCCACGCCCAAGATGAACGAGGTCAATACCCGGACGATGGAGTTCTGCCGCCGCTGGGGCATTGCCGAGGCGGTGGAAAGCTGCCCGTTTCCGGCGGACTGGCCGATGGACGTGGTGTTCGTCACCAGCCTCGCCGGCCACGAGCTGGGCCGCGTCGAGCGTCTGCCGCGCCGCCTGCAAAAGCCGGGCCCGGCGAGCCCGATGCATCTCGAGGTCTGCGCCCAGACCTGGTTCGATCCGATCCTGCGGCGCTTTGCCGACTCGTTTCCGTGCGTGCGATTGCGCTATGGCTGCCGGCTCGAATCCTTCTCCCAGGACGGCGCGGGTGTCGCGGCCGACATCGTCGATCTGACGACCGGCCGGCGCGAGCGCGTCGCGGCGCTGTTCCTCGCCGCCTGCGACGGCGCCAACAGCGCGGTGCGCCGCTCGCTCGGGATCGGTCTCGGTGGGCCCGGCATCCTCGGGCATCCGGCACATCTCTTTTTCCGCGCGCCCGGCCTGCTCGAACAATGCGGCAAGGCGCCGGGGACGTTCTTTGTCGCCATCGACCGGGACGGGCTCTGGGCCAATCTCCGCATCATCGATCCCGCGGCGGGGCTGTGGCGGCTGATGGTGCTCGAGACCGACGGCACGCTGACGCCCGAGACGGTCGATCGCATGGCCTATCTGCGCCGCGGGCTCGGCCGGGCGATCGAGGTGGAATGGCACGGCGTCAGCGTCTGGACCCGGATGGGCGCCGTCGCCGAGCGTTATCAGCACGGCCGCGTGTTCCTGCTCGGCGATGCTGTACACCAGCTTTCGCCGACGGCGGCGCTCGGCATGAATACCGGCATTGGCGATGCCGTCGATCTCGGCTGGAAGCTCGCCGCCGTGCTCGAAGGCTGGGGCGGCGCGGGGCTGCTCGCGAGCTATGACGCCGAGCGCCGCCCGGTCGGCTGGCGCAATGTCGGCAAGTCGACCGAGTTCCATCGCGAGCAGACCGCCTTCACCGCAGGTCTCGAGGCGATCGATGATGCCGGCCCCGAGGGCGAGGCCTTGCGCGCGCGGCTCGGTCCGGCGGTGCGCGGGCTCGGCCGCACCTTCCGCACGCTCGGCCTGCAACTCGGCTATCGCTACGACGATTCGCCGATCTGCGTCGCCGACGGCAGCACGGCGCCGCCGGACGATCCCGAAACCTACACCCCGTCGGCGCGGCCCGGCGCCCGCGCGCCGCACGCGTTCATCGCCGAGGGGCGCTCGACCCTCGACCTCTTCGGCCGCGACTTCGTGCTGCTGCGGCTCGGCCGCGACGCGCCCGCTGGCGCCGTGCTCGAAGCGGCGGCGGCATCGCGCCGCGTGCCGTTGCGGGTGGTCACGCTGCACGAGCCGGCGCTCGGCGCGCTCTATGAATGCAGGCTGGTGCTGGTGCGGCCGGACGGGCATGTCGCCTGGCGCGGTGACGCCGAGCCGGACGACGCCGTCGCCGTCATCGACCGCGTCAGGGGCGCTGCGTCCGCGTCGCCCGCCACAGCTTGAGGCACATTTCCTCCATGTCGTCGAGGCCGTTCTGGCGCTCGGCGACGGCCGTGTGCGGCGTCAGAATGACGTTGCCGTCCTTGAAGCGCAGCAGCGCCTCGTCCGGCGGGGTCGGCTCGGCATAGCCGACATCGAGCCCGAAGCCGCCGAGCCGTCCCTCGGCCAAGGCCGCCACCAGCGCGTCGTGATCCACAAGCTCGGCGCGCGCGACATTGACCACAATCGCGCCGCGCTTGACGCGCGCGAGCTGGGCCGGACCGATGATGCCCCGGGTCGAGGCGTTGAGCGGCAGCGCCGGGACGATGTAATCCGCCGTCGTCATGATCTCGTCGAGCGCGGCATAACGTGTGCCGCAGAGCCGCTCCTCGAGCGCGCTCGCGCGGCGGCGCTGATGATAGAGGACGGTCATCTCGAACGCGGCGGCGCGGATCGCGACCTCGCGCCCGATCTCGCCGAAGCCGACGATGCCGAGCACCGCCCCGGCTAGGGTCTTGAGGCCGCGAATGCGGGCGAAGTTCGAGTTCCCGGTGTAGCGCCGGTCATAGGGGGTGGGATCATAGCCCGCCCCGCGCAACGCGCTCTCTGTCACCACGCCGTCGAGCGCCGGAAGCCGTTTCGCCAGCGCCAGCATGAGGGTAAGCGCCTGTTCCGCCACCGCGACATTGACGCGCCGGCGCTGGACCTCGACGGCGATGCCTTTGCGGGCGCAGGCGTCGATGTCGATATTGGCGGCGACGGCACCGAATTTCTGCACGATCTTGAGCCGCGGCGCGTCGGCGAGCTCGGCCGGTCCCACGGTCAGGCTCTCGACGATGACCGCATCGGCCGCGCCGATCCCGGCGCGGAGCTGGGCCTGGTCGCGCACCAGTTCCACCGTCGCCGGATAGAGCCCCGGCAGACGCTGCTGTACGCGGCGGCACCAGCCGGCGAAATCGGGCTCGTCGAAGGCGAAGAAATCGGTCACGGCGCGGCGATGCGGCTCCGGCGTCGCGGGATCGAGAATCACCGGCACCACCCGGAGGATCGCATCTTCCTCGACCAGAACCCGCATCATCGTTCGCGTTCCTTGCTCACGTCTGTTCCTTGCCGCGTTCGTCGCCGAAACGCCGGCCCGAGAACGCAATGACCAGCGCCGCCGCGGCGGCGATCAGGCCGGGAAACGCCAGGAGATAGATCGTATGGCTCGTCGCCAGCTTCAGCGAGACGAGCATGGCCGCGATCGTCGGCGCGACGATCTGGCCGTTGCGGCCGAGGCCGATCGCCCAGCCGACGCCGCTCGCGCGCATGGCCGTCGGATAGCTTGCCGCCGCAACCGCATTGGCCGCGTACTGCACGCCGAGCGCGAAGAAGCCGGCACAGATCAGGGCGAGGCCGACCCCGAGCCCGGCGCGGCCGGCGGTGCCCAAGGCGACGATCGAGATGGCGCCGAGAAGGAACGCGCCGGCGAGCACGAGATAACGGTCGAAGCGATCTGCGGCCCAGGCGATGGCGACGCCGCCGGCGAGGCCGCCGAACTGCGCGATCGCGGCGATGGTCGAGGCGGCGTTCTCCGACAGTTGCGCGTTGTTGAGCACGGAAGGAAGCAGGTTGTTGACGAAGAAGATGGTCACGAGGCTGCTGAAGAACATCACCCACAGCAGCGCCGTGATCAGCGCGCGGCCCCCGCGCAACAGGAGCACCAGGGGGAAGCCCCGCTCGCTGCGCTCGGAACTGAAGAACTCGTTGGTACGCAGGCGGTCATAGCGCCGGCTGATGCGGATGAGCGTGGCGCGGATGCGCAGATTGGCGCTCTCGCCCATGCGCACCAGAAAGAGCGGCGATTCGGGAAGCGCCGTCCACAGCACCGGCAGCGCGATCACCGGCATCGCGGCGCCGGTGATGAACACTACCGGCCAGCCGTAGATCGGCACCACATAGCTGGTGAACGGTCCCGCCAGTCCCGATCCGATCGAAAAGCCGAGCCAGACCAGCAGGGTCAGTGTTATCCGGTGCCGGCGCGGCATGAATTCGGCTGCGAGCGCCAGGGCCGCGGGCATCACCGCGCCCAGCCCGAGCCCGGCCAGAAAGCGGATAACGGCGAATTGCGTCACCGTCCCGGCCCAGGCGGTGATAAGGGTAAAGAGCGCGGCCGCGACCATGCCGCCAAGGATCACCGGCCTGCGCCCGATCAAGTCCGCGAGCGGCGCGGCGGCGAGGATGCCGATGAGGCTGCCGAACCCGCCATAGGTGAAGGCCGGGCCGAGCGCGCCGGGGTTAAGCAGCATGGACCGGGCGATCGTCGGCGCGGCATGGATGAGGGTCTGGCTGTTCAACCCGTCCACGAACATGACGAGCGCGCACAGGCCGACGATCTCGAATTGGAGTCGACCGACGCGCCGACCGGCGAGAATCGCCGCGATGTCGATCTTGAAGGGCGATTCTGCCACCGCCTTGCCCAACCCCGCTTGCCCAGGATTGCGCCCTGCCGCCATCCGGCGGGTGCGCGCGCGAGCGCCGATCATGCCCTACTCGTGCGGCAGGGTGAAGCGGTGACATGGGGAAAACGTCCGCCGCTGCGCCGACGGTCCCGCTTCCGGCCGCTTTCGCGTATGCCGCATCGCCATCCCCGAAAGGCGACGCGTCGACGCGCCGTCATCCGCCGAGATAGTGACGGAAGAAGTCGAGGGTGAGGCCGAGGGCGCGGTCGGCGTCCGCCCTGCGGTAGGGTTTGCCGCCGAATCGCGCGAAGGCGTGGTCGGCGTCGGGATATTTGTGGATGGTGACGAGCGGGTTGGGCGCGAGGCGGCGCTCCAGCATCGCGTTCACCTCGGCCTGCACCCAGCGGTCCTTCATCGCCATGTGCAGCATGAACGGTCGGTGCAAATTGCCGACCTCGCGGATATTGTGCTCGATATAGGTGCCGTAATAGGCGACCGCGCAGTCGATGTCGGTGCGGCAGCACAGGAGATAGCACAGCTTGCCGCCGAGGCAGTATCCGACCGCGCCCGCCTTGCCGGTGCATTCATCGCGCCCGGCGAGGGCGGCGACCGTGTCCTCCATGTCGCGAACGCCGAGATCGTAGTCGAACTCGTAATAGAGGTCGAACGCCTTCTCGATATGGGCGGGGTTGGCGTCGGACAGCTCGACCCCCGGTTCCTGGCGCCAGAACAGGTCGGGGACGAGGCAGGCGAAGCCCGCTTCGGCGAATTCGCGCGCGTGCTGGCGCATCGTGTCGTTGACGCCCCAGATCTCCATGATTGCGACGATGCCGGGCGCGGGCCGGCGCTCGGGCAGGGCGAGGAACGCGCCCATGGTCCCGTCGCGCAGCGTCACCTGGATGTTGCGGGTCTCGATCATGGCAGCTTCAACAGCGCGCGCGCATTGCCGGCGAGGACGCGCGCCTGTTCCGGGGCGGAGATTTCGAGCGCCTTCACCGCCGCGATCGTCCCGGCGATGAGGGCGCGGCCGCGCTCGGCGTCGAAGGGCGCATCGGTGGCGAAAAGGCAGTGCGGCGTGGCGAAGAAATCGTGCCCGCAGCGCGTCGCCGCGACTGCGCCGTTCAGGGCGGTGTCGGCATAGAGCATCTTGTAGTACTCGATCGGCTTGCGCTTGAGGCCGCGCCGCTCGGCGAGCGGATTGCGCTCGGTGCCGCCGAAGAAGATCTGGCTGAAGCCGAGCTCGATCTTGCCGGCGTAATACGGGATCATCCCGCCCATGTGATGGGTGATGATCTTCAGGCCGGGCAGCTCGTCATAGAGGCCGGAATAGATGAGGCGCGTCACCGCGGCGGTGGTCTCGTAGGGCCAGCCGAAGGTGAACCAGATCTCGTCCTCCGACACCGTCTCGGTGCTGTAATCGGGGAAGTTGGGGCCGCGGATCGGATGAATCCAGACCGGCAGGTCGTGCCGCGCCATCGCCTGGAAGACCGGGCGCAGCGCCGGCGCGGAAAGCGGCGTGCCGAGCACGTTGGTGAAGATCTGGATGCCCCGCGCGCCGAGCGTGGTGACGGCGCGCTCGATCTCCTCGAGGCACGCCGGCACGTTGTTCATCGGCATCGAGGCGATGAAGGCGGGAAAGCGATCGGGATATTGGCGGCACAATTCGGCGAGCCCGTCATTGGCGATGCGGGCGATCTCGGGCGTGCGCTCGGGCGGGCCCATCATCTCGAGCGGCGGGTTGGCGAGCGACAGCACCTGAGCCACGTCCTCGAAGCCGTCAAGCAGCCGGAGGCGCGCCTCGATGTCCCACAGCGTCGGCAACTGGCGGAACGCCTTCAGGACCATGTGCCCCGGCAGCAGCGTCTCGAGCCGCTCGTAGATGCCCCGCGGAATGAAATGGTTGTAGATGTCGATGATCATGCCCGGGCTCCCCGCGCCTCAGATCGGCTGGGTCTGGCCGCCATGCAGATCGACGATGGCGCCGTGCAGCCAGCGGCCGTGCGGCGAGGCGATGAACGCAACCATGTCGGCGACGTCCTGGGGCAGGCCGAGCCGACTCACGCCCAGCCTCTGGCGATAGCGCTCGCGGGCGCCGGCCTCGTCGAGACCGGTCTCCGTCTTGAGCAGGTCGATGCGGCGTTGCAGGCGGTCGGTATCGACGTGGCCGGGGCTGATGACATTGACCTGGACGCCGGCATCGTTGCCGATCTGGGCGAGCGCCTGGCAGAACGCGTTGACGGCGGCGTTGACCGAGGCGCCGATGATGGAGTTGGCGGTCGGCTGCTTGCCCGCGGTGCCGCCGATGATGACGATGCTGCCCTTGCGCTCGCACAACAGTGGCCAGGCCGCGCGCGCGAGCCGCATATGGGCGAAGAACTTGAGGGCGAAGCCCTCATCCCAATCGGCATCCGGCAGCGCCAGGAAATCGCCGCGCTTGGTCGTGCCGGCATTGTTGACCAGGATGTCGAGCCCGCCAAAGGCGCCGCGCACCGCAGCGACCAGGGCGTCGGCCGCATCTTTGCGCCGGAGATCGATGACGAGGGTCTCGGCCGTGCCGCCCCGCCGCGTCACCGCGGCCGCGACCTCGCCGAGCGCCGCCTCGTCGCGTCCCGTCAGCATCAGGCGGCAGCCCTCGGCCGCGAGGCCTTCGGCGATGCCGCGCCCGATGCCCCGGCTCGATCCGGTGACCAGCGCCACCTTGCCGCGAAGCTCGAGATCCATGATTGCTCTCTTCCTGTTGGCCTGGCGCAACGATAGCGCAGACCGGGCGGCGTTCGCAGCCCTCTCGCGACACTCTCTCGCGGCCGGGGCCGCTCTGGCGTCGCCGGCGGTTCTGGGTTATGACCGAAACGGCGGCTGGACGTGACGGGATGACAATCGGGCGCGGCATTCTCCTCGGTCTCGTGCTGGCGTCGGCGGCGCTCGTCGCGCCGGGGCGCGCCGCCGCTCCACCCGACGTCTTCACCGTTGCCGCCGTTCCGGTCGACGCCACTGCCGCCAACGCCGCCGCCGCCCGCGACGAGGCGCGCGCCGACGGCGAGCGGCACGCCTACGAGATTCTGCTCGACCGCCTGACGCTCGCTTCCGACCGCGCCCGCCTGCCGGCGGCGAACGAGTCCCGGCTCAATAATCTCCTGGCGGGCTACGAGGTCGCGAACGAGCGGGTCTCGGGCGTGCGCTATCTTGCGAACTACACCTACCATTTCCGCCCCGATGCGGTGCGGCAATTGCTGCGGCAGGCGAACATCCCGTTCGCCGAGACGCCGAGCCGGCCGGTCGTGGTGCTTGCGATATGGCAGGGCGACAGCGGCCCGGCGCTGTGGGAGGATCCCAATCCCTGGCGCGACGCCTGGGGCCAGCATCCGCCGCAATGGGGCCTGGTGCCGTTCGTCATCCCCTATGGCGAACTGGAGGACGTGCAGGCGATCGACGGTGCCGCGGCGGTGGCGGGCGATGCCGCCCATCTTCAGGCCATCGCGCAGCGCTATGGCGGCGCCGACCTCCTGGTGACGCAGGCCAAGCTGACCGCATCGCCCGCGCCGGCGAGCCTGGCCGTGACGACGACGCGCTATGATCCCACCGGCGCGATGCCGCCGCAGAGCTGGAACAAGACCTATGTGGCCGCGGCCGACGAGAGCGAGGCCGATCTCCTCGCCGCGGCGGTCGCGGGCACGGCGGCCCGGGTCGAGGATGCGTGGAAGACCGCCAACATCATCGATTTCGGCCATACCGCCTCGATCACCGTGCGCGTGCCGCTCGATGGCATCCAGTCCTGGATCGCCATCCGCAACCGGCTGGCCGGCATCCCGGCGATCCGGCGCACCGAGCTGGTATCGCTCGACCAGGCCCAGGCGCGCCTCACCCTCGATTATTACGGCGGTCCGGATCAGCTTCGCCAGGCCCTGGAGCAGCGCAACCTCGAGCTCAGCGGCACCGATCCCGACTGGGTGTTGGCGCAGCACGACGCCGCCGCCCAGCCCTGAGATCGCCGGTGAACGTCGCCAATCTCATCACGCTGGCGCGGCTCTTCTCCGTGCCGCTCGCCATCTGGCTCGTGCTCGGCGGCCATCTGACCGCCGCGTTCTGGCTGTTCGTGGCGGCCGGTCTGTCCGACGGGATCGACGGCTTCATCGCCAAGCATTTCAACCAGCGCTCGCCGCTCGGCGCGCTGCTCGATCCCTTGGCCGACAAGACGCTCCTCGTCAGCATGTGCGTCACGCTCGGCATCGCGGGAAGGCTGCCCAACTGGCTGGTCATCCTCGTGGTCTTCCGCGACCTCGTGATCGTCGGCGGATATCTCGTCGCCATGGCCGTGTCGCAGCCGATCCGCGCGCGGCCGCTCGCCATCAGCAAGCTCAACACCGTCCTGCTGATCGCGCTGGTGGCGGTGGTGCTGGGCCGGCTCGGCCTCGGCATCGACGACTATCATCTGTCGGAGGTGCTGGTTTACGCCGTGGGGCTGACCACGGTCCTGTCGGGCCTGGGCTATGTCGTGCGCTGGTGGCGCGGCTTCGATGACGCCGAGCGCGGTGCGTGACGGGCATGGCGCAACTGCCGCTCGATCTCGGTCATCGCCCGGCGCTCGGGGGCGCCGATTTCCTGGTCGCGCCGTCGAACGCCGCCGCGGTCGCCTGGCTCGACCGCTGGCCCGATTGGCCGGGGCCGGCCCTGGTGCTGGTCGGACCGGCGGGCAGCGGCAAGACCCATCTCGCCCATGTCTTCGCCGCGCGCGCGGGTGCGATCCGCCTCGGCGCCGCGGACGTGACCGTGAGCGACCTGTGCGATCGCCTCGGTGCCGCGCACGCCGCCGTCCTCGACCGCGCCGAGGCCGCCGAGGAGGAGGCATTCCTCCACCTCTACAACATGCTGGCCGAGCGCGGCGGTCATCTCCTGGCGATCGCGCGGCAGGCGCCGGCACGCTGGGATATCGGCCTTGCCGATCTGCGGTCGCGTCTCCGCGCGGCGCCGGTGGCGAGCATCGCCCCGCCCGACGACGCGCTGCTTTCGGCGGTGCTGGTCAAGCTCTTCGCCGACCGCCAGGTCCAGGTCGGCGAGGACGTCGTCGCCTATCTTCTCGCCCGCCTGGAACGCTCCTTCGCCGCGGCCCAGCGTGCCGTGGCGGCGCTCGACCGCGCGGCTTTGGCGGCGCAGCGGCGCGTCACCGTGCCGCTCGTCCGTGCCGTGCTGGACGAGGCGTCGGGACGCGACGCCCCCGGCGAAGGCTGAGCTCATTCGCCGTCGCGGATAAGTTCCTTGGGGGTGACGTAATGGACCAGCCGGGCCGGGTCGCGGCCGAGCGCGGTCCAGCCGCCGGCGAGCTCGAAACCGGCGAGCGCCCCGGTCGGCATGTTCTCTCTGAGCCGCCGCGCGAGTCGGCCGCCGGCTTCGCCCAGCAGCAGCGCGGCCAGCTCGTGCAAGCCCGGATTGTGGCCGACCAGGAGCACGCAGTTCCGGGCAGGCTCGACCGCCCTGAGGCGCGCCAGCAGCGCCGGTACTTCCGCGAGGTAGAGCGTGTCCTCGTAAGCCACCCGTGGCCTGCCATGAAGCGCCGGCAGCACACGTTCGAGCGTCTGGCGGGCGCGCGTGGCGCTCGAGCACAGCGCCAGGTCGGGCGCGATCCCCTCGGTCGCGAGCCAGCGCCCGACCGCCATCGCGGCGCGCTCGCCGCGCGGCAGGAGCGGCCGGGTGCGGTCGCCCGCCTCGCTGTCGGCCTGCGGCGCGGCCTTGGCGTGACGAAGCAGCAGGAGCCGATTCATGGCATGTGCCGTGACCGAAATGCTATGTTCACAGGGCTGTTATAGTCTCTGGGGCCACGCCCGGGGAATGGGAGACAGGCCATGGCCGAAGCCGTGCGCGTCACCGACACCGCGATCGGCGAACACTCGCCGGAGCGCTTCATCAATCGCGAGCTGTCCTGGCTCGCCTTCAACGAGCGCGTGCTGGCCGAGGCCGACAACCCTCGCCACCCGCTGCTCGAGCGGCTGCGCTTCCTGTCGATTTCGGAGAGCAATCTCGACGAGTTCTTCATGGTGCGCGTCGCCGGCCTCAAGGGCCAGGTGCTGGCCGGCATTGCGGCGCCGAGCCAGGATGGCCTCACCCCGGCGCAGCAGCTCGCCGCCATCAGCCAGCGCGCCGGCCGGCTCATGCTCGATCAGCAGATGACCTGGCGGGCCTTGCGGCGCGAACTGGCGGAGGCGGGGTTCTCGGTGCTGGGTCCCGAGGATATCACGGCCGAGGACCGCGCCTTTCTGGCGCAGCGCTTCATGAGCGAGGTCTTCCCGGTGCTGACGCCGCTCGCCATCGATCCGGCCCATCCCTTTCCCTTCATCGCCAATCTCGGCTTCGGCCTCGCCTTGCAGCTCACGCGGCTCAGCGACGGCGAGAGCATGGACGCGCTGCTGCTCATTCCCGGCACCATCGCGCGCTTCATCCGTCTGCCCGGGCAGGCGATCCGCTTCCTGCCGCTCGAGCAGATGATCGGCCTATATCTCGACCATCTCTTTCCCGGCTTCGCGGTCGCGGGGCGCGGCATGTTCCGCATCCTGCGCGACAGCGAGGTCGAGATCGAGGAGGAGGCCGAGGACCTGGTCCGGCTTTACGAATCGGCGCTGAAGCGGCGGCGGCTCGGCAATGTCATCCTCCTCGGCGTCGAGGCGGACATGCCGCGCGACCTTTTGAATTTCCTGATCGAGCGGCTCAACGTGTCGCCCGACGACGTGGTGCCGCTGAATGGGCTGCTCGGCCTTGCCGACACGCGCCAGCTCATCATCGACGAGCGCCCCGACCTGGTCTTCGTCCCCTACAACCCGCGCTTTCCCGAGCGCATCCGCGATTTCGGCGGCGACTGCTTCGCCGCGATCCGCCAGAAGGACATCATCGTCCACCACCCCTATGAGAGCTTCGACGTGGTGGTGCAGTTCGTGCGCCAAGCGGCGCGCGATCCCTCGGTGGTCGCGATCAAGCAGACGCTCTATCGCACCAGCCACGACAGCCCCGTCGTGCGCGCGCTGATCGAGGCGGCCGAGGCCGGCAAATCGGTGACGGCGCTGATCGAGCTGAAGGCGCGCTTCGACGAAGAGGCGAATATCCGCTGGGCACGCGATCTCGAGCGCGCGGGCGTGCAGGTCGTCTATGGCTTCGTCCGCCTCAAGACCCACGCCAAAGTATCGCTGATCGTGCGGCGTGAGGGCGGCGAGCTGCGCTCCTACGTGCATTTCGGCACCGGCAACTATCATCCGTATACCGCCAAGGTCTATACCGATTTCAGCTTCTTCACCTGCGATCCGGCGCTGTGCCGAGACGCGGCGCGGCTCTTCAACTACATGACCGGCTATGCGACGCCGGCGACGCTCGAGAAGATCGCGGTCGCGCCGCTCAACCTGCGCCTGCGCCTTGTCGAACTGATCGATGACGAGATCGCCCATGCCCGCGCCGGGCGGCCGGCGCAGATCTGGGCAAAGATGAACGCCCTGGTTGATCCGGCGATCATCGACCGGCTCTATCGCGCCTCGCAGGAGGGCGTCGAGATCGACCTCATCGTGCGCGGCATCTGCTGCCTGCGGCCGGGCGTTCCCGGCCTGTCCGAGAATATCCGCGTCAAGAGCATCATCGGCCGCTTCCTCGAGCACGGACGCGTGGTCTGCTTCGGCAATGGCAAGAAGCTGCCGTCGCCCGAGGCCAAGGTGTTCATCTCCTCCGCCGACTGGATGCCGCGCAATTTCGACTGGCGCGTCGAGGCGCTGGTGCCGATCGAGAACGAGACCGTGCACCGCCAGGTGATCGAGGAGATCATGGTCCACATGCTGCGCGACGAGGCCCAGACCTGGTGGCTTGAGGCCGACGGCGTCTATCGCCGCGACAATACCGATCCCGAGAGCTTCAGCGCCCATACCTATTTCATGACCAACCCCAGCCTGTCGGGCCGCGGCAGCGCGCTGCACCGCACCAGGTCGTCGCCGCGTCTCGTCAGCGAGAAGGCCGAAACTTGAGCGCGACGTCGACCACCCGGCGCGCCGAGGCGACGATCGCCCCGAACGGGCGGCGCGACAGCGTCGCCGTCATCGACATCGGCTCCAACTCGCTGCGTCTCGTGGTCTATGACGGGGTGCGGCGCGCCGCGCGCACGCTGCTCAACGAGAAGGTGCTGTGCGGCCTCGGCCGTGGCCTGAGCGAGACCGGCCGGCTCAATCCCGACGGCGTCGAACTGGCGCGCGTCAATCTGCAGCGCTTCGTCGCGTTGGCGCAGGCGATCGGCGTGGTGCGGCTCGACGTGCTCGCCACCGCCGCGATGCGCGACGCCGCCGACGGCAAGGATTTCGCGGCCGAGATCGAGCGCCGCTTCGGCGTGCGCGTGCGGGTGCTGGCGGGCGCGGAGGAGGGGCGCTATTCGGCGCTGGGCGTGCTGTCGGGTATCCCCGAGGCGACCGGCGTCGCCGGCGATCTCGGCGGCGGCAGCGTCGAGCTGGTGCCGATCGCCAAGGGCCGCGCCGGTGTGGCGGCGACGCTGCCGATCGGGCCGCTCCGCCTCGCCGCGGTCGCCGACGACGAGAAGCGCGTGCGCGACACGATCGACCGGCAGCTCGCGACCGTGCCGTGGCTGACGCGGAACGCGGACGGCAATTTCTATGCGGTCGGCGGCGCCTGGCGCGCGCTTGCCCGTCTCCACATGGAGCAGGCGCAATATCCGCTGCACATCATTCAGGAATACACGCTGGCGCGCGCCGAGGCCGAGAAATATCTCGACCTGGTGGCGCGGCAATCGCGGAAATCGCTCGAGCGGATCAGCACGGTGTCGCGCAAGCGCCTCGAGGTCGTGCCGCTGGCGGCGCGGCTGCTGCTGCGGCTGTTGCGCCGGGTCGAGCCGCGCGCGGTGGTGTTTTCCGCGGCGGGCTTGCGCGAGGGTCATCTCTACAGCCTGCTCGACGCCGCCGAGCAGCGCAGCGATCCGCTCGTCGCCGCCTGCACCGAGGCGGCGCAGCTCAACCCCCGCTTCGGCGCCAGCGGCGAGGCGCTTTACGCCTGGACCGGCCCGCTTTTCCCCAAGGAGCCGCCGTCGCGCCAGCGCCTGCGCCGCGCCACGGCGATGTTGAGCGACATCGCCTGGGACGAGCATCCCGATTATCGCGCCGAGCAGGCGCTTCGCCACGCGCTCTACATGCCCGTGACCGGCGTGAACCATGCCGAGCGCGCTTTCATCGCGCTGGCGCTGCACGCCCGCTATGGCGGCCGCGCCACCGTCGATCTCGCGGCGCCGCTCGAGCTTTTGGACGAGGACGCGCTCGCCGCGGCACGGATCGTCGGCCTCGCGCTGCGCTTGGGCTACACCATCATGGGTGGCGTGCCGGGGCTCTTGGGCGGGGTGACGCTCGGCCTCGGCGACGGCGCGGTGGTGCTCAATTTCGCGCCGAGCAGCACCGGCCGGTTCGGCGAGACCGTCCAGCGCCGTCTCGACGCGCTAGCCCGCGCCATGGGCCGCAGCGCCGAGCTGCGCGGGGTGTGAGGCGCGGCCGTCTCTGTCGGCAAAACTGCGGCACGTGTCGGGATTGTCGCGAACGCAAATTCGCCGCAGAATGACGACCTCACCGGCTTCGATCCGGTGACGGCTCGGCACGGCACGCCGGTCCGGGGGAGCGACGATGGCGATCAAGTTTCGGGTTGTTGCGGCCGTCGCAGGGTTCGCGCTGGGCCCCGCCCTTGCGGCGCATGCGCAGACGCCGCAGATGCAGCAGACCGCCCAATGCGTCTTGAGCGCGACCAGGGACACGCGTTCGCGGCTGGCGGTGCGGCTCATCCGGCAGGCCTGCAACGACAGCGTCGTCAACACCGGGGCCATGTTCGAACGTCAGCGCGCCTACGACCAATGCCTGGTCCAGCAGCTTTCCGGCGCGCAAAGCGATGCGGCGGCGGTGCAGATCCAGTCGGCCTGCCGGACAGCCTTTCCACTCTTTTGAGGTGTGATCCGGTCCGGCGGCACTGGCGGCGGTGCTATTGCGCCGCGTCGGCGGCGAGGGGGACGAGGCGGAGCCGCTTGCCGGCGGCGGTGAGCGCGAGCCGGCCGTGCTTCAGGTCGAGCGCGTCGCGGCCGAACACCTCATAGCGCCAGCCCTGGAGGGCGCGGACGTCGGCCTGGTCGTCGGCGGCGATGCGCTCCAGATCCTCGGCGTCGGCGACGAGGCGCTGCGCCACGTCGTTCTCTTCCGCGCGCAACTTCAGCAGTACGCGCAGGAGATCGGCCAACGGCCCCAGGCCCGGCGGCACCTCGCGCCGCTTCTCGGGCTCGGGCCAATCGGACTCGGGCGAGGCCAGGACGCGCGCCACCACCGCCAGAATCTCGCTGCCGAACCGGCTCTCGGCGAAACCTTTGCCGAGGCCGCGGGAATGCGCCAGCTCCTCGGCGCTGTGCGGGGCGTGGGCCGCGATCTCGAGCAGCGCCTCGTCGCGGATGACGCGGTTGCGCGGCAGGTTGCGCCGCTGCGCCGTGGTCTCGCGCCAGCGCGCCAGCTCGCGCACGAGCGCCAGCATGCGGCGGTCGGCGGTGCGGGGCTTGAGCCGGCGCCACGCCTCGGCCGGGTCGAGCCGGTAGGTCGCCGGATCGGCGAGCGCCGCCATCTCCTCGCCGAGCCAGTGGGCGCGGCCGCTGGAATCGAGACGCTGGCTCAGCTTTTCGTAGATGCGGCGCAGCGGCACGACATCGCCGAGCGCGTATTTGAGCTGGCGCTCGGTCAGGGGACGGCGCGACCAGTCGGTGAAGCGCGAGGATTTGTCGATGCGCGCACCGGCGAGCCGGCCGGCGAGCGTCTCATAGCTCACCGCGTCGCCGAAGCCGCACACCATCGCCGCGACCTGGGTGTCGAACAGCGGCGCCGGCACTTCGCCCATGAGGTTATAGAAGATTTCGATGTCCTGCCGCGCCGCGTGGAAGACCTTGAGGACATCGGGATCGCGCAGCAGCGCGAACAGCGGCGCGAGGTCGATCCCCTCCGCCATCGGATCGATCGCCGCCGCTTCCTCCGGTCCCGCGATCTGGACCAGGCACAGGATCGGCCAATAGGTCTTGTCGCGCATGAACTCGGTGTCGATGGCGATGAACCCTTGTCCCGCCTGGCGGCGGCAAAATCCGGCCAGAGCGTCGCTGTCGGCGATGAGAGACATGCTGTTTTGCTGACTTTCCGTCCTTTGTGCCCCTATACACCGAAACCGGCGCCACCAGAAGGGCGGGAAACCCGGCCGCGCCACCCGTTGGATCGGCCCGCGCCCGCGTGCTATGGCAGTTGTGTTTGGGAGATGCAGCATGAGCGGGATCAAATCCATTCTCGTTCCGGCAATGGGCGATGCCGGTGATGACACGCGGCTCGCCACCGCCGCGGCGGTGGCGCAGTTGTTCCAAGCCCATATCGAATGCCTGCATGTGCGGGCGGAAATCGGCGATCAGCTCGCATCGACGCTTTCCGTCCAGCCGCCGACGATCGCCTCGGCGGAATTCATGGCCGCCATCGCCACCGAGGTCGAGCGCCGCGCGCATGAGGCCCGCCGCGCGTTCGACACGGTTTGCCGCACGCAAAAAATTCCCGTCTCTGCCGGTATCGCGACCACTGCCGCGGTTTCCGCCGATTGGCGCGAAGAGTCTGGGGATGACGTGGAGACGCTGATCGTCCGCGCCTGCCGCCATGATCTCGCGGTCGTTCGCTGCGAGATGCCGCGCCAGGGGCCGAGCCGCGGGCTGCCGCCCGATTCGGCCGGCGCGGTGCTGATCCGCGCCGGCGTGCCGATTCTGCTCGCCGGCGCAACCGCGCCGCGCAGCTTCGCCACCGTCGCCATCGCCTGGAAGGACCGGCCGGAGGCATCGCGCGCGGTCACCGGCGCCATGCCGTTCATTGCCGCGGCCCGGAAGGTCGTGGTCATGACGGTCGCGGAGAGCGCCGCGCCCGGCGGCTATGCGGCCGACGCGGTGGTCGAGCGCCTGCGCTGGCACGGCTATGAGGCGGCCGAGCTGCGCTGCCCGGCGCCCGAGCGCGGGGCCGGGGCCGGGCACCTCGTCGCCGAAGCGGTCAAGGCCGGCGCCGATCTCTTGGTCATGGGGGCGTATGGACACAGCCGGCTGCGCGAATGGGTCTTTGGCGGCTATACGCGGCACGTGCTGTCGGGGATCGATTTGCCGGTGCTGCTTGCGCACTGACGCGGACGGGGCTCGTCGCGGCTTGACAAACCGTCGCCTCCATGGGCCTGTCCCCGCTTTCGCCGCCACCTTCTTGCTTTGAGCGGATCACGGAAGATGCATGTCTACCGGACGCATACCTGCGGCGCGCTGCGCCTCGCGGACGCAGGGAAGCCGGCGCGGCTTTCGGGCTGGGTCCATCGCAAGCGCGATCACGGCCAGCTTCTCTTCATCGACCTGCGCGATCATTACGGCATCACCCAGTGCGTCATCGACGTGGCGAGCCCGCTCTTCGCCGCCGCCGATGCGCTCAAGCTCGAAAGCGTTGTGACGCTGACCGGCACGGTGGTCGAGCGCTCGCCCGAGACCGTCAATCCCAAGCTCGCGACCGGCACGGTCGAGCTGCAGATCGCCGCGCTCGAGGTCGTCTCCGAGGCCGAGCCGCTGCCGCTTCCGGTCAACACCGAGGCCGATTATCCCGAGGAGATGCGGCTCAAATATCGCTTCCTCGATCTCCGCCGCGATAGCATCCACCGCAACATCGTGCTGCGCTCTGCGGTGATCGCCTCGATCCGGCGGCGCATGATCGAGGCGGGCTTCATGGAATTCCAGACGCCCATCCTCACGGCGAGTTCGCCTGAGGGCGCGCGCGACTATCTCGTGCCGAGCCGGCTCCATCCCGGCAAATTCTACGCGCTCCCCCAGGCGCCGCAGCAATTCAAGCAGCTTTTGATGGTGGCCGGGTTCGACCGCTATTTCCAGATCGCGCCGTGCTTCCGCGACGAGGCGAGCCGCGCCGACCGTTCGCCCGGCGAGTTCTATCAGCTCGATTTCGAGATGTCGTTCGTCGCGCAAGAGGACGTGTTCGCGGCGATCGAGCCGGTAATCCACGGCGTGTTCGAGGAATTCGGCGCCAGCCGCCCGGTAACGAAGCCGCCCTTCCCGCGCATCCCCTATGCCGAGGCGATGCGGTGTTATGGCACCGACAAGCCCGATCTGCGCAACCCCATCCGCATGTCGGATGCGACCGAGACCTTCCGCGGCTCCGACTTCAAGGTCTTCGCCAATCAGATCGCCGCCGACGCCAATATCCGCGTCTGGGCGATTCCGGCGCCGGGGGCCGGCAACCGCGCCTTTTGCGACCGGATGAATTCCTGGGCGCAAGGCGAGGGGCAGCCGGGGCTCGGCTACATCTTCTTTCGCGACGGCAAGGGCGCCGGCCCGATCGCCAACAATATCGGACCCGAACGAACCGAGCGCCTGCGCGACGCGCTCGCGCTCAAGGA
>Ga0307373_10000517_pt1 | contig 73704 bp, 69 predicted proteins | sample OX2MG_FD_202534 | JGI IMG/M metagenome (GOLD analysis project Ga0307373, IMG submission 202534) | Soil microbial communities from Risofladan, Vaasa, Finland - OX-2 | ecosystem: Environmental > Terrestrial > Soil > Coastal area > Acid sulfate soil | place: Finland: Risofladan, Vaasa | collected... | reverse complement strand
CCATTTGATGGGACGGACAAACACAGTCTTTTGCTAGGACGTTGAGGGAGTGCTTAGTGAGTCTGTGCTCGGACGGTTGGAAGGAGAGCGTCCCAATTCGCCCATCGGGCCGAAGAATTTGTGTGGCTGCGGCTAGGCCGCGTTCGAGCTCGCCGAGCTCGTCGTTGACCGCGACGCGCAGGGCCAAGAAGACCCTGGTCGCCGGGTGAATGCGCTTGGGCCAGAACCGCCGGGGCACCGCCAGAGCGCAGATTTCCGCCAGCTGGGTGGTGGTCCTGATCGGTGCCTTCCGCCGCTCGGCGACGATGGCCCGAGCTATCGGACGCGACTGCCGTTCCTCCCCCAGCTCGAAGAAGAGGTCGGCCAGCTCCGTCTCACTGGAGTTGGCCACGATATCTGCGGCGGTCAGCGTTTGCCGCGTGGGCGCCATGCGCATGTCCAGCGGCCCGTCGCTTTGGAAGCTAAATCCCCGCGCGGGATCGTCCAGCTGGAGGGAGCTGATACCCAGGTCCATCACCACGATGTCGGCTCGGAGTTGATGCGCCGCAGCGACCCGCTCCAGTTCCGAGAAGCTGGCCTCCTCCGCCACGAAGGCTTCGCCGAAGTCGGCGAAGCGCAGCCGGGCGGAGGAAACAGCGGACGGATCTCGATCCAATGCCAAGACCCGCCCGCCTGGGAGGACGCGATTGAGGAAAGCTGCGGAAACCCCACCGGCGCCGAGAGTGGCGTCGACCACCACCTCACCCGGGACCGGCGCGAGCAACTCCAGCAGCTCGGCCAGCATCACCGGCTGATGGGTGCCGGACAGGTGACTGACCCGGACCGCGGCGCGCGCAACCGAGCGTGGCTTGGACCTGGGCATGACCCCCAGCATGACGCTCACGACTGGGACGCCTCGCTAATGAATGCCCCGTAGTCGGCAGCCCTCTGATTGACCACCGTCTGGCGCATCACTTCCCACTCGTCAGAATTGAGCGGGGCCGCCTGTCGACCGAAGCTCTGCTCGGAGTGGAGCTCAACCACGTTGTTGACCCCCACGAAGACGACGTTGTCGTTGAGCCCCGCGTGCTGGCGCAGCGGGGCCAGCAGCAGGATCCGACCCTGGCTGTCCCAGCTGATCTCCTGCGAGGCGGCATAGAGCCGACGCAGGTAACCGCTGTAGCCGGACTGGGCGATCGGGTCGTAGCGCAGCTGGGCGGTCATCGCCTCCCACTCGGGCTGCGGGTACATCAGAAGGAAGCCTGCCGGGTGACCGGTGACCCAGCCTCCCCTGAGCTCTTCCCGAAAGCGAGCAGGAATGGCCACCCGGCCGCGCTCGTCAAGGGAGTGGTCGAAGCGTCCGAAGAACGCCATCTCGCCCCCCTAGTCCACCGCTCATTCTGGATGGCTTCTTCCTTATTCACCACAATTCCCCCGAAGTGGAGGTCTCGGGGACTGTATCACGCCACGAGGAGCAGGTCAATCACTTTGGATAAGTTGTTTACGAGATCGTCTCCCAGCGAGTGATTCTCTTGGGGGAATCGTCCCTGAATCCGCACGGATGCGTCACGGGCGGAGATCGGAGGGAAGGCGGCGCAGGGGGGCGAGCCCCCCTGCGGGGAGATGGAAGGCGGGCGGTAAGCCGAGTTCTGTGCCCCCCGGGCCTCCCGCGCGGCGGGCTCCCCCCGAGGGGTGATGACCATCCATCTACGGCGGCGGTTGCCCGACGCCTCTAGCGACCCACCCGGGTGCTACTGGGCGAGCCGCCCAGGGGTGTCGCCACCCGCACCCTGCCGGGTCTTGCTCCGGGCGGGGTTTACCTGGCCAGCCGGTCACCCGGCTGCCGGTGGGCTCTTACCCCACCATTTCACCATCGCCGACGCGATCGCCGGCTGTGTCTTTCTGTGGCACTCTCCCTGAGGTTTCCCTCGCCGGGCGTTACCCGGCGCCCTGCTCTGTGGAGCTCGGACTTTCCTCGGCCGGGCGACGCCCAGCCGCGGTCATCTGCCCACCATCCGACCTCATCGTATCTCGCCGGCGGCCCGGATCGGCCGCGAGGTGCGGGGTCGCGGCCAGCTGGTCAGCCGGTTGCTTGCTTCTGCCGCTCGCAGGCCGCGACGGCCAGCTCGTCCACCCGGTTGTTGCCCGGGTTGTCCCGGTGCCCGCGGACGTGGCGCCAGCTGAGGGCCGGGCCCAAGGCGGCGGTCAGCCGGTCCAGCTCGGGAAAGAGATCGGTGTTGGCCTTGCGCTTCCAATGCTCGCAGAGCCAGCCGATCACATTGCGGGAGTCGGTGTGTAGCCGCAGCCCCTGCCCTGGTTGGCGTCGTCGGCTGAAGGCGGAGATCGCCTCCCGGGCGGCGGCCAGCTCCATGCGGTTGTTGGTGGTCTGCGGCTCACCTCCTGACCCTTCCTCCGCCAGATCGGTCCACTCGATGCGAAAGGCCCAGCCGCCCGGTCCGGGGTTGCCGCTGCAGGCCCCGTCGCAGTAGCCGTCCACCCAGCTCGAGGGCGGAGACCATGTCTCGGTCACAGGAGCAAGATCCGCTCGCAGTTCTCGCAGGTAACCAGCTGCTCCCCGCGGGCCTCCTGGAGCAGCCGGGGCGGAAGCGGCAGCCGGCACCCGCTGCAGGTCCGGTTGACCACCTTCGCCACCGCTGGCCGGCGTCGGGCCGCGGTGCGTTGGTAGGTGTCCAGCTGGGAGGGGGACAGCGTCTCGGCCAGCGCCCGACGCTCCGCTTCACCGGTCAAGAGCTCCGCCGCCAGGGTCGGGGCTTGGCTCCGGTCCCGGGCGCGAAACTCCTCGACCTCCCGTTCGCGCGAGGCCAGCTGCAATCCGACCTCGACCAGATCCTGGGAGGTCTGCTCCTGGGTCTCCATCCGGCCCAGCTCCGACTCCTCCAGCCCCTGGATCTTGACCCGAAGCGTCTCCAGCTCGTGCTGGCGGCGCTGCAGGTCGGCGGGGTGACGAACACTGCCGTCGTAGATGGCCTTGGCATGGCTCTGAGCCCGGCCCGCCAGCTCCGCAACCTCCAGCTCCAGCTGCTTGAGCTCCGCGGCTTGGCGCTGGAGCTGAGCTTCGAGCGCCGCCCGGCGCTGGCGCAGCTGGCGGACGCTGGGGTCCGTCTTGGCGCGCTGGGCCGCCGCCTCCTGCTCAGCCAGCAGTTCCTGCTGGCGCAGCTCGAGCACCTCGATGGCGGCGAGAACTTCGGCCACCTTCATCGAGGCGCCACCAAAAACACCTTATAAAGGTGGGCCTTCTCCCGCACCTCATGATGGGCCCACCAGCGCCAGCCCTCCGCCTGCAGCCAGTCCCGCAAGCGCTCCGCTCGCTGCGCCGGCTGCAGCAAGAGCCATTCGAGCTGTCCCGCGACCTGGCGGTCTCGCTCGAGCATCCGAGCGATTCTGCCCCCGCCCATGCCGGCGACGACCACCCCGTGGCAACCCAAGCCGGCGATCGGCTCAAGCCCCTCCCCCACCAAGATCTGGACGCCGCTCCCAGGACCGAGGAGGCGCCGGAGCTCGGCCTGAGGTCCCGGGCTGATCTCGGTGGCGAACACTGGCCGGGCCGGATCCTGGCGCTTCAGCTCCAGCGCCAACCGCCCGTGCCCGCTGCCGATGTCGGCCACCGGCCCCTCTGGCGGGCAGAGCTCGAGCAGGGCCCGGAGGCGCGGGCCCATCCGGGCCGGCGGGTCCGGTTCGGCGCCGGTCCGACTGGCCCGGGCCGGTGCCGAGCGAAACAGAACCGTGGTCACTGGGCGAGTCTACGGAGTTCGGCGCGGTCGGCCGGCGGCAAATCGCTACCCTGCCCGGGATGATGGATCGCCTTGACCTCTAGAGACAGGGGACCACTACCGGCGGATCGGATCGCCCCGTACTGGTTGCCGGGGGACCAGCGCGGCGTCTTGCTGCTGCACGGCTTTGCCGGTACCCCTCCTGAGATGCGGCCGCTCGGCGACGAACTGGCCCAACGCGGCTTCACCGTGTTCGCGCCCTTGCTGAGCGGCCACGGAACCTCACCCGAGGAGCTGGAACAGACCTCCTATCCGGACTGGATACGCTCGGCCAACGAGGCGCTGAACCAACTCCAGGCACGGTGCCGCTATGTGGGATTGGCGGGCCAGTCGATGGGCGCGACCCTGGCGCTGCACCTCGCCGCCACCCGACCCGAGCCGCGGGCGATCGTCGCCCAGGCCGGTTTCCTTCAGCTGAGCGACTGGCGCATCAAGCTCTTGCCGGTGGTCCGGCACCTGGTGCGCTGGCACACTCCTTCGAGCGAAGTCGACCTCTACGACCAGACGGCCATCGACCAGCTCTACAGCTATGGGCGCCGACCCACGCGGGCCATCGACCAATTGGCCAAACTGGGCCGCCTGGTTGAGTCCGAACTACCCGCCGTCTTCCGTCCGCTGCTGCTGCTGCAGGGTGGCCGCGATAGCGTGGTCAATCCGGCCAACGCCGATCGGATCATCAGCCGGGTCAGCTCGGAGGTGAGATCGCTCAGGATCTTTCCCCGCAGTGGTCATGGGATCAGCGTCGACGTGGACCGCGCGGAGGTCGCCCTGACCGGGGCCGACTGGCTGGAGCGCTACGTCAAGTAGGCTGCCGCGCCCGGAGGTCACAGATTGGAGAGCAGGTGGCGAAGCCTGGCGGCAACCTCCTCGTCCAGGACCGGATTTTCGGGCGGTCCCTCCGCCGGTAAGGGCGCGCGGCGCTTGAAGGAGGCCGGCTGCCGGGAGTCCTCTCCGGCATTTCCTCGATAGACGAGTCCGCAGCCGACGCAGGTGTATATCGGGGCGCTGCGACCGCGGCCCAGGTACCGGAGGTGGCTCCAACGGACTCTCCCGCCGCAGCCACACAGCCGCTGGACAGGAACCGGCGCCAGACCCTGGAACTCCCCCGGACCCATTCTCAGTCACCGGGGTAAGGCTGAGCACTCACGGTCAGAGCATAGAGCCGAAGCCGCGCCCTCCGGGAGCTGCCGGCCTGACCGTAAGATGAGACACACCGTGCGGGTCGATGAGCTGACTGGAGCCGCCATCGGCCGCTACCGGGTTGGGGGGCGGCTTCAGGTGCTGCCCTACGCCAGCATCCATCGGGGCACCGTCTTAGCTGACGGCAGTCCGGTGCTGGTGTGGACCTTCCAGGAGCCGTACGCGACTGCGGCTGGGTTCGTGGAGGCGCTCCAGCTGCTCGCGGGGGACCGCCGGGCGGCGGAGATTCCCGGCCTGCTCCAGGTGTTGGAGATCGGGGTCCAGGAGCTGCGGACTCCCTTGGTTTATCTGGTCACTGAGGACGCCGCCAGCGGCTTCCTGGTCAGCCTGCTGCAGGCCGGACGGGCCCCGGGCGTGTTCGCCATCACCGGCCGACTGGCCCGGACCGTAGACCAGATGCATGCCATGGGGATGGTCCACGGGGACATCCAGCCCGCGACAGTGGCGATCGGCAGCGCGGGACCGGTCCTCGCCGGCCAGTCGATCCGGACGGTGGTCAGCCGGGTCACCCCGGCGGCGAGCTGGGTGGGCATCACCAGAGCCTTTCGACCACCGGAAGCTCCGACCAGCTCTGAGCCCATCCGCGCCAGCGACCTCTGGGGTCTCGGCGCTCTGGTCTATTACCTCCTGGTGGGTCGACCGCCGGCTACCGACGGGCCGCCGGACCCCCCCAGCGAGCTCCGGCCCCAACTTCCGATGCGCGTTGACCGTGCGGTACTCCGCGCCCTCGCAGCTGACCCCGCCGAGCGGTTCGCCACCGCGAGCGCCTTCTTCGCCGCCCTACGCGGTTCTCCCGCGCCGGCGGGAGCGGGCGGGACAGGCCCCCGGCCCCAGCCGGTGGTGCGCGCGGACGGTCGCCCCGCTCGACCGGCTCCAAGTTCCTACCGCCCGGTCCTAGACGCTCCGGTGCCCCCTCGATCGGTCCAGTCGGCGGCGCCGCCAGCGGTTCCCGCCAACCCCTCCTCCCGGTGGCCGGTCGACGGCCCCCTGACCCCGGCCTCGCTGCGGTCTCAATTCCTGCCTTCCCGCGCGGAGCACGGCGCCCCCGGATCGCGTTCGGGTGAGTCCACCCAGCTGATCACGATGGAGCCCTACCGGTTCGAGCCCAAGACTCGGCGGCGCGGGGGTTATCTCGCGCTTTGGCTGCTGGCGGCGGCGGTGCTGGCGGTGGGTGCTTTGCTGATCACCGGCAGGATCCACCTCTGATCGGGCTGGAAGACCCCGCTTCAGCCCTGCACCGGTTGCTCAGCAGCCTGGAGCCGCTCGACCAAGACCAGGGGCGCCGGGAGAGCAGCGCGCTTCGACCCGCCGCGGTCCTGGCGCTGATCGACGCGGGACGAGCTGAGTTGCCGCTGCTCCTACTCCGGCGAAGCTCCCAGCTGCGCTCTCATCCGGGCCAGGTGGGGCTGCCCGGGGGAAGTCCGGCTCCGGAGGACGGACCGCTCTGGCGCACGGCGCTGCGCGAGGCAAACGAGGAGCTGGCGGTTCCGCCGGGCGCAGTCGATGTGAGGGGAAGGGCAACCCTGGTCCCCACCTGGAACTCCGGGTACGTCATCACCCCGTTCGTGGCGCTGCTCCTAGCTCCCTTCGAGCCCGCCCCGGCCGCTGCCGAAGTGGAGTCTTACTTTTGGTTTCCTCTGCTGCCAGGAGGCGGTCCTCCGCCACGGCTCCGCCGCGCGATGACGGTCCCCGACGGCAGCTTTGAGATGCCGGGCTACCTGCACCAAGAACATTTCGTTTGGGGGGCCACCGGGGCGATCGTCGAGGATCTGCTCCGGCGCCTCGCTCCGCCCGCCGAATGACAGCGGCCGCCGCCTCAGTTGGCGGCGGCCACCCCTGCGGGCATCGACGGCGGCGGCGTGAGCCCGAAGCCCACCACGCGCCGCTCCGGCCGGACCTCGACCGGGGGCATCAGCGCCCGGTCCAGGACCTCGTCCACCGATCTGACGAAGACCACCTCCATCCCGTCGAGCAGCGAGGCGTCGATCTCGAACAGGTCACGGCGATTGCGCTCGGGGAGCAGGAACACCTTGATCCCGGCCCGGTGGGCCGCCAGCAACTTGTCCTTGACCCCGCCGATCGGGAGGATGCGACCGCGCAGGGTCACCTCCCCAGTCATCGCCAGGTCATGCCGCACCGGACGGTCGCTCGCGACCGAGACCAGGGCCGTAGTCAGGGTGACTCCGGCTGAGGGACCATCTTTGGGAATAGCGCCTGCCGGCACGTGGATGTGGACGCCGTGGTCGTCGAAGAAATTCTCCTTGACCCCGTAGTCGGAACCGTGGACCCGGACCCAGGAGAGGGCGGCTCGGGCTGACTCCTGCATCACGTCACCGATCTGTCCGGTCAGCTGCATCTCGGTGCGGCCGGCGATGGCCAGCGCCTCGACGGTGACCAGGTCGCCGCCAACATCGGACACCACTACTCCGGTCGCGACGCCGACGCGGTCCTCGGCCTCAGCCGAGTCGTGGTCGAACCGGGCCGGGCCGAGATATTCGATGAGATCGTCGGGCAGCACCTTGATGCCCTTGAGCTCGGGGTTCTCGACCAGTCGGCGGGGAACCTTGCGCATCACCTGGGCGAGCTGACGGTCCAGACCGCGCACCCCGGCTTCTCGGGTGTAGTTGCGGATGATGCTGTGCAGCGATTCGTCGGTGATCACCAGCTCGCTGACCTCCAGAGCATGCTGCTCCATCTGGCGCGGCACCAGGTGCTGCTTGGCGATCCCGAGCTTCTCCTCCTCGGTGTAGCCGGTGATCTGAATGATCTCCATCCGATCGCGCAGCGGCGCAGAGATGGTGTCGATCACATTGGCGGTGGTGATGAAGAGCACCTGAGAGAGGTCGTAGGGCACCTCCAGATAGTGGTCGGAGAACTCTCGGTTCTGCTCCGGGTCGAGGACCTCGAGCAGGGCTGCCGAGGGGTCGCCCCGGAAGTCCAGACCGACCTTGTCGATCTCGTCGAGCATCATCACCGGGTTCTTGGTCCCACCCTGCTTCATGGCCTGGATCACCCGTCCGGGGAGCGCTCCGATGTAGGTCCGGCGGTGACCGCGAATCTCCGCCTCGTCCCGGATCCCACCCAGCGAGACCCGGACCAGCTTCCGGCCAAGGGCGCGGGCGATGCTTCGACCGAGCGAGGTCTTGCCCACTCCGGGCGGCCCGACGAAGCACAGGATCGGCGTCTGCAGCGGGTGCGGCTGAGGGCCGACCTCCTCAATCGCGGGAAGGGCGGTTGGACCTGCCTCGGCGCCGGCCGTTGGGGGCGGGACGGGAGCTGCTGCCTCGGCCAGCGCCGCCGCCAACTCCCGGCGCTCCAGAACGCGCTTGCGCACCGCCATCCACTCCAGGATTCGCTCCTTGACCTTGGGCAGACCGTAGTGGTCCTCGTCCAGGATCCGGGCCGCCTCGCGAATGTCCACCCGTTCCTGGCCGGCATCCTTCCAGGGCAGGTCGACCAGCCATTCCACATAGGTGCGCACAATGCCCACCTCGGGGGAGGCGCTCGGCAACGACTCCAACCGATCTAGCTCCTTGAGGGCGCGAGCGTGGACGGTTTCGGGCATCCCCGAGGCGTCGATCCGCTCGCGCAGGTCATCCTCGGCGGTTGCGTCGCCTCCCACCTCGGCCAGCTCCTTGCGAATGGCCTTGAGTTGCTCGCGGAGGATGGCCTCGCGCTGGCCTTGGTTGATGGTCTGAGCCACATCCTGCTGGATCTTGTTGCGCAGCTGGGCCACTTCCAACTGACGGGCGAGCAGGGGCACCAGCCCGCGCAGCCGGCGCTCGACATCCGGCTCCTGGAGGAGGGCGATTCGGTCGAGCGGATCGAGATCCGGGGCGGTGCCGGTCAGGTCGGCGACCTTGCCCGGCTCCTTGGCTCGAGCCACCGCCACGGCCAGCTCGGGGGGGACCGCGGCACCGGCCGCCACATAGTCGGCGAACATCTGCCGTACCGAGCCAGCCAGAGCATCGATCTCAGTGCCCTGAGGCTCGGTGTCCGGCAGCTCGACAAACTTGGCGGTCCAGACCTCGCCGACCTCCAGCTCGATGAGACGCACTCGGCGCAGGCCCTCGACCAGGACCTGGGCGCCGGCGGTACCGCGGCGAAAAGCGCCGATCTGGGCGACGGTGGCCACCGGATACAGGTCGAGCAGCTGAACCTCGTCCAGCTCGCTCTGGCGCTGAACCGCCAGCACCACCTTGCCCTCCCCGGCCACCGCGGACTCCAGGCTGCTCACCGAGCGATCGCGCCCGGCGCCGAGGGGCGCCAGCTGGTGGGGAAGGACCACGTTGTCCCGCAGCGGGACCAGCGGCAGCGACTCGATCTCTGGAGTGAGCACTTCCCGACGAGGGGAGGCAGCGCTCTTTACTTCGGCCCGGTCTTCGTCTTCGCTCACGGTTTCACTCCAGAGTCACGAGGGGCTGGACATCGCCCAGCAAGATCAAGTGTGCCCCTCCTCGGAGGTGGTCAAACCTGGTCTCAGGCGACCGCCTCGACCCGCGACTCAGCGGCGTGCTTGAGAGAGGCCACCTCGGCCTCCACGCTGCGGGTGGCCCAGCGCTGGAGCAGCCGCTCCAAGAGCGGGCTAATCAAAGGGTAGCCGAAGTCGTATTCCTCTTGGTGGGTGAGCAGCACGCCACCCTCCTGGGGCTCGAAGAGAAAGACCGCGTGAAAGTCCCGGAGACGGCCCTGGAGCATGGTCAGCTCGACCTGGTTGTCCTCCAGGGTGTAACGAGCCCGGATGAACGATCTGAATGGTCCGAGGCGCCCGTTGATCCGAGCGACCAGCTCATTCTCCCCGCGGGACTCGACCACCATATCCTGCACCTTGGTCTGGCCGTAGCTGTAGGCGCTGGGATCGAGGACCGCCGCCCGGACCGTCTCGAGGGGCGCGTCGACCAGCACGCTGGCCCGAGCGATCATCACCTTGCATCCTCCTCAGCCAGCCGCAGACTGACCTTGATCGCCGACCCGCGGTCGGGGTGGTTGGCCAGCGCAAACGCGGCTCGGTAGCTACCCAGCGGGAAGCTGTGAGTACACCACCGGCTGAGTTCCTTGGCCCGCTCGGCCAAGATCGTCAACGCTTGGTCCAGCTGATGGGGCGCGCTGGCTCCGGCCGAGCTGCGTCCGTAGCCGTTACTGCCGACGATCTCCGCCTCCTTGTAGTAGGCCAGGGTGTTCTCCGTCCTGGCCGGCTTGGTCACCCCAACCACCACGATACGGCCCCTCGGAGCAAGGCAGCGCAGCGCCAGCTCGGCAGTGACGCTGCTACCGATCGAGTCAAGAACCAGCTCCACTCCGGACCCCAGCGACCAGGAGCCGCCTCGCCACGGTCGGACCAGCCGACCGCCGGTGCGCCGAGCCAGCTCGGGGACCACCGCCGAGGCGGCCACGGGAAGCGGCTCGGCCCCGAGCGCCGAGATCAGTCCTAACTGATGCGGCCAGGCCGCCGTCACCAGTACGGGGAGCTGAGGCCACCTCTGGCGGACCGCCAAGGTGAGCGAGAGTCCGATCGTGCCCGCCCCCAACACCAGGATCGGTCCGGCCGGTTCGGCTCCCGCCCGGTCCACCGCATGGAGCCCCACCGCCAGGGGATCGGCCAGAACGCCGAGCCGCGGATCCAGATGGTCGGGCAGGCGATGGCACTGGCTCGGATGCGCATAAATCACTTCAGCGAACCCTCCGGGCAGCCCGCTGATATTGCCCAAGTGCAGGCCGTGACCCGCGCCCCACGGTCCGCCGTCCGGCTGGTGGTGACAGTGGGGCGGGAAACCGCGGGCGCAGGCCGGACAGAGCGACTCCCGCCCCCGAGCGACGCAGCCCACCCAGGGATCCAGCGCCACCCGGTCGCCCGCCCTGAGCGGGGAGAGGGATCCGGGGTCCTCGACGCGGGCCACCACCTCGTGCCCCGGCACGTGGGGGAATGACACCAGCCCGCTGAGCGGGTTGTCGGCGGCGGCCTGCAGCAACACCTCCTTGACGTCGCTGCCGCAAATTCCGGACCAGATGACCCGCAGACGGACCCACTCCGGCCCCGGCGCGAGGGGCTCGGCAAGGTCCCGCAGCGACAGCAGTGACCCGGGCCCCAGAGCCCAATCGGGTCGGATCCGCGAGGCGGCTCCGACCCAGGGCAGACGGCGGGAAGAGGGATCGAAAACCAGTGCTCGCACCGGCCCTACGTTAGCGGGGCAGAGGGCCGCGCTCCGACATTCGGCCCCCGCTCCGACCCCCACCGAACATAACAGTCGAGTAAGATTACCGGGTAATCTCGTAACGAGGTCTGAGATCGGCCTCGAGTAGCGTCAAGGTGGCGGGATTGTTTAGGTCCGTTAACGGACCACCGTCCGGGAGAGGGACGAAATTGAACACCGTGCGCCCCCGACACACCGGCTTCTGCTTCGGGGTGCGAGATGCCCTGCAGTTGACGTCGGACGCCATTCGCCCGGGCGCGCAGACGGTCGCCCTGGGGCAGGTGGTGCACAACGCGCGCGCCCTCGAGGAGCTGGAGCGCCGCGGACTGGGCCGGACCGACGGCCTACCGGACTCGGACGGCACCCAGGTGGTGGTCACCGCCCATGGGGCAACTCCCCAGCTCTTCGAGGAGGCCAGGCTCCGCGGCCTGACGGTGATCGACACCACCTGCCCCCTGGTCCGGCGGGTTCAGCGGCACGCCACTCAGCTCGCCGAATCGGGACTCCCGGTGGTGGTGGTTGGGGACGCCGCCCACTCCGAGGTGCAGGCAGTGATCGGGTGGGCAGCCCAGAGACCCGGTGCCGAGGTGGTGGTGGTGGCCACCGAGACCGAGGCGGACCAGCTGCCCTGGCGCGAGTCACGAGGGGCGGTCTCCCAGAGCACGTTCCCCCAGCCGCGCTTCCAGCAGATCGTGGCTCGACTTCGGCATCGGTCGAACACGCTGGAGGTTCGCGACACCACCTGCCCGGTCGTCAATCAGCGCCAGCGGGAAGCGATGGCGCAACTGCTGGACGAGGCCGACGTGGTGCTGGTGGTCGGAGGCCGGGGATCAGCCAACACCAAGGCTCTGGCCGAGACCTGCTCTGAGCGCCGCCCCACCCACCACGTCGAGTCCGCCGCCGAGATCGATCCGAGCTGGTTTCAGCTGGGCCAGCGGGTTGGGATCACTTCGGGGACCTCCACTCCTGGCTGGGTGGTCGACGAAGTCGAGGCGGCCTGTCGTGATCTCTGATCAGGCGGAGTTGGCCGCGCGCGACAGCTCAGGAGCCCTAGCCCAGGCCGCCCAGGCGATCCTCGGCCGCTATCAAGAGCGAATCACTCAGGGGCTGCGTCGGGTCATCGATACCCTGGCCGTCGAAGTAATGGAACCGGCCCAGTACCACCTCGGTCTGCTGGCCGGTGCCCGCTCGGGGAAGGCGCTCCGTCCCACGTTGACCCTGATGCTGGCGGAGGCGCTGGGGGGGCCCTCGGAGACGGCGCTGCCGCTGGCTTTGGCGGTGCAGTTGGTGCACGACTTCTCGCTCCTCCACGACGACATCGTGGACGGGGACCGTTCTCGGCGCGGCCAGCCGGCGCTGTGGGTGAGGGACGGCATGCCGGCCGCGCTCAACACCGGCGACGCCCTGCTGACCTCCGCCTTCTGCGTGATCTCCGCCGCCGAACTGCCATCGCGGACCATCGCCCGGGGCACCCGTCGGCTGAGTGCCGCGACCATGGAGATGGTGGGGGGCCAGCAGGCCGACATCTCAACCACGGGCACTCCCGCCGCGGACCTGCCCCAGTACCTGGCCATGGTGGAGCGCAAGACCGGGGCCCTGATGGGTGCCGCCACCGCACTGGGAGCAATTGCCGCCGGAGCCCCCTTGGCCACGGTGGACGCCTGCGAGAGCTTTGGGCGCACCTTGGGGGTGGCTTTCCAGCTGCGGGACGACGTGCTGGGGCTGTTCGGGGACAGCTCCGTGACCGGCAAGCCGGTCGGCAATGACCTGCTCCGGGGCAAGCAGGGACTCCCGATGGTGCTCGCCCTCACGGGCAATGGCGAGCTAGGCAAGACCGCCCGCTCCTGGCTGGAGCCGCCCGGGTTGCGCCGCCGCGATCTCGCGGCGGCAGTGGAGCTGCTCCGCGAGGGCGGCGTGGCGGAGCGCTGTCAGGGGCTGACCACCACCTGGACGGAGCGAGCGCTGGCGGCTGCCGCCAAGCTACCGGTTTCCGAGGAAGGGGCCACCGATTTGGAGATCCTGGGACGATGGCTGGGGGAGCGCTGGAATTGACCCTGGAGCTGGAGCCGGAGCGAGCCCAGGGAGTCGTCGCCGGCGCGTCCGCTCGAGCTGAGGCAGAGGAAGGGGCCACCGATTTGGAGATCCTGGGACGATGGCTGGGGGAGCGCTGGAATTGACCCTGGAGCTGGAGCCGGAGCGAGCCCAGGGAGTCGTCGCCGGCGCGTCCGCTCGAGCTGAGGCAGAGGAGTCGCTCGGGCGAGCCGTCAGGCGCCTGCTCGAGCGCCAGAACCCGGACGGCTCCTGGTCAGGGGAGCTGGAGAGCAACGCCTCGATCACCGCCGAGTACCTCCTGCTCCAGCGGTACCTGGGGTGCGCCAACCCCGCCCGCGAGGCGGCCGCAGTCAAGTACCTGCGGAGCCAGCAGCGAGAGGACGGAAGCTACGGGATAGCGCCCGAGGTCGATGGCGACATCAGCATCACCGCCGAGGTGCTGGTGGCACTGCGGGCGGTGGGTGTCGCCGGGACCGATCCCCAGGTGGGGCGGGCGTGGCGCTTTGTCGAGGCGCACGGAGGGCTCCGGGCCACCCGTCTCTTCACCCGGATGTGGCTGGCGCTGGGCGGGATCTGGCCCTGGGACGAGATCCCGGCCATCCCCCCGGAATGGATCCTGGTGCCAGCCCATCAGTTCGGAAGCATCTACGACCTCGCCTCCTGGGCCCGTGCCACCACGGTGCCGCTCACCATCCTCCGCAGCCTGCGGACGGTGTTCCCGCTGAACTCTCCCACCCTCGACGAGCTTCCCCTGGGTCCGCACCGCCCCGGGGCGGGCGCCCCGACCTGGAAGGTCGTCGACCGGGCCCTGCGCACCTATGGCCGACTGCCCCAGGTCGGGGTCAGGCAACGAGCGTTGGCCCGGGCCGAGCGGTGGATCGTGGAGCACCAGGAGGCGGACGGCTCCTGGGCCGGGATCCAACCGCCCTGGGTATACGGGCTGATGGCGCTGCGGGCGCGAGGTTATGGGCTGGACCACCCGATCGTGCAGCGGGGGCTGGAGGCGTTGGAGACCTTCGGCGTCGAGGACGACCAGGGCTTCCGGCTCCAGGCCTGTGTCTCCCCGGTTTGGGACACCGCGCTGGCGGTCTGGGCCCTGCTCGACGCTGGACTGCCCGCTGACCACGAGGCGGTGGGAAGGGCGGTCGACTGGCTGGTCGCCCGGGAGGTGACCAAGGTGGGGGACTGGGCTGTGCACCGGGCCGGGGCAGCGCCGGGGGGCTGGCCCTTCGAGTATTACAACGACCAGTACCCGGACACCGATGACACCGCGGTAGTGCTTTCGGCGCTTAGCGTCGCCGGCCATGATCGCCATGAGCAAACCCCGATCGGTCAGGCGATGCAGCGAGCGCTGGCCTGGCTCCTGGTGATGCAGGGCAGCGACGGTGGTTATGGTGCCTTCGACGCTGACAACGATCGCAGCTGGGTCGAGCACCTGCCCATCTCCGACTTCGGGGAGATGCTCGATCGGGCCAGCCCCGATGTCACCGCCCACGTGCTGGAGGCCTTTGCCCGGCTTGGCGGAGCGGACCTGCAGCCGGCCCGGGAGCGAGCCTTGGGCTGGTTGCGCGGCTCCGAGGAAGGGGCGGGGGCCTACTACGGGCGGTGGGGGGTCAACTACGTTTATGGCGGTGCCGCGGCGGCCACCGCCTACGCCGCGGCGGGCGAGCCCCAGGACCAGGAGCGGCTGATCCGGATCGGTGAGTGGGTACGGCTGAACCAGCACGCCTCGGGCGGATTCGGCGAGTCAGTCCTTTCGTACCACGACCGCGCCCACATCGGGCGTGGCGACCCGACCCCCTCGCAGACCGCCTGGGCGCTGATGTCGCTGCTGGCCGCCGCTGGCGCTACCTCCGACCTCGCCCAGGGGGACCGACTGGCCCGCGCGGCAGAATCAGCGGTGACCTGGCTGGTGCGACATCAGGAGACGGGGGGTGACTGGACCGACGAGCACTTCACCGGCACCGGCTTCCCGCGGGCGTTTTATCTGCGCTACCACCTCTACGCCACCATCTTCCCGGTGATGGCCCTGGGCCGGGCGCTCCGGCCGCAGACAGTTTCCGTCGGCAGCGATCGTTGACCATTCCCGCCGCGCCGGTCACCGCCCGAGGTGACCCCAAATCCCCCCCGGGATTACCGGAGTACTCCCGGCAGCGCCAGCAGGAGGCACGCCAACGGGAGAATTTCCCCATTGCCGCCTGGTTGCTCCGACCGGGTCGGCGGGAGGCCAGGAGTGCCATCTATGGCTTCTGTCGGCTGGTCGATGACCTGGGGGACGAGAAGTTGGGCGACCCCAACACCCTGCTGGAGCTGGCCCAGGAGGAGCTGGAGGCCTGCTACACGGGCACGCCCGAACACCCGGTCTTCCAGCGGCTGCAGCCGGTGATCCGGCGGTTCCAACTGCCGCCGGAGCCACTGCGAAGGCTGATCCAGGCCAACCAGCAGGATCAGCGGATGAGCCGATACCGGAGCTGGGCTGAGCTGGACCAGTACTGCGAGCTCTCGGCCAACCCGGTGGGCGAGCTGGTCCTGGCCCTGGAAGGGATCCGCGATCCGGAGCTCGTGGGCTATTCGAACTCCATCTGCACCGGCCTGCAGCTGGCGAACATGTGGCAGGACGTCGCCTCCGATCGGGCCCGCGGGCGGCGCTACCTTCCCGCGGAAGTTCTGGCAGAGCACGGCGCGGCCGAAGAGGAGTGGTGGAGCGGGACGGTCAGCTCAGGCATGCTGGCCGCCGAGGCTCACGCGGTGGGCCGCGCCCGGCGGCTCCTGATTGACGGTTGGCCCTTGGTCAGAGCGGTACCGGGACTGATGCGGATGGAGATGGCGACCTTCATCCTCTGCGGTCTCGCCGCCACCGCCGCCGTGCTGGAGGCGGGGCCCCGGGTATTCGCCGAGAAGGCGGTTCTCAGCCCGGCCCGGCGCCGGCGGGCAGTCTGGCAGGCATCGTGGGCTTGGCGCCAGGCGTCCCCTCCCCGGTCCAGTTGAGCGCGTCAGCGCCCGCCTGGACCGGCTCTATCCCCCCTCCCGAAGCTGAGCTCCGGGCCGCCTACCGGGCCTGCGGTCTCGAGGTCCGGGCAGCCGCCGCCAACTTCTACTACGCCTTCCGACTCCTGCCCCAGCGCAAGCGCGACGCCCTTCACGCGGTTTATCGCTTCTGCCGCGCCGCCGACGACATCGCGGACGGGGAGGGCAGTGCCGGCGAGCGGCGCCAACGGCTGGAGCAATTTCGGGCCACCCTGGCCACCACCCTGGACGGGGCTCCTCCCGACCAGAGCTGGCTGGTGTTGTGGGACGCATCCCGTCGCTTCCAGCTGGATCCCCGAAACCTCCACGAGGTGATCGATGGCTGCGCCGCCGACTGCCTTCCGCTCACGATCGCTACCGAGCAGGACCTGGAGAGCTACTGCTACGGGGTGGCGGGAGCGGTGGGTCTGCTGAGCGCCCAGATCTTCGGCTTCCACGACCAGCGCGTTCCCCAGCTGGCGGTGCGACTGGGCCAGGCCATGCAGCTGACCAACATCCTGCGCGACCTCAAGGAGGACCACGAGCGGGGTCGGTGCTATCTGCCCCAGGACGATCTGGCGCGCTTCGGATGCGAGCCCGCTGATCTGCAGGTCGGCCCGCGGGGCCCCCGGGCCGATGCCTATCGCCGCCTGATGACCTATGAGGTGAACCGGGCCAGAGAGCTCTTCGCGGAGGGCAGCCAACTCATCCCGTTGGTGGACCGGGATGCCCGGGGATGTCCGGCGGGGCTGGCCTCGCTCTACCAGGCCCTACTCAAAGAGATCGTAGCCCGGGACTTCGATGTCCAGTCGGCGAGGATCTCCTTGGGTCGATTGCGCAAGCTGCAGCTGGCGCTGGGGGCCTGGGCCGCAGCCACCTGGCGCCGCTGAGGCCGGGGACGCCCACCCGGATGGAGGCGGTGGTGGTCGGCGGAGGCCTGGCCGGGATCAACACCGCCCTGGAGCTCACCGACCGAGGAGCGCGGGTCACTCTGGTGGAGCGAGCTCCGGTGTTGGGCGGGCTCTGCCGCTCGGTCCCTGACCCGGTGGCCGGACGGGTGGATACCGGACAGCACGTTTATCTGGGGTGCTGCACCGCGCTGGAGAGCTTCCTGGGTCGGATCGGGGCTCAACCCGCCTGGAGGCAGCATCGCCTCGAGCTGATGGTGGCCAATCCCCGAACCGGGGTGACCCGTCGGCTCCGAGCGGTGCCGCTACCGGCGCCGATGCACCTGCTCCCAATTTTGCTGGGCTGGCCGGGGCTGCCCACCCGGCAGCTGGTCAAGACCGCGGCCGTCGCCGCCGCCTTGCGCCGCCTCAGCCCCCGAGACCAGGCGCTGCTCGACTCGGTGCCGGCTCGGTCGTGGCTGTACAGCCTGGGCCAGGACGATCTCGCCATTCGCCAGCTCTGGGACCCTTTCCTGGTCTCGGCCGGCAACGTATCACTGGATCGCTGTAGCGCCGGACTGGCCGCCTTCATCATCCGTGAAGGCCTGCTCGGCCAGGGCGAGGCAGGAGCGCTGAGGATCCCGGCCACCGACCTCACCGCGTGGCTCGATCCTCCCAGCCGCAGGCGGTTGCTGGAGGCTGGGGTGGAGCTGAAGCTGCGCTGGCGCGCGGCTGAGCTGCTGCCGGCATCTGAGGGGCGGCACCTTGTCCGAGGCGCCGATGGCGAGGGGATCGAGACCGACCTGATCGTGCTGGCCGGTTCGGCGGCAAGTGCGCAGCGGCTCCTGGCCGGCCGGGGAATCTCCGATCCCACCCTGGACGCCGCCGCCCGGCTGCCCAACTCCCCCATCGTCAACCTCCATCTCTTTACTGACCGACCCTTCCTCCCCGGGCCGGTGGTGGTGGCTCCGGGCTCCCCGCTGCAATGGCTGTTCGACCGGTCTCGGCTCGGGGAGGTTGCCCTCGACTGGGAAGGACAGCCGACCTTCCACTCGGCGGTCTCGTTGTCCGCGGCGGACGAGACGATCGGGGTCGGGGAGGCGCAGCTGCTCCAGACCCTATGGCCGCTCTGTCAGGAGCTCTTCCCGGCCGCTCGCCGGGCCCGCCTCCGGCACGGCCGGATAACCCGGGAGGCCTCGGCCACCTTCGCTGCTCTGCCCGGCTCGGCGTCGGCCCGGCCCGGTCCCCGCACTCCCCTGGCGGGTGTCCTCCTGGCGGGCAACTGGACCGACACCGGGTGGCCGGCCACCATGGAAGGGGCGGTCAGGAGCGGCCGAACCGCGGCCCAGGCCGCGCTGGACAGGACGGTGGCTCCCAGCAGCGGCATGGGGTAGCGGCGCCATCAGCGAGTCCGGCCCACATGGCCAGAGGCGATCGGGCTCAACAGACCGCAGTGCCCTGACGGCTGGAGACCCATCGGCCACGACCCAACGGCCTTCCCGCCGGCCGGACCAACTGCCGGAATGCTGGCGAGCACCGTTGCCGCCCGCCACGGCTGCGCTTCGATGATCACGACCCGAACAGGGCCGGGATCAGGGAGTGAGTCGGTGTCCTACTCGGCCGCGCGCCCGGCAGCAGGCGATCGCGTGGCAATCCGGTGAATTCCGATGTCGGTGGGAGCGGGTGGCGTAGCCTGCCCGCCATGGACTCCTCAGCGGGCGCCTACCCCCTGCGACCGATGAATATCAGTGAAATCATCGACGCCGTCTTTCGGCTCTACCGCGCCAACCTCTGGCTGTTCGCGGCGGTGGCGGCGGTGATCCAGATTCCCTACCAACTCCTGCTGACCTTCGTTCAAGGTCAGTCGGGCTCCCTCTCCCGGGCTCTGTCCAGCCTCCCTTCGGGCGCGAGGAACTCCCACCACGTGCAGCTTCTGTTCCTGACTTACTGGCACGGCAGCGGGCTGGCGGTCCTGGCGCTGGCACTGTTCGGGCTGTTGGCCCTCCCGTTGGATCTGGCGGCGATGACCAGCGCCGGGGCGGAGCGCTATCAGGGTCGTCCGACCTCGCTCCAGCTCGCCTTCCAGGTCGCCCGGCGACGTTGGCTCCCGCTGATGGGAGTGTTTCTGCTGATGATCCTGATCCTCATTGGAGCGATCTTCGCCCTGGCCATCGCGGGCACCCTATTGACGGTGGTGCTGAAAGCGCTGGGCGTGCTGCTGCTGGTATTGCTCTGCTTGACAGCGGTGACCGCCGGGATCATCGCTTCCGTCCGCTTGATCGTGACCATCCCGGTGGTGGTGCTGGAACCGGCCGGCCCCCTGCAGGCGATGCAACGCTCCTGGAGCCTCATTCGCGGACACAGCTGGTTCGTCATCGGGGTTGTCCTGGTGCTGACCCTGATCGTCGGTTTTTCCGGCCTCGTGCTCGGCGTAATAGCCGGTCTCCTGGCCGCTCTGGCAGGTGGAGTTGCCACGGTGCCCGGCCATGTGATCACCGCTGCCACCTCATTGGTGATCAGTGTTCTCTTCGCTCCGGTAACTTCACTTGGAGTCATGCTGCTCTACTTCAATCTCCGAGGCCGGAAGGAGGGATCGGAGTTGGGCCCGACCGTCGGACAGCCCGCTCTCGGGGTCTGATTTCGGCCGACCGCGCCCAAGTTCCGTCAGGGTGCAGCTCCCGAAGCGCAGCCACCCGCAGCTCCTGGCGTGCCGCCCAGGCGGCCGAAAGCCAGCTCCGGGTTGAAGGGCTCGGCTCCGGAGGCGATCACCCGGGTCACGACGGAGTGGGTGCAAGCCGGAAACGCTTCATTAGTCGAGATGCACGGAGCCGGCGGCTGTCCGCCCGCCGATCTCAAGAACGGGGAGCAGTTGCTTGCCCGTCCGTCAGGCCGCCAGCCGTCAGATCAGCCGGACTAGTCGCGAGCCGCTCGAGGACGGGCGCCGCCAGCGCGACCGCTCGGCCCAAAGCGGAGAGGGCGACCCGCTGATTTCTGCCGACCTGAAGCAGCGTCGCCAAGCTCCCCGGGTGGGCCACGATCAGTCGGGCCACCCGGACCGGGCTGGGTCCAATCGACCCGGGCGGCACCAGCTTCGCGGTGCCTCCCAAGGGAGCGGTTGGGGTGTCGCTCACCGCGCGTAGGGCGGCCAGCAGGCCCGCCGGCGGTTGGCTCCGAGCGGCCAGCCAGGCCGCGGTCTCCATCTCGACGATGTCCACTCCCCGTTGCGCCAGAGCCGCTCGGTCGGCGGAGCTGTCGGTGGCAGAGTCGCGACTGCCCAACCGGGCCGACCCTCCTACAGCAGCTGCAACCAGCCGGTTGTGGGGGGACCGATCGAGCTCGAGCCACCCGCCATCGGAGCGCAGCACGCTGGACCCGATCCCCACCGAACCCACCGGCCAGTCACCGGAGCAAGCGCCACCCACCCCGGCGACCAGAATTGCGGTTCCCCCAGGCGCTACCCGCGCCGCGGCCGACGCCGCCGCGACGCCCAGGCCGGTCGCCCAGACCTCGATCGAGGGCCGGCCGGGACGGCTCCAGCGCATATGCCCGCCGTCCGGACGGCCCAGCCAGCCGGGTCCCAGCGCCCGGCAGACCGCCTGCGCCTCGGATCCCAGGGCGCAGGCGACCAGCACCAGCGGGGGGCCGGCTGGCCGCCGGGGCCAGGGCGCTCCCAGGGCCACCAACCCCAACCCGAGCAGCAGGAGGAGCGCCAGCAGGGCGCTGGGCGCGATGCCCAAAACAAGCGCCAAAACCACACTCTGGGTCAGCACCCCCACCAGCAGCAGGGCCGCCACCGCGAGCTCTGAGCGGCTGCCTTGCCGCTGGCCACCGAGCCAGAAGCCCAGCCAGAGCTGGAGCGTGAGTCCCACCACCAGCCAGCCCAGGTAGTTGGGCCAGGAGACGCCGTACCAGACCCCGGTGTGGGCGGGGTACGAATAGATCGAGCCGAGCCACCACCGAGCGCCGCGGAGAGCCACCGGGTCGACCACGACGTCGATCGCGACCATCGCCAGGGCCGCCACCACCAGCCGTCGAGCGCCGCTCGCTCCGAGCCAACCGGCCGCCGTAAAGGTGACGAAGGCCAGCCAGGTGAAGCTCAGGCTGTCAAAGAGAGGGACCCCCAGCACCCGCCAGTCCTGAGTCAGCCCGGCGCTGCGGTAGGAGTAGACGCCGAAGGGGAACCCCGGACCCGAGGTGGCAGCCCATTCCGCTGCGAAGGCGATCATCCAACCGCCCAGCCCGATCGGCAGCGCACGGCGCCAGCCGAACTGTCGCCAGATCACCAGGATCACCAGCGCCCAGGGAACGAAGGCGTACCAGCGCAGGAGCAGCGGCATCAGAGCTCAGCCCCCCGAGATGCGAGCTGGGCCCAGCTCTGCCACCGACTGGCGCAGGGCCAGATCCAGATCACCGGGATTCCACCCGAGCTCAGCCTGGGCGCGCTGGGCATTGACGTACATCGGGTGGGCCGCCATCTGGACGGAGGTCAGGGAGATGGTCGGTGCCTGACCGGTCACGCGGCCCCGGGCCTCGCTGACCAAGGCCGCGGCGAAAGCCACGCCCAACGGCACCCGCCACCGGGGGGGCGCCACCCCGGCGATCTCCGCCACCAGGGTCAGCAGCTGGCGCAGGGTGAGATTTCGGTCTCCCAAGATGTAGGAGCGCCCCGGCCTACCGCGTTCGAGGGCGAGCACGTGGCCCGCAGCCACCGCCTCCACCGCCACCAGGTTGAGCCCCGTCTGGACGAAGGCGGGGATCCGGCCGCCGAGGAAGTCCTGGATCGTCTGGCCAGTCGGGGTGGGGCGGGCGTCGCCACTTCCGACCGGGGTGCTGGGCTGCACCACCACCACCTCGAGTCCCGGCGGAGCCTGGTCCAGGACCAGCCGTTCGGCCGCCCACTTGGTGCGTTTGTAGGGGCCGGCAAGGCCCGCCGGTGAGGTAGCCATGTCCTCCTCGGAGCAGACCCGTCCGTGGCGCTGGAAGGCGAGCGTGCCCACCGTGCTGCAGTGAACCAGCCGACGGACCCCGGCCCGACCGGCCGCCTCCAAGACGTTGGCAGTTCCCCCCACATTGACCGCGATCATCGAACTGACATCAGCCCGGCGCAGGGAGAGGCGGTAGTCCGCCGCGCAGTGGATCACCGCTGCACAACCCCCGGCCGCCGTCAAGAGCGATGCGAGATCGGTCAGATCACCCGCGCAGGTGGTCACCCCTTCAGGGGGGTGGAACCGCTGGGGCCGGCGGACCAGCGCTCGCACCTGGTAGCCGGCCCCGAGCAGATGGCGCATCACGGCGGCGCCGACGAAGCCGGTGGCGCCGGTCAGCAGAACCGGACCGGCAGTCGGCTGGCTCATCCGGGCGCGGAGGCGGCCAGCAGGGGGGCGTTCAAAACGTAGCCGTCACGGCGCTTGGTCCGCAGCAGGCGAGGACGGCTGGGGTCGGCTTCCAGCTTGAGCCGGAGCCGGTGGATGCACATGGTCACCGCGGCCGGGGTGGCGGTCGGATCTCCGCCCCAGGCGCCGTCGATGATCTGGCGGCGACTCAACACAACTCCGGCGTTGAGGGCCAGGTACTCGAGGAGATCGGCCTCCCGGGGACTGAGGAAGTGGCGTCGACCCTCGATGCGGGCGCTGCGCCGGGCCGGCTCGACCACCAGGGGACCCACTTCCAGCACCCGACCCGACGACCGACGCTCAACCTGGCGGCGGCGAAAGATGGCGCGCATGGTGGCCCTCAGCATGGCCGGGGGATAGGGCTTGGCGAGAACGTAGTCGGCACCCGCCTCCATCAGCGAGACGGTCTCCGAGAGATCGGCGGTCAGCACCACCAGAGGGGCCGTGGAGATGGTCCGGATCGCCTCCACCCCCCGGGCTCCCTGTAAGAGCGCCCGATCGGCGACCAGGGCCGCTGGCTGCTCGCGCCGGATCAGCTGGGAGAGCTCTTCCCAGCTGACCACCACCCGCGCCTCCAGCCCCGCGGTCTGGGCCACGATGTGGGCCGCGACATCCGCATAGTCGGGGTCGGCCTCTAGGATGGGAACTAGCACCGGTCCATTCTCCGGGACCGCTGTGGAAGCCCTCGATCTCTGGTCGCCTGCATGAGGTCCTGATCATGATTGCTGATGTGCTCGATCGGTTGATCCAAAAGCTCACCTTCCTCGGTCCCCTGGGGGAGCTCCTCCACCGCTGGTTGGCCCAACTGGGCGCCAGCAGCGGCTCCGCCGCCGCTCCGGCCAAGGACATCCTGAACGGAACCTGGCTCGGCCACCCGGTCCATCCCGTGCTCACTGACGTGCCCATCGGCGCCTGGCTGGGCGCCAGCCTGCTGGACCTCGCCGGCCGCGGCCCAGACGCGGGCACCAAGCGGGCAGCCGACGCCCTGATGGCTCTCGGCTGTGTCGCCGGCGTGGGCGCCGCCGTCACCGGTCTGGCGGACTGGCAGGACCAGGTCGGCCAGAGCCGTGATCTCGGCACCGCCCATGCCCTGATCAACACCAGCGCGCTGGCCCTCTGCTTCAGCTCCCTGGCACTCCGGATCAGAGGGTCGCGTGGTCCGGCGATCCGACTTTCACTGCTCGGGCTGGGTCTGGCATCGGCCGGTGCCTACCTGGGCGGCGACATGGTCTACCGGCTCGGGATGCAGGTGAATCACAACGCCTTCACCAGCGGACCCAAGAAGTGGACCGCGGTGGCCGACGAGAGCGAGGTGGTCGAGGGACAATTCGTGCGCAAGCAGGTCGGCAAGAACCAGGTCCTGCTGACCCGCCTCCACCAGCAGATCTGTGCCGCCAGCGCCACCTGTTCGCACGCCGGTGGTCCCCTCGACGAGCTGCCGCTGGAGGACGGACGGCTCCACTGCCCCTGGCATGGGTCCCAGTTCGAGCTCCTGAGTGGATACGTGGCCCATGGGCCGGCGACCATGGCCAACCCGGTCTTCGAAACCCGTACCAGAGAGGGTAAGGTGGAGATCCGCCGAAGCTAGCCGTGATCCAGATCGATCACGTCCTGTTCGCGACCACCGATCTCGCTATCGGGGAGCAACAGCTCTGGCGCGGCTATGGACTGGGCTCAATCCCAGGCGGCCGCCACGTCAGCTGGGGCACCGCGAACCGGATCGCCCCCCTGGGCAGCCAGTATCTGGAGCTGGTGGCCGCGGAGAACGCAGAGCTGGCCCGCCACAGCCTGCTGGGCCGGGCGGTGCTGGCCGCCGCCGACCGCGACCGCCTGACCCCGATCGGGCTGTGCCTGAGGGTGGACGACCTCGCCGAAGTGGAGACGCGGCTGGGCGAACCCGGGGAGCCGGGAACGAGGTTGCAGGCAGACGGGACCGAGATCCGCTGGAACACCGTGGGACTGGGCCAGGCCTTCGGTCCGACTCGACTTCCCTTCTTCATCGCCTGGGAGAACGCCGCTCAGCATCCATCGCAAGCGACGGGCCGCCACCGGATCGCGCCGCTGGAGATCTTCGAGGTCGAGGTGGGTGGAGCGGAGTCCGCGCTGCGGCAGCGCCTGGGCGGCGATGTTCCCGGGGTGCGAGTGGTCGGGGGCGCTCCGGGAGTTCGGTCGATCACGGTTAGGCTGGAGGACGGTTCCGAACTGCATCTGCCCTGAACGTGGCCGGAGAGGAGCTCCCGAAGCTGGCTGGTGGCAGAGGGGAACATTCGAGAGGCCGGTCCCAGCCGGGCCACGGGGTGAATCGACGAGCTCCCCGCCGCCTGGTCGCCGCGACCGGTGACTCCAGACCAGGGATCGGCCCTGAGTTCGGGCGCGGCTCGAGCGGGATGAGGGCCGGCCGCTCAGTCCCCTCTTGACCAGGCAGCCGGTCTAGGCTCCGGGGTCGGGCAGCCCCACCAACGCCAGGGCGGTCCGCCGCACCGCCTCCGGCATCTGCACCAGATCGTAGCCACCTTCCAGCAGCCAGACGGTTGGTCCCGCCTCCAGTTCGGCGGAGATCTCGCTCAGCCAGCGGGCGGCTGTGCCGTAGGCCCCGGGGTCGAGGTTGAGCTGGGCCAGCGGATCGGCGGCCAGGGCATCGTATCCGGCGCTCACCAGGATCAGCTGGGGGCGGTGTCGGCGGAGCGCCGGAAGCAGCTTCTCTAGCAGTGCCCCGAGCCACTGGTCCGGACCAGCCCCGGGTGGGAGCGGGAGATTGAGGTTGGCGCCGGCTCCGGCGCCTGACCCCTGCTCGGCCGAGGTGCCGGTGCCGGGATAGAGGGGCAGCTGGTGCAGGGAGCAGTAAAGGACTTCGGCATCTTGGTAGAAGACCTCCTGGGTGCCGTTGCCATGGTGGACGTCGAGGTCGACCACCGCCACCCGCTCTACCCCCAGGCGCCGTTGGGCGTGGCGCACCGCGATGGCCGCGTTGTTGAAGAGACAGAATCCCATCGCCCTGGTGGCGGTGGCATGGTGTCCCGGCGGGCGCACCAGCCCGAAGGCCGGCCCCTTGGGGCTGCCGGTCGCCACCTCGACCGCGGCGATGGCGGCCCCGACCGCTCCCAGGGCCACCTGGTAGGAGTCCCGGCCACAGAAGGTGTCAGCGTCGATCCAGCCGCCCCCCCGGGCGGCGAAGCGCTGGATCCGCTCCAGGTGTTGGGGGGCGTGGACCAGCAGGATGTCGTCCGCGGTGGCCGAGGGCGCGGTCGCCCAGCGGCACGCCTCCAGTTGCGGATCCGCTCGCAGCCGAGCGGTGATCGCCCGCAGGCGCTCGGGCGATTCGGGATGCCCGGCTTGGTGGTGCTTCAGGAAGAGGTCGTCGTAGAAGAAGACCAACGGAGGCGATCCGGACACCGGCGGGTCCACCGCCAACTACTGATCCAGCGAGAGCACCAATTGCGGGGGTGCGATGCGGTGGTCTTCTTTGGTCGGCCGGACCGCGGTGCCCACGGCGAAGAACTCGATCACATGGGTGCCCCAGCCATGGTTGCTCTCCCGGATCTGGGCGCCGACGATCCCTTCGGCAGCCACCTCCTCGGCCTCGGTCTGCATCCGCTCCATGGCCAACTCCCGGGCGTCGTAGAGGGCCTGGGTGAAGTTGGGCATCTCCTGGTTTTGGCCGACGCTGCGCATCCACTGGCCCAGTCCCTGGTGAGCCACGTGATACACGCATGAGCCCATCACCAAAGCCAGGGGGGCGTACCCGGCCTGGAGCAGGGTCCAGAAGTCCTGGCCGGACAGATCGGAGGTGAAGGGCTTGTTCTTGTTGGTCCGCATGCTCCCCTTCTGACTCCGGACCGCGGTTCCAACCGCCATGAACTCGGCCAGCCCCTGTCCCCACTCGTAGCGGTTGATATCCAGCCGGACGCCAACGATCCCATCCGCACCCAGGGCATCCGCCTCCTCCTCCATCCGGCTCATCGCCAGCTCGCGGGCCTGGTACATGGCCTGACTGAGCACCTGGAGTTCTTGGTTCTGGCGGTAATTGGCGATTTGCAGCCCGATATGGTAGATCGAGCTGCCGATCACCAGCCCCACCGGGTCGAAGCCCGCCTCCTTGACCAGCAGGAACTCGGAGATCGAGAGATCGCTGGTGAAGAGTCCCTTCCTGCCTTCACCGCCGCGCATCTCGCGCAGGCGGCGGACGGCGTCCTCGGGGATGTCCGGCTTAGGGGATGGTTGATCCGACATCGGCGGTCCTCCTGGGCCTGAGAGACACCACCAGGGAGGGCGGCGCAGCGGGTACGGCGCCTGGGCGCGGGACGACCGCGGTGCCCAGGATCACCCACTCCACGATCCGACCCAGTACCGCCTCAGATCCGGTTGCGTATTCGACTACGTTTGAATTGAAGTCAACCCCAACCACCCCGCTCGCCCCGGCCTGGGCGGCTTCCAACCCGATCCGCTGGCGGGCGGCGGTCTGGGCCTGATGCATGGCCCGGCTGAAGGTCCCCACCTCGCTATTGGTCCAGGCGGCATAGCCGAAGCCCCGGCCGAAGTAGGCAACCGCCTGTTGAGCGCTGGCTCCCATCACCAGCCGCACCGGGGAGTAGCCGGTGGAGAGCAGCTTGGCCAGGTCCTGCCCGGTCAGGGTCGAGGTGAACGGCTCGGCCCGGGGTGGGGCACCTGTCTGGCGCACCGCCGTGCCCAGCACGGTGAACTCGGACATGCCCTGAGCCCAGTCCCAGTGGCTGACCTTGAGCCGGACCCCGACCACCCCATCCGCCTTCAGCCCCTCCGCCTCCAGCACCAGCCGGTGGAGCGCGCGGGCACGGGCCTCCAAGAGCGAGCGCGTCAGGGCCTGGTTCTCCATCGGCTCCATCGCCCCGAAGGCGTAGGCGCCCCGCATTCCCACTCCCAGGCCGGGGCCCTGGGACCAGCCGGTATTGATCCAGCCCAGCCGGTACAGCGAGCTTCCCAGCACCTGGGCGATCGGCTCATAGCCAACGCCGCGAAGCGCGGCCAGCTCGTCCACGGAGAGATCGGACGTCCAGACCCCGCCTTCCAGCTGCTGGCGCCGGATCCGCTCTTCCGCCTCGAGGGGAATCCCGCCTCCCTCGACCAGCTGCCGACTGCGCTCGGCTCGCTCCAGCCGGATCGCGGTCTCCTCCGCAGTCTCGCTGGTCGCCGCCCCCCGCCGGATGAACCGCATCAGCTGAGCAGCCGCTCCAGCGCAACCCGGTCCTGGGAGCTGGCTCCGGCCTGCGCCGAGAGCGCCCGCGCCAGCTCCACCAGCCAGGCATCTAGGTTGAGCATCTCGGTCTTGAGGGCGATGCCCCGAACCACCCGGGTGCACTGGGCCGCCACCGCCCCCCCAGAGCGGGCCAGCTCGAAGCGAAGATCGCCCAGCTCCAGGCTCACCCGCTTCACCCGCCGCGGCCGACGCCGGATCCCACCGCCATCCCGCTCGACCTTGGTGCGGCCGGGTAGGGCGGCCTCGAATTTGCCGGCGACCACCTCCAGAAAGGTGGAGAGGTCGCCGGAATCGGCTCGCAGCGCGGCGGCGAGCCGGTCGAAGCTCTCGGCGGGACCCTCCATCGAGACCAATTCGTTCATGACCTTGATGGCGAATATAGCGGCCGGGTGGCCAAACTGGCGCCAACTGATGTCGGGTTGCCCCTGCCGACCGGCCCGGCCTGCGTCACCTCCTTCCGCTCTGGCAGCATGGGCCAGTGATCGCACCCCGTCCGGAACTGCACCAGGAGCGCCACGGGTCGTGGATCACCTACGCCGTGGCCGCGCTGCTGTTGGCCGCCCTGCTCGCGGTGCGCCCGGAGCTGCTGGCCCTCGCCCCCAAGCGATATCGCACCGAGGTTCAGCTGGGGGTCCTGCTCTTGGCGGTGGTCCTCGGCGGGATCGCCATCCGGGCCTTCGTCGATCGCGGGTTTTACCGGCTCCGGGGTACTGGGCTCTCCGGTTGGCGCCCGGTCGTCACCTGGTGCCTCTATGTAATCCTGGGCCTGGGTGTCCTCTCCGCCCTGAATATCAACCTGGAAGGGCTGCTGGCCGCGGGAGCGATCTTGGGGGTGGTGGTGGGCGTGGCCGCCCAGACCTCGCTCTCGAGCCTGTTCGCCGGCATTGTCCTGCTCATGGCGCGCCCCTTCACCGTGGGCAGCTGGGTCCACCTGCGCACCTACCTCTTTGGCGGTTACGACTATTCGGGCGTGATCATTCAGATCGGCGTGGTCTACACCACCATGGATGTCGGCGGCCGCCTGGTGCGGATTCCCAACAGCGCCGCGCTGGCCTCGGCGCTCACGGTCACCCACGTTCCGATCCAGCTGGACATGGAGCTGGTGATGCCGCCCGAGGTCGGGCTGACCCGGCTCCATCAGGAGCTGACCCAGGCGCTCCAGCTGGGCCCCGCGGAAAACGTGACCCTCCGGCCCACCCGGCTAACCACCGAGGGCCAGGGGCTCCTCACCTGCCAGCTCCAGATCCGCTCCCACCGGGTGCTGGATCTGGCCCTGGTGAACCGGGCGATCATCGCCAGTTCGGAGCGAGCGGGTGACGCGGAGGGCAGGGGCCAGGATCGGCCCGCGGCCCAAGGTTGACCGCCTACACACCCACGCCTGCGGTCTGGGCCGAGGGCGGGCCGGAGGAGGTTGGCGACGGAATCTTCCGCATCCCCCTCCCCCTGCCCAACGACGCTCTGAAGGCCGTCAACGCCTACCTCTGGCGCGGCGATGCGGGTGACCTCTTGATCGACTGCGGTTGGGTCGATCCCCTCAGCTGGGAGGTCCTCACCTCTTCCCTGAAGCGGTTGGGCAGCGGCGTGGCCTCGGTCCGCCACCTCTTCGCGACCCACGTCCACGGGGACCATCTGGGGGCGGCCGACCTGATCCGCGAGCAGAGCGGGGCCTTCGTCACCCTCGGACTCGGCGACCGCGAGACCGCCGAGATCATGGCGACCGACCCGGAGCTCTCCCGCAATCGGACCCGGGAGCTGCTGCTGCGCCACGGAGCGGCCTCCGTGGTGGAGCTGATCGACCGGGAAGCCGCCGCCCAACCTCGGGCCCCCCGACTCTCCCCCCTGCCGGATCTCTTCCTCGGCGGCGGCGAGCTGCGATTTCAGGGGCACCACCTCGATGTACTGCCCACGCCGGGGCACACCCGGGGCCACCTCTGCCTTTGGGACAGCGCCGGCCAGATCCTCTTCTCCGGAGATCACGTCCTACCCCACATAACCCCGTCCATCGGAGTCGAGCTCTCGCTCGAGGGGCTGCCGTTGCTCCACTTCCTGCAGTCGCTGGAGCTGGTCCAGAAACTGCCGGCCCTCCTCGTCCTGCCCGCCCATGGGCCCACCTTCAGGAACCTCTCCGACCGGGTGGACCAGCTGCTGCAACATCACCGGGACCGTCTCCGGCTCTGCCGGGAGGCCGTAGCCTCCGGCTGCCGGAGCGCGCTGCAGGTGGCGCAGGCGCTGCCGTGGACCAGACGGGAGCGCCACTTCCCTGAACTCGACAGCTTCAATCAACTGCTGGCGGTCAATGAAACGGTGGCCCACCTCGAGCTCCTGGTCCACCGGGGCGAGTTGGTCTCGGGGCTGTCACACTTGGTCGTGGAATACACCCTCGCTCCGGGCGAGTCATAAGCAGCAGCGGAGGCCAGCAGTGACGGTGACCGAGAGAAGGTTGGCGCCATTCCGGTCGATTAACCCGGCCACCGAGGCGGTCACCGCCGAATATCACGCCATGACCGCCGCCCAGGTGGAATCGGTGCTCGGGCGGGCGGAGGACGCCTTCCAGGTCAATCGCCGCCAGCCGATCGCCTGGCGCTCGGAGCGGATGCTGGCCCTGGCTCAGCTACTGCGCCGCGATCGCGAGGAGCTGGCGCAGCTGGTCACCGCGGAGATGGGCAAGCCGCTCGCCGAAGCGCAGGCGGAGGTTGACAAGTGCGCCCTCTCCGGTGAGTACTTCGCCCATCAGGCGCACAAGTTCCTCGCCGACGAGCCTTCGCCGTCCGACTCCCCCCGCAGCCTGGTGGCCTTCCGGCCTCTGGGAGTGATCCTGGCGATCATGCCCTGGAACTACCCGCTCTGGCAGGTGCTTCGCTTCGCGGCGCCCGCCCTGATGGCGGGCAACGCCGCGGTGCTGAAGCACGCGCCCAACTGTTTCGGGACCGCCCTGGCCCTGGAGCGGCTGGTGGCGGAGGCGGGGTTCCCCGCGGGCAGCCTGGGCACCCTGCTGACCGGAGTCGAGCCGCTGGCGGGGGTGATCGGCGATCCCCGGATTCGCGCGGTCACCCTGACCGGGAGCGACGTGGCCGGAAGCCGGGTGGCTGAGATCGCCGGCCGAGAGATCAAGAAGGCGGTGCTGGAGCTGGGCGGCTCCGACTTCTTCCTGGTGCTGGAGGACGCCGACCTGGAGGAGGCGGCCCAGGCGGGGGTGCGGTCCCGATTCCAGAACGCGGGGCAGAGCTGCATCGCGGCCAAACGATTCCTGGTCGCCGATTCGGTGGCCGATCGGTTTCAAGAGCGCTTCGTCGAACTGGCCTCGGAGCTTCGGGTGGGCGATCCCCTCGATCCCTCGACCCGGATCGGCCCCCTGGCCCGCCAGGATCTCCGGGCCAAGCTGCACGATCAGCTGCAACGGTCCCTGGCCCAGGGGGCGCAGCTGGCGCTGGGAGGCGAGATCCCGGACGGGGTCGGCTTCTTCTATCCCCCGGCAGTGGTCACCGGGGTCGAGCCCGGCATGGCGGTCTTTGACGAGGAGACCTTCGGCCCCCTGGCGGCCTTCACCAGATTCTCCGGCGAAGAGGACGGCTTGCGGCTGGCCAACCACAGCCGCTACGGGCTGGGCGGCAACATTTGGACCGAAGACGTGAGCCGCGGCGTGCGCTTGGCGATGGAACTAGACACCGGCGCCGTGTTTGTCAACGGGATGACCCACTCGGACGCTCGGATTCCCTTCGGCGGAGTCAAGCGGAGTGGCTACGGCCGAGAGCTCCACCACTTCGGGATACGCGAGTTCACCAATATTCAGACGGTGTGGCAACCGTAGCCGAGGCCAATCACCTCGACCACCCCCACCTCAGATCATCCACTGCGGAGGAAGGGCCGCCCCGGCGGCGGCAGGAGGGATTCAAGACCGGTTTTCGCCGCCGCAGGTGACTCCCACCCACTGGCCTGGCCGCTGCCGACCTGACGATCGAGGCTCGAGCGAATTGGTCGGGGGAGTGCCATCTCCACTTGGTTGGTTACGCGGACATTCCCTCGGCTGTGCCCCGGTGAAGTTGCTCTGGTCAGCCGGGACCGCGGCGACCAAAGAAAACTTTCGGAGCGGCGATCTGTCTGGGCGGAGCGTTCTCTGGCACGGGAGTTGGATCCCCGGCCGTTCCTCTGAGCCCCGGGTTTCCACGAATGAGATCGGCTCGTAACGATGTGGCGACGGACAAATCCCGACTCACGGTCTAGTCTGGGCACATGGGAAGTTCATCCCAGCGCCCTCGCCTGCCAGGGCCCGGCGGCAAAGTGTCGCTTGATCGGAAGTCAACCCCGGGCGGATTGACCAACCGCAAGCGGATGACCACCTCCCGGCCCCGCCCGAAGGCGGCGACATCCGACCTCGCGGACGGGGAAGCACGGTATCGCATCCTGGCCGACCAGACCAGGGATGGGATCTTTCTCGCCGACGGCGGAACCAGTCGCCTCGTCGACGTCAACATCGGCGCGTCGGATCTGACGGGGTACCCGCGCGCTGAGCTGATCGGAGCCCCGATCTCCAAACTCGTCGCCAGGGAAGACCGAGGAGCCCAGCGCAAGCGCTTTTCCGCCACGCCGACGCAGGTATCTCTAGCGTCCCAGGCGCGCATTCTGCGCAAGGACGGGTCTCCCATCGAGGTCGACATCGAACGGCGCCGGCTCGCCGACGGAAGGGTGCTCGCCGTGGTCCGCGCCGCTGATCGGGGCGGACTGGTGGGAAAACAGTACAACCAGATGCTCGCTCGATTCGATCTGCTGGTGGCCACCGTGGACCGCGGCGCGCGGATCTCGTACGCCAATGCTGCACTGAGCGCCCTTACCGGATGGAGCATCGCCGAGCTAATCGGTCGGCCGGCGGGCGAACTCCTCCCGATCGGCTCCCCCAACGGCCAAAATCTGCCCCTCTCGGACGAATTCTGGGCCGGCAATCTGGACGGGCTGATCACCACCGAAATCCTGACCCGGTCGGGCGAGAAGCGCCTGGTCGCGGTCAGCGCCACCCCACTTCGTGACCAGTACGGGACCAGCGCGGGTGCCGCCCTCTTGGGCCAGGACATCACCCAGGGCCGGGCTGCGCTAACCGAACTGGAGCGAGAGCTCCAAGAACGGGCAGGCGTAGCCGCCGCGATCGCGAGACTGCAACCGGGTGGCACCACTGAGGCGAAGGCGCGTGCCATCTGCCAGGAACTCCGCGGCCTGCGAGGCGTGGACCTCGCCGCCGTGCTCGCCTTCACCGAGGATGGCGAGACGCGGGTGCTCGCGAGTGACGCGCCGGCGGATATTCGCAAGCAAGTAGCCACCTCTCCGCCCGCCGCACGAAGCGCATACCTCAAAGAACGCGCAGCCAAGGGCCCCTGGGTGGAGCTCTGGAAGCCCCGGGTGGGGGACGGCGCCTACGGCGTCCCGCTGGCCCGAGCTGGCCTCCACAGCGTCTCCTACGCTCCGATTCGGCAAGGTAACGACACCCTCGGACTGCTCCAAGTGGGCTCGCTGCACCGCGGGGCGGATGACCGCATTCACGACAACCTCCCTGCGATTGCCGAGTTTGGTTCGGCGGCCAGCGCACTACTGGCCGGGGAACTGCTGGCGGACCGGCTGGTCAACGGGCTCCGCGGCCGGCTCCATGAGATCGTGCGCAGCGGCACCTTTTCCCCGGTGTTCCAGCCGATTGTTGAGGTCGACACGGGCCAGGTTGTTGGCTACGAGGCACTCTCTCGCTTTACCGACGGCGAACCGCCTGATAACCGCTTTTCCTCGGCTTGGAGCGTGGGGTTGGGTGCAGAGCTGGAATTGGCCACTTTGGATCGGGCGATCCGGGAAAGCCGAGACCTACCCACCGGCCCCTGGCTGAACGTCAACATCTCGCCCAGACTGCTCGATCACGGTGCCGAACTCCGTGCCATCCTGGACCAGGCCCACCGTCCCCTAGTCCTGGAGATCACTGAGCATGAACTGATCTCGGACTACCGTGCCCTGAAGGAAGCACTTGGGCTGCTTATGCCGATCCGCATCGCGGTCGATGACGCCGGCGCGGGCATCGCCAACTTCACCCATATCGTCGACCTGCAGCCCGACTTCGTGAAGCTTGACATCGGCCTCGTTCGCGGTGTCGATACCGACCTCGCTCGTCAGGCCATGATCGTAGCCCTTGGCCATTTCGCGCGGACCATGGGCTGTCAGTTGGTCGCGGAAGGCGTCGAGACCGAGGCTGAGGCTCGGATGGTGAAGTCACTGGGCGTCGCGTTCGGCCAGGGCTACTGGTACGGACATCCCTTGCCTATGGACGCGATCATCGCCACCCCCGGGGCCACCCATGGCGCCGCGTTCGCCGAAAAAGCCAGTCCGTCCGGAAGTCCTTACGGACACGGCAACGGGCGCGTGACGGGGCCGCGGGGCAGGAGCGAGGGCACTCGAGCGGAGTCGATTTAGCGGTCCCGCTTGAGTTTGACCCTGTGCTCGGACGCGAGCGGACCGTGCCCTCGTCTGACCGACACTCGGGGCCCGCGGATTGCGGCCCCCCAAGCGGCGCTGCCGGTAGGCTGACGGTCCGAGTCGAGGGAATCGCCGGCGACCGCTGGAGCATCCAGGCGGGCTCGTCGGGCTAAGTTCGGTCTCAGCGTGACCTTGAAAAAGGGAAGGCGCGCGGAGGTTGAGGTATTGGCGCCGTCACCGCGCCGATCGAACGCCAGGGGTGTCCAGGCTGCTGCCCCGCGATCCAGGCGGCATCGCCCTGAGTCAGCTCGGCGCGCCGGAGATCGCATGCCACAGAGTCGCCACCATCAGCACGACCACGGCCAGGGGAATGCACCAGAATGTTCCCGGTCCAACCGTGCGCACCAGTAGCCAGGCCCCGACGATTATCACTGCGACACCGAGGGCCAGTTCGGGGGTGTCCCCGACCACAAATTCGTAGCAGAACCGGGCAAAAGCCGCCGGCCATTGCCTCACCCCGCCTCTCCCGCGGCCCGGGGGAATCGCGTCCGGGTGAGAACGCGGACAGCCACCCAGCTGAGTGCAGCATAGCCTGCCAGCAGGGCGAGCAGGGAAAGGTCTGCGCCGGGCCAGTTCACGCCAGCACCCTCGCCCCCCCAGAAGGTCCCGAAGGTGACGAGCATCATGCCGACGGCCAGCTTCATGGCGTTCTCCGGAACCTCACTGAGCTGGCGAGATACCGCGACCCCGACCAACCCGACGATGACCACGGCGGCGAGCGCGGCGAGCGCGGCGACGGTCAGGTGACCCGAGCTCAGCCCCAGGGTGAGCACGATCATTACCACCTCCGTTCCCTCCAGCAAAACTCCCTTGAAACTGATCGCGAAGCCCACCGCGTCCCGGCCGGACCCGGCCCGCGGGAGGCTGGAGAGCCGCTCCACCTCACGGCGATAGATGGCGTCCTCGTCGTGCTTCGCCTTGTACCCGCTGGCCCGCAGGAGGGCCTTGCGCAGCCACTGCAGACCCAGCACCAGTAAGAGGCTGCCGACGACGACCCGCAGCGTACTGAGCGGCACGTAGTGGACCAGTGCAGGACCGCACGCGGCGACCACGACCACCAGACAAAGTCCGGCCGCCCCGGCGCCCTCCAACGCGGAGCGCCAACCCCGGGTGAGGCCGACAGCGAGAACGATAGTCAGGGCCTCAACACTCTCCACGGCGCAGGCGCCGAACACCGCCAGCGCTATCAAAAGAGTGCCGGTCATGGATATCGCTGCTTCGGGTGGGCATCGTCGAAGCGTGTCGACTTTCTGCTTGGCAGAGACAACTTCAAGGGCAGGAGCGCTTCACGCCCGGCCGCCGCCACGGCGTGCCGTCTCCCATCGTCGCTCAGGAAAACCAGGCATCCGGCCGGGTCCAACACCAGCCCTATATTGCGACCTCTCTCATAGCGCGAGGCGGAGCGGACGCCGGTGAGTCGCTCACCACCGCGAAGATCCACTACGTGCTCGTACCACCCGGCTCGGAACGAGACGTCCTTAACCACCGCCGGTAGGACGCCCGACGAGGTTCGGGGCTCGTCCAACTGGAGGGCGTCCGGACGGAGCAGGATGTCGACAGCAGCCGATTCGGGGACCGGTTGGGGTGCCGCGGCCTGCAGCCGATGCCGCCCAAATTGCACCTCAACCTGCCCGGGGGAAACGTTCCGGACCACCCTGCCGCGGATCACCCCGGCGAGTCCGGTGAAATGGGCCACGAAGGCATCGGCGGGCCTGCGGTGAACCGATTCCGGGGTACCCCACTGCAAGATTCTCCCCTGGTGAATCACCCCCAGTTTGTCGGCCAAGGCGAAGGCCTCCTGCTGGTCGTGCGTGATGTAGATGACCGAGGCGCCGCTCTCTCGGCAGAGGGTCGAAATCTCGACTCGGATGCGCTCACGGAGGTGGGCGTCTAGGTTGGAGAGTGGCTCGTCACAGAGTAGCAACTTCGACCCGCTCCCGAGAGCGCGCGCCAGGGCAACCCGCTGTTGCTCCCCGCCGGACAACTGGCTCGGGTAGCTCTCGGCCAGCTCGGCCAAGCCCACTCGCTCCAGCATCTCCATGGATCGCTGGCGAGCGGCCGACCGACTGAGACCCAGCCGCTTTACCGCGAACGCGACATTGGCGCGAGCGTTCATGTGCGGCCAAAGGGCGTAGTCCTGGAAGACCATGGCGAGCCCGCGCCGTTCCGGAGGCACGTAGCCCGCTGGTCCGGAGACCTCGGCCCCCCCGACCCAGAGCGTGCCTGTCGTCGGCCGTTCCGTGCCGGCCACGCAACGAAGCAGCGTGGTCTTGCCCGACCCTGAGGGACCCAGGAGGACGACGAACTGCCCGGCGGCGACGTCCAGGTCTACCGTGTCGAGCACTTTGCGGCCCTGATAGACCTTGGTCAGGCGGCGGGCTCGGACCGCTGGTGGAACCTCTTGAACCTCGACCAAACCGATCACCTGTGGGCGGCAGCAATGTTCCGCCAGCCCCGCGGCGCAAGCCACCTGAAGCCGAACGTCGCTACCGCGACCACGCTCAGAGCAAACGCGATCGAAACCACGATCATCGCGGTCCCCGGACCGTAGATGTAGGTCGAGAGCGCTGAGGTGATCGCCACCGAGAGAGGAAACTGTCCGGGTGGGTAAAGCATCTGCGAGACCGGCAGCTCGAAGAGCACGGCGGTAAATGTCAACAGCCACGCCCACAAGCAACTGCGCGCCACGACCGGCACCACGGTGGTTAGCCACGCACGAAGTGGTCCCGCTCCGTGCACTCGAGCCGCCTGGGTCGGAGATTGGTCGACCTGCGCCAAGGGGCCGACCAGAATACGGGTGGTGGTCGGCAGGGCTCCTGCCAAATAGGCCATGCCCAACAGGAGCGCGGTGCCATAAAGATGTATTCCCACCGCATTGATGAAGGGCAGGTTGTAAGCAAAGATGTAACCGGCGCCGAGTACGATGCCCGGTAGCGCGATTGTGGCCAGCAAGAGCAGATCGAGCAGTCGAGCGCCCCGACCCGCCTGACGTCGGGTCAAGAAATGGGCCATCCACACGGCCAAGACCGCCACGACGCTGGCGACAGTCGCGGCCATACGCGTCGAGAACTCCAGCGGCGCAATAAGGGAACCCGTGTGAATCAACTGCCGGTAGTAGCTGCTGGTGAGCTCGTTCCAAGCGATGTGGCCCGCGCCGGGCTTGAGCAGCGAAGAGGTCAGTGCGCCCAGGACGGGCACTCCTAGGGACAGGACAAAGAAGCCGCCAGCGAGACCTAGGCCCAACGCTTGGCCCCTGATGGGCAACTTAATGCGCACCGGGGTTCTGGTACTTCCACTGAGAACACCATAGACGCGACCGCGGATTGCCCGGGATTGCAGCAAAAGGGCCAGCCCAACCGCACCTACCAAAAACCAGCCCACCGCCGCCGCGACCGGAAAATGCACAGGATACTCATCGATGGCATTGAACAGGGTGAAGGTGGCCAGGGGAAACTTGCTGGACGCGGCCAACGTGTCGGCGATACCGAAATCACTGATCGTCTCCGCAAAGACCAGCGCTAGTCCGGCCCAAATGGCGGGAGCCAGCATCGGGATCAGGGTGCGCCACGCGCCGATCCGACCCGCCCCGTGGATCCGCGCCGCGTCCTCGTACTCACGGCCGATTCCCGCCAGCGCCGGCGCAACTGCCAAAAAAGCGAAGGGGACACCCTTGGTGATGTACACAAACGTGACCCCGACGGGGCCGAAGAATAGGCTGGAAAGCCAAGTTACCCGGAGTCCCAGATCCCAAAACGCTCCGTGGCTGACGAGCACCTGCTCCCACCCAAGCGCGACCAGATAGGACGGGGAAAGCAGCACGGCCCAAATCAGAATCGACCAGATTCCCCGCCCCCACAAATCGGTGCGCGCCATCCACCAGGCCAGTCCCAGTGCCACCGCCACCGAGACCGCCGCGGTGATGGCGCCCACCAGAATCGAGTCGAAGATTCCGGGCAGGACCCGCGACCGAATCGCGGAGTCGAAGCTGCCGACGCCGAGCCACGCCGACCCTTGATCGAAGAGCCGGGGACTCAACGCACTCAACAGGAACAAACCGACCGGGAGCACGAGGACCGCCGCCAAACCGATCCACCAGATGACCGCGGGAGCAATGCCCGCTGACCGCCAAAGGCCGAGGGCCACTCGGTGCGGCCCCCGGCCCCGTTTGGAGGGCTGACCGGGGAGGGACAGCGGCTTCAAGTGTTCAGGCGACGATGTTGCTGGTGAACCAGCCGTTGAGCCTTGCTTCGCGGGGGCCCCAGGTGTAGGCATTCAGCACTTGGTAGGGCACCGCACTGAACTGCGGCAATTCGGGCCGCGGATTTATCCCTTTTAGCACTGGCCAGTAGAGCGAATCTCCGGTGGGATCCCCGGTCTGCATCTGGTGCTGACCCGGCTTGGACAGCACGAACTCCACGAACTTCTCAGCCTCCAACTGCTCCTGACGCGACACCTTGCCGTCGATCCCGATGACCGATGGCAGCAGCGTCTCCGGATTCAGGAAGGCGACCTTGAGCGAACTGTTCTCGGAGGCCCCGATGGCCGCGGAGCTTTGGATCACTGCCATCTTGATCTGTCCCGACTCCAGCGCATTGAGGGTGTCGCCATTGACATCGTGGATGACCAGACCGTTGGCTTTCAACTTCTGGAAGTAACGTTCTCCAGCGGTGATGCCGCCCTGGTGGTTCATCACGCCCGCGACGCACGGGTAGGTCGGTCCCGAGATGGACGGATTGTTCATGCCGAGATCCCCCTTCCACTTGGCTAGGGTGAGCTGACCCCAGGTGGTGGGCGGCGTGCCTATCTCCGCCGAGTTGTAAATCAATGCGCACGCCAGAGTGAAGCCGGTGGGGATGTAACTCCGATCCTGGGGAAGTACCTTACGGGCAGGCGCGGTCCAATCCACCTTGGGCTCGAAGTGCCTGAGCAAGGCACCTTGGCGGTCCAGAGCGGCAAAGGCCTCGTCCCCGTCCACCCACAGCAGTCCCCACTGAGGATTGTTTGCTTCCGCGGCGATTCGGGCGAGCAGCGGTCCGGTACTGTCGTCAACAAGCTCGGTAGTGATTCCCGTGGCTTTCTGAAAGGCCGCAACAGTGTTCTTGTCGTAACCCTGCGACGAATAGACCACCAACGGAACCTGTTTGGATTTGGCGGCCGCGGGTTGATTGGGCGAAAGCGCCAACCACGACATGGCGAGCAGACCGGCGGTCAATATCAGTGATGCGTGCCTTCTGTTCCGTAGTCCAATTCGCGCAGCCAACAAGAAGAAACCTCCCTCAGACGCACCTGCCTGGCCACCAACCGACCCACCTCGCGTGGGCCGGTCGCTACTGACGAAATGATTGTGGTCGCGCGGTTAAGGGGGGCCTAACGTGGCGCTAAGAGATGACTAAGATCTAATTCGGTCGGAAAGCTGGCGCTGGGCTTTGCTCACTACCACCCTGCTCACGCCCCAGCCTTCGCGTTGACTACAGCTCCTGTCCCAGGATCGCGGGATCGTAGCCAGGCAGCGACGCAAGCTCGTGGCCAAGCGTCGGTCCGCCCAGGGCCGCGAGGAGCAAGCGAAGCTCAGGGGCGTCGAGCCGGGCTCGAGCCACGTGGAGCACGCAGTCCTCGTCGGACAGGGGAAGAAAATCCAGTCCATACAAAAGCGCCGCCGGCTCGGTGGCGATGCCAGCCTCGGCAATCCCGCTGGCGATGGCGCTGGCCACCTGGAGGTGACCTTGAGCATGACTGGAGTACCCATCCAGCTCCCCGCTGGGGAACCCCAGTCGGCTCAGCTCCCGGTCTAGCAACCTCCTCGCCTCCGACCCGACCTCCCGGTTGACCCAGCGCAGCTTCCGTTCTAAGAGGCCGGCTAGGGTGCGGGGCCGCTTCGACCTTCCGGAACGGCTGAGAAGCACGCCCTCCCGCCAGCTGGCGAAGCCAATCCTGGCCAGGCTTCGGCCGCTCCGTCCTTCGCCGCCGCTGCCCACCGGCAGATGCACCGCCGCGGCGTGCACCAGCCCCTGGTCCAGTAACCGCAGTGCGTCGTGGTTCGAGCACGGCCACCAAGCCACGGTCCACCCCGATCGGGTAGCTGCCACCGGCGCCGCCAGCAGCGGCAGGGCGGGGTCGCAGCCGGCCACGACCAGAGAGCGCCCATGGCCCCAGAGCTGCGCTCGATTGCCGTCGGCGATCCGTCCGTCGGCGGGAGTGAAGCCCGCGATCATGGCCGTGTCGCCAACCTGGGGAAGTGCCACCCAGTGATCCCAGACCTCCGCCAACCGCGCTCTGGCCGGCGGCCGAGTTGGTCCCAGGCTCGTGGCCACCACCGGACGAGCTGCTTGATCTGACCCGAAAATCTGATCGACACTGCTGCCCAGTACCCGCGCCAGCTGAAGGGCTACTCCCAGCGATGGCGACCACGAGCCAGCCTCCGCCCCCGCCAGGGCCTGACGGCTGATGCCACAAAGAGCCGCCAGCTGACCCTGGGTAAGGCCAGACCCCAGCCGAGCCAGACGCAGGCGACGTCCGGCCTCGACCGCCCCCGGCGCGGGAGCCCGACGGGCTGGCCTGGACTCAGTCAAAGACCGCCTCGGACCCTGGGAACCGGGGCGCGGTCTCAGGGCGGAAATAAAGCCGGGATCCCAGCTGAGGCGGCTCGGCGAGTCGAGCGTGCCAGCGGCCGACCCAATCCCCCTCAGCGGTCAGCTCGACATCGACCAGCGCTCCGTCCGGCACGATCCCCACCACCCTGCCGGAGATCACCCCATCTCCCTCCTCCGCGCCCACGGGATGGGCCAGGTCCGGATGAATCGCTAAGACGTGGTCTCCGCGCCTGAGCCAGCCGCGATATCCGACCAGGCTAGCGACCAGGGCGGATTTGGGGCGAAGCACGACCTCCCGCGGGTCACCAATCTGCAGCACCGAGCCGCGGTGCAGGATCGCCACCCGATCGGCGAAGGCCTGAGCGTCGCTGAGCTGGTGGGTCACTAGCACTGCCGCCGCGCCGCTATCTGTGAGCGCTTCGCGCACCACCCCCAGGAGCTCTCGTCCGAGCGGACGGTCCAGGGAGCTGAAGGGCTCATCCAAGCAGAGCAGACGCAGCTCGGTCTGCAGCGCTCGGCACAACGCCACCCGCTGCGCCTCGCCGCCGGAGAGCCCTTGGGGCCGCGCATGCTGCAGGCCACTGAGCCCCATCCGAGCGGCCGTCGCGACCGCCTGGACCGGGAGGGCGCCGGGCGGGTAGCAGATGTTCTCCAGCACGGTGAGATGGGGGAAGAGCCCCGGATTCTGGCGCAGCAACCCGACCCGGCGATGGCCCATCCGGGTGTCGCGACGGGGGCTCCTGGCGGAGCTGATCCGGTCCTGATCGAGCCAGATCTCACCGGCGGTTAGCGGGACCAACCCGGCGATTGCCTCCAAGAGGGTGGTTTTGCCGGCCCCGGAGGGACCGAGGACCGCGACCCGTTCTCCGGGTGCCACCTGGATGTCCAGTCCGACAGTGAAGTCGCGCCGGGCTACCTCAAAGTCGGCGGCGAGCATGGCTACTCCAGATGAAGGCCCCAACCGGCAGCGGCAGAGCCACCACCAGCAGCACCAGGGCGAACGGTAGCGCCGAGCTGAGCCCGGACTCCTGCAGGGTGACCCAGATCTGCATCGGCAGCCCGAACGGGTGGTAGGCGATGATCAGCACCGCGCCGAAGGCACCCATGGCTCGAGCCCAGGTCACGGCCAGGGCGGTGGCCAGCCCCGGCGCGGCCAGCGGGACGGTCACTCGCCGAAAGGTCCGCCAGTGGCCGTCTCCCAGCAGCCCTGCGGCCTGCTCCAGTTGCGGGTCGACGGACGCGAAGGCCGCGGCGGCTCCGAGAACGTAGTACGGCACCGCTTCGTAGACCTCGGCCAGAACCAAGGCGAAGAAGGTGTCCGAGGCGGTCAGATCGATCCGGCTGAGGGCGGCTCCGATCGGGGTGGACGGACCGACCATGAAGATCAGGAGCAGGCCGATCACCAGTGGCGGGGTGAGGAGCGGGAGGATCACCCCGACCTCCCAGAGCCGAGGGAAGGGGAGCCGGCCCCGCGCCATCAGATAGGCCAGGGGGGTGCCCAGCAAAAGGATCACCGCCAGGGCGATCAAGGAGGCCAGGACCGACACCTCCAGTGGCTGGAATGCCCCCGGTTGGCGCAGGGCACTGACCACCGAGCGAGGGGTGAGATGCGCCAGCAACGCCAGCAGCGGTCCCAGCAGGGCGACCCAGACAAGCAGCGCCCCGACCAGGGCAACCCCGGTGCTGGCCCGGATTCCCGAACTGCGCGACAGCGCGGTCGCAGGAGGGATGGTCATCTCTTTTGAGTGAGCGCCCGGATCCAACCGGGTGCTGCCGCCCGCCGGCCGAGCAAGGTTGGGGAAAGCAGGGTGTAGCCTCGGCGGGTCAGGATCCCTCGGGCCCGGGAGCCGAGTAGAAACCTGATGAAGGCGTTGCCGGCTCCGGGATCTCCTCCGACCCTGAGCTCCGAGACCTCGAGGTCTAGCAGCGACCCGTGGACGACCTGACCGGTCGCGAGCGTCAGCGTGGCCCGCGCATAAATCGGGCTGTCGCGGGGGTCCCCGAAGTTGATTTTGGGGGGAAGGGAGATGTAGGGCATCCCCAGCTGGACCGCCTGGGGCAGGTAGGCGCTGGCGGCGTCGAGCTGGCCTGCCTGGAGGCTGGCATCCAGCCCCGTCTCCGAGAAGATCTGTGAGCTGGCACTGGCCCCACCCAGGTCGGCGTTGGCGGTGACCGGACTTACTCCCAGGTATCGCTCCGCGAGGTGGACCATTTCGACGAAACCCTGCCCCTGCGGGTCCAGCGCTGGATCGGTGCGGCCGAGCTTGAAGCCAGGCCGCGCCATCAGGGTGAAGAGGTCTTTGAGGGGAAGCTTTCCCTGGGAGATCTGCTTCAGCCGGCCGGCGTGGGGACCGCGGGGATAGTAGGCGACGACCAGGGGGCTGGCGGCGAAGCGGACGGCCCACCTGGTGAATCGGGGCTCCAGCAGCCGCATCGCGGCCGATCCGATCGGCAGGAATACATTGGGGCTGAGCTCACCCGCCACGATCTCCTGGGCCAGACCCTGGCTGCCCGCCGACTGGTTCTGGTACCGGTCGCCACTGGCCCTTACGAACGCTGGGCCCAGGTACCGATCCAGCAACAGCTGCAGCGATCCGGCGCTGGCCAAATTGGCCAGCCCAGTGCTGCCGGTGGCGGCAGCCGCCGGCGCCACGCTCACCGAGACGAGCGCCGACGCGGTGACCAAAAAGATTGCGGACAAGCGACGCCGCTCCCAGTTCACCGGGCCAGCATAGCCTCTGGCCCGACAGTCCTGCTTGCATTACGCAAGTCCGTGGACCGATCCTGGAGCTCGCGAGAACCACTGCGACGGCGCCCCTCGTCGGGGCCATGTCGTCGGAGGTGAGACCACGGCGCCGGGTGCTTCGACGCGAGTCGCAGGCCAGCACCGTTATGGGCGAGGTTGAGCTCAGTTCGAGGAGCGCCACCGTGGGATCGAGCTGTCGGCACCCCACCGCCCCAACGGTCGGCGGCGCGGTCGGAGTGCTCGTGCCCGAGGGGATCGATGGCGAGGTGCACGGCCTCGCGATCAGGGACGTCAGGACGCTCAGAATTGGCGCCTCGCCTCAGTTACCCAGGTCGTCCACCATTCAGATGACCGATTTGGCGTTGCCGGGCGAGGTGAACATGACCTGCAGTCGGAGTTCTCCGGGCCGCCGCTAGACCCCCTTCAGCTGGGGCTAATCGGCCCGAGCAGCGGGCGCTACCACACCGGCGACGGGGGCCCGGTCCGGTGGATGACCAATGCCACCAGCGCCGCGAGCTATCGTCGCAGGGAGCTCACCTCGGGGCGGTGGGGTCCGCGGCCCGGTCGATTTTGGCGGCGAGGATGAAGTCGTTACGGGTCAAACCCCCGGCGGCGTGGGTGGTCAGCTCCACGGCGAGATAACCCCAGCCGATCCGAAGGTCCGGATGGTGGCCCTCGCGCTCGGCCAACAGCGCCACTCTGGTGGCCAGGGTGAAGGCGGCAGCGAAGTTGGGGAACTCGAATTGACGCCGCAAGCTGCGGTCCTCGACCGCCCAGCTCTGGTTCAGCTCCTGCAGCAAGGCCACCTGCTCCTCGCCGGAGATCGTCGGCGTGTCGTGATGGCAGGCCTGGCAGCGCTCTCGGACCAGCTCGCTCACGGCTGGGCCATTACCCGGGGGGAGTCGCCAGCACAGCGCTCCAGAATTCTGGCGGCGATGGCCAAGGCGCCGGCATAGGTGGCCTCCATCCCCTCGAAGCGTAGCCCCCGGGCGCCGAGGGTGCGGGCCTGGGTATACGGGGTATCCGAGGCGTAATGGATCACTCCGACCTCCATCGCCGGTCGACTGAGGTCCACCTGTTCGTGGTCAGGGTAGCGCGAGCTGTCGCCGGCCTCGAAGACGGCGCCCAAATAGGGACCCGCCTCCATCTCGACAACCGTGTAGGCATCCCGGTAAAACCGCTCCAGATAGCCCCGATTTTGGAGAAAGGTCGAGCGCACCGAGACCGCCCGCTGGCGGTCGAGCACCGAGCGCGAGGTGACGAACGGGGCGAGCTGGGCAAAGGAGAAGCAGTTGTTGAGCCAGTAGGTGTTGCCACTCTGTTCGTCATGCACCACGTCGGAGACCATCACGTCCCCGACGTCCGCATTAAGGGTCGCCGCCTTGCCCAGGATGTAGACCCCCGCGACATGGTCCGTCGCCTCCATCACCTGGCGGAGGATGTGATACGCGCCCAACCCCAGGGGGTACTGGATGTTGAGGATCACCTGGGGCGCCCTGGCCAGAGCCTCGGGGTCCACCGCCGGCCGCAGCCGGGGATCCAGACGGGAGAGTTGGAGCCGATCGAGAACGATCAGCTGAGCGGCGACATCGGTGCCCGACTGCGACGGAACGTGAAAGATGCCTTCGCTGCGCTCTTCGCTCGACCTCAAGGCGCGCTCCTCGGGATGGACCTCGAACCAGCGTCGGGCGGCGAAATAGAGAAAGTTCTCCGCCGAGAGACGAGATCCCTTCGCGCGGAGCTCGGCCGCGATCAGCTGCAACTCCCGGTCCCCCGACTCCCCGACCCATTGCTCGACCCGGGAGGCCCGCTGGCGGGCCACCCCGGAGAGCAGGTTGACCAGGCAATGGGCATTGCTGCTCACGAAGTAGAGAGGCCGGTCGAGGAGGCTTTCGCGGCGGAGCACATCCCCCAGTGGCCGCCACCACTCCCTGGTGGCCCTCGCGTATCCCACCTGCGAGCCGCCCAGCAGTTGGATGCCCAAATCCATCGGCCGCCGGGACACTTCAGCCAGGAAGTCAGCTGTCCTCGGACCGAAAACAGCTCTCAGTCGCTCCCAGTCGTCTTCAGCGACGCCGAGCCGCTCTCTCGCCGCCGGCTCGGTAGCCTCGCCAGGGGGCAGCGTCAGGCCCTGAAGGAGCGCATGGGCCTTGTTCCACTCGATCTGTATCGCCACCAGGGTCGGGACCAGGTCGTCCAGATCAGAGCTGCTGGCCAGGGCCACCGCCAGGGTGCGCAGGGACGGGTTCCACCACCAGCGCCGGCGTCTTCCCGGGGCGACGACCGGGACCCACTCCGCTGGATCAGAGCCGCCGAAGCGCAAAAGCTGGTCCGGCGACTGGCCCAAGCGAACGTGCTCCAACTCCAGGACAACCGGGGGCAACCGGTGCAGGGCATAGAGCAGCGCTCCGCTGTCGAGCTCCTCCCGGGCGCCCAGCGGGTGGAGGGAGGACTCCATGCCCAGATGAGATCGCTCGAGGGCCTGGAGTCGGATCTCGCCGGAGGATCGCAGGATCGAGAGATAGGTGCGGACGTAAAGCTCGACCTGCTCCTCGCCTGACCCGGACACGACTGAGGCCGGTGCCTCGAGCGTCATGGCTGCACCGCCCGGCTCACCGGGGGCGCCGGGCAGGCTCCGCCCAGCTCACTGGGGTCTCGGCGGGAAGCGGGTCGCGGCTGGGTGGGTTGGGCAGCAGCCGGACAGTGAAGCCATACTCGCCCGGCGTGCCGAGAACCAGAGTTCCGAGGTAGCGGTGGCTGCCGTTGGAATGCGGTTGGTCCTCCACCATCGGGGCGACGCTGGGCAGGACCAGCCGCCCGTCGGCGCCGATCGGTCCGTGCAAGAGCTCGACCTGGATGTCCTGGGAAGAGAGCGGGCCCAGCTCCACCAGCGCCTCGACGACCTTCTCCTCTCCCTCCGCGTCGGGCTCCCCGTCACCCGCGGGTGAGATCGCCCGAGCAGAAACCCGGGCCCCAGGGAAGTCGCGGCGGACCCGAGCCCACCAGGCGGACCGTTCCCGGGCGATCTGGTGGCGGTCCTGGGGGGTGAACACCGCGGCGTCGACCGCCGGCTGGTACAGGTAGCGGACGTAGTCGGCCACCATGCGCGATCCCAGCACCCACGGCCCGAGCGTTTCCAGAGAGTGCCGGACCTTGGCCAGCCAGCGATGGGGCAACCCCGCCTCATTCCGGCGGAAGAAGGTGGGGATTACCTCCCGCTCCAGAAGTTCGAAAAGACCGTCCGCCTCCAGCCGGTCACGCTCGTCCTGGTCGTCCACCTCTTCAAAGGACGGGATCGCGAAGCCTGACTCCCCGTCCCACCCTTCGTCCCACCAGCCATCGAGTATGGAGCAGTTGAGGGCGCCGCTCAGGAGCGCCTTCTGGCCACTGGTCCCGCAGGCCTCCATCGGACGCCTGGGGGTGTTGAGCCAAAGGTCAGAGCCCTGGTAGAGCAGCCGCGCCAAGCCAATGTCGTAATCCTCCAGGAAGACCACCGACAACCTGAGCTCGGGAGTCTGAGCGGCCCGGCAGAGCTCCTGGATTATTTGCTTGCCCGGTTGGTCTTGGGGGTGGGCCTTGCCCGCGATCACCAGTTGAACCGGCCTGGCCCGATCCAGGAGCAGGCGGGCGAGCCGCTCCGGCTGCGAAAAGAGCAGCAGTGCCCGCTTGTATTCCGCCACCCGCCTGGCGAAACCGATGGTCAGCGCGCCCGGTTGAAGTGCTTCCCTGGTCCACGACGAATCCTGCTCGGAGGCGCCGCGCCGTCGCTCCGCCCACTCCAGTCGTTCTCTTACCCCGGCGATCAGGCGGAGCCGGCCGGGCTGACGAGCCTCCCAGATCTCTTGGTCAGATGCGGCCTTCAGTCGCCGCCAGTCGACGGCGCCGTGGACGTCCCAGCGCGGACCGAGGTAGCGCTCCAGCAGGTGGCGCATCTCCGGAGAGCTCCAGTTCTTGGCGTGGACCCCGTTGGTGATCGCCCTGATCGGCACCTCGTCCGGCAGCAGGTCGGGCCAGAGCCCGGCGAACATCCGCCGACTGACCGAGCTGTGGAGCTGGGAGACGGCGTTGGCCCGACCGGATAGCCGCAGCCCCATCACCGCCATATTGAACGGGTCTTCCGCTGCCTGACCCGGAAAGTGCCCCAGCTCCATCAAGCGGTCCAGGGGCACTCCGACGGCATCGCACCAGCCCTGAAAGTAACGGGCCATCAGCTCTCGCGAAAATCGGTCGATCCCCGCCGGCACCGGGGTGTGGGTGGTGAAGATGGTCGCGGCCCGCGCCGCTTCGACCGCCTCGTCGAACTGCAGGCCCTCGGCCTCGACCAGCCGGCGGATCCGCTCGAGCACGAGGAATCCGGCGTGACCCTCATTACTGTGGAAGAGCAGCGGGAGCTCGCCCGCGAGCTCCAGCGCCTGGACCCCACCCATCCCCAGCAGGATCTCCTGGAGCAGGCGGTGCTCGATGTCACCGCCGTAGAGCCGGTCGGTGGTCCGGCTCAGATCTTCGGAGTTGCCGACCCCGGTGGCGTCCAGCAGGTAGATCGGCACCCGATCGACCTGTTGGCGCCATACCCTCGCCCGCAGCAGCTGGCCTCCCAGGTCCAGCTCCAGGGGTCGGTCTCCAACCGGCACCAGTCCCAGTTCGCCGGGATCCTGTTCCAGGTAGCTCTCTTGCTGCCAGCCGCTCGGGTCGAGTTGCTGGTGGAAATAGCCCTGGTGGTAGAAGAGCCCCACCCCGACCAGGGGCCACCCCTCGTCGGAACACACTCGCAGATAGTCACCGGCGAGCACCCCCAGCCCACCCGAGTACTGGGGTATCGACTCACTGACCCCGAACTCGGGCGAGAAGTAGGCGACCCGCGGCATCGATCCCGGGGCCAGGGGTCCAGCCGGGGCGGATGACTGCTCAACGCTGAACCGCTCGACGGCGCGCACGGTTACAAGGTAGCGGCAAGCTGGCGCCGGCCGCCCATTCGCTCGGCGATAGCCCGGGTGCCGGTCAGAGGCTTCGATAAGATCGCGCGGTGATGAGATCGGAACATCGCCCCGAAGGAGGGACCCCTGGGCAGGACCGCGCCCGTGCCTCCCACGACCACCCCCCGACCCCGGCTCTGGTGGAATTCATGACCCAAGGCTGGGACTCGCCCGGCTCCGAGGTCGCGCCCTTGATCAGCGGGGCAGCGAGCTACCGGGCCCGCCGCGAGGAGGTTTCGCAGAGCTTCCCGGGGATGTTGATCGTGGTGCCCGCAGGGATGGAGAAGATCCGGGCCAACGACACCACCTATCCCTTCCGGGCCACCACCGACTACCTCTACCTGGTCGGCGAGGCGGAGCCGGATGAGGTGCTGGTGATGGAACCGCTGCCCGGCGGCGGCCACCGGGCGAGCATCTTCACCGAGCCCGCTGCGGATTTCACCAAGAGCGACTTCTTCACCGACCGGGTGAAGGGGGTCTTCTGGGTGGGTCCGGGACGCGGGGTGAGCGGTACTGAGAGCCGGCTCGGCATCTCGGCGCGGCCGATCTCTGAACTCCCCCGGGCCATCTCCCCCTACGACCGCGGGGTTGCCCTGCGCGGCGTCGACGCCACCGTGGACCGGCTGGTATCCGACCTGGCTGGGCCCGACGACCAGCTGGTGAGCCGCCTCTCCGAGATGAGACTGATCAAGGACTCGGCCGAGATCGAGTACCTGGAGGAGGCCTGCGAGCTCACCCGGCAGGGCTTCGAAGATGTGGTCCGGGCCCTGCCCCAGGCACGGACGGAGCGGGATGTGGAGGTGGCCTTCTTCGCTCGGGCACGGTCGGCTGGGAATGACACCGGCTACCCGACGATCGCCGCCGCCGGGAGTCATGGGACGATCCTGCACTGGTCTCAGAACACTGGCGAGCTCCGCCGGGGCGAGCTCCTGCTCCTAGACGCCGGAGTGGAGACCAACCGCTACTACACGGCCGACGTGACCCGGACGATGCCGGTCGATGGCCACTTCACCCCGACCCAGCGGCGCGTCTATCAGCTGGTGTACGACGCCCAGCAAGCGGGATTCGCCGAGGTCAAACCCGGGAACGATTTTGACGCCCCCAACCGGGCCGCCATGCGAGTGCTGGCGGCCGGGCTGGAGGAGCTGGGCTTGCTCCCGGTCAGCGCTCAGGAGTCGGTGCATCCGGACAGCCAACTGCACCGACGCTACACCCTGCACTCGGTCAGCCACATGCTGGGACTGGACGTTCACGACTGCGCCAAGGCGCGCGCCGAGAACTACCGCCAAGGCAAATTGCGACCGGGGATGGTGCTGACCGTGGAGCCGGGGCTCTACTTCCAGTCTCACGACCTGACTGTGCCCGAGGAGCTCCGGGGCATCGGCGTTCGGATTGAGGACGATCTGCTGGTGACCGAGGACGGTCACCGGGTCCTGAGTGCCGGGCTACCGTCAGCCCCCGAAGACGTGGAACGGTGGATGGCCGAGCTCTGGGCGGGCTCGGCCGGCTGACCTCTTGGAGGCCCCGCTCAGTCGACGCTGAGCGCCTCCACCAGGCCCTCCTGAACCCAGCTCAGCAGATGCAGCGTCGCCAAGGGTGGACGCCGATGCTCCTGGACGGTGTATTTCTCCTCCCAGCCGTCGGCCGTGATCTCGAGACGCTCGGCCAGCGCCAGCCGGAGCAGGTTCAGCGCCCGCAGCCAGGCCATCGCCTGGTCCGACGAGAGCAGGATCCGCGCCTCTCCCTCCAGCGCTTCGCGAACCTGGGTCAGGTCGGCGGCTCGAGAATCGGCCAGATCGGTGCCCACCAGCCGCTGGAACTCCGCCTCATCCTCATCCTCCTGATAGGCGCGGGGGTGGGCCCAGCGGGAGTGGTCGATCAGCGGCTCCAACCGCTCGAGGATCTGCCGCAGCGCTCGCCGCTCGCCCCGGCTCATCCGCAGATAGACGAGCTCGCCCTGCCGGCTGATCTGGGCCAAGCTCAGTCGCGGGCCAAGGTCGCCTGCAGGCCGTGGGCGTGGAGCTGGGCCACGGCCACTTCGGCGCGCTCCCGCGGTTCGGTGGCGACCACCGCCTTACCCTCGTTGTGGACCTGAAGCATGAGGCGGGTGGCCGTGGTCAGGTCGTACCCGAACAGGCGGCGGAAGACGAAGACGACATAGCTCATCAGGGTGACCGGGTCATTCCAGACGACCACCTGCCAGGGACGGTCGCGGCGGTCGCTTGTGCTGCGGGCGGCGCCGGTTTCCTTGACCGCGAGCTCGTTGATCGCACTCACCGGTCACTACGGTAGCGCGCCGACCCGCGATTGGCATTCCCGATGCAGCGGACCGGTCGGGGAGGCTCCGCGCCATCCTTTACCCTGATCGGAATGCAAGGTGCTGTCCGAGCCCTCGTCCGAACCAGAACCGGTCGCCGCCAATGGAACCCTCGCAGGACGCTGGGATGGGGGCTGGGGTTGGGCCTGGCGGCCACGCTGGCCGGTTGCGGCGGCACCCCTCTCAGCAGCGCCGACCCCGGGGTGGGCTGCTCGGTCACGGTCCTGATCCCCAGCTCCGGTAGGACGCTGCTGGGCAGCGTGGTGGCAACGGTGGGACGCCGCAGCTACCAGTTCGCCCGCAACATCAACACCATCGCCGTCAGTTGTGGTGACCAGGCGACCCTGGCGGCCACCGCCTCCGACCCCTCGCTCCACCCCTTCACCCACTGGACGTTGCCCGGGGCGACCAGCCCATCCCGGATGGTCACCGTGACGGTGGATGGTCCGGTCTCCCTCCAGCCTGGCTTCCTGATCCCCCGGACGGCGGCGGCGTCCTCGCCGACTCCCACGCCTAAAGTCACCCCGACCCCATCGATCACCCCTGCCAGCGTGACCCTCGATCAGTGGGTCTCCTACGACGAGGCCAGTAAGACGGTGACCTGGAGGTTGATCGCCGGCGCCCCGGCGGTGAACCTCGGCCTCAATTTCGATGGCTATGACAAAGGAGCGATGACCGTCACCGTCCCCGTCGGGTGGAAAGTCACCGTCGACTTCAGCAACCAGGGCAGCATCAACCACTCCGCGGCGGTGGTGACGGCGACCGGGACCACCCCCGTCTTCCCCGGCGCCGAAACTCCGACCCCCCTCGATGGCACGGCCCCCGGCCAAACCGTCTCCTTCACCTTCGTGGCCAACCAGTCGGGGAGCTATCGGGTTTCCTGCCTCGTCCCCGGTCACGCGGCGAAGGGGATGTGGGTGGGCTTGGTGATCGCCAGCGGCGGGCTCCCCACAGTCCAGCTCTGATATTCGAAGCCAGTGAACGAATCCACCATGCGAGCGGCGGTCATCGATCAGCTGGGGAAGGGCCCCACCTACGGTGAGACCGCTCGACCAATCGCCGGACCGGGGCAGGCGCTGGTGCGGGTGCTGGCAGCTGCGCTCAACCCGGTCGATCTCCGGCTCGCCACGGGCGGCCACCAAGGCGTGGTTCCGTCGGTTCCCTACGTCCCGGGCTCCGAGGGGGTGGGGATCGTCGTTGTGGGCGCAGCCGACCTGAAGGGCAAGCGGGTCCGTTTCCAGGCCGGGGGCAGCTCCGGCGGAGGGCTTGCGGAGTGGGTCACGGTCGACGCGGCCACCTGCCTCCCCTTGCCCGACAAACTTCCGGAGGTGACCGCCGCCGGACTGGGGGTGGCCGGGATGGCGGCCTGGATCCCCCTGGTGGACAAGGTCCAGCTGCAACGCGGCGAGCGGGTGCTGATCCTGGGAGCCACCGGCATCGTCGGTCAGGTGGCAGTCCAGATCGCCAAGTTGCTCGGCGCTGGGCGGATCGTGGCAGCGGGGCGGAATCTGCAGGTGCTCACTCACACGCTGGAGCTGGGCGCCGACGCAGTGGTGGCCATCTCCGGACAGAATGCGGACCAGCTGCGGGACGAATTCGCGGCCGCGGCCCGAGGACCGCTCGATGTGGTCTTCGACCCGGTCTGGGGACTACCGCTGGAGGCGGCGCTGGGAGCGGTCGGCCCCTCGGCCAGGATCATCAACGTGGGCCAAAGTGCGGGCGACGACGCCACGCTCAAATCATCGATCGTGCGCGGACGCCAGCTGACGATCATCGGCCATACCAATCCCAACACCAGCTGGGAGTTGCGGGCGCAGGCCTTCCGCGAGCTGGCGGACCATGCTGTCGCAGGCCGGATCCGGTTCGCGACCGAGGAGCTGCCGCTGAGCGAGATCGCCAAGGCCTGGAAGCGACAAGCCGCCTCTCCCCACGTCAAGCTGGTGCTGCGGCCGGCTCCCTGACCGGCACCGCAGCGGCGGGACGGCGGACCAAATCAGGGCTACTGCTGCAAACCGGAGTACGGTCAACCTGAACCCGCCCCAGATCCTCCCCACCAGCATCCGCGAAGGCCTCGCCCCCGGGATCTCATATTTGATCGAGGGCGAGCTGGTGCCGATGCTCCACTGCAGCCTGGATGGCTCGATGCCGGTCTACTTCGAGCACCATGTTGTGCTCTGGAAGGAACCCGCGGTCACCATCAAGCTGAAGGCGGTCAAAGGAGTGGTCCGCCGGCTCGTCGCGGGGCGACAGCTCTTCCTCACCGAAGCCAAGGGTCGGGGCGACATCGCCTTTTCTAGGGACGCTCCGGGGCATGTATTCCCGCTCGAGCTCCCCCGCGGCGCGACCATCCTGGCCCGCGAGCACCAGTTCTTAGCCGCCACCGGATCGGTCCGCTACAGCACCAGCCACCTGCGTGGACTGAGCAACAACCTCTTCGGCAACAGCGGATTCTGGGTGGACCGCTTCGAGGCCCGCGACGGCGACGGCGTCGTCTGGTTGCACGGCTTCGGCAACGTCTTCGAGAAGGTCCTGGAAGAGGGAGAAGAGATCGACGTGGAGCCGGGGGGGTGGGTCTACATGGATCCCGATGTCCGGATGCGGCCTGCGGTCTACGGCCTCCGCACCGGGCTCTTCGCCGGGGTAGGCGAGCTCGTATTCAACCGTTTCCGTGGACCGGGACGGGTGGGGATCCAGACCATGTACTGGCACCTTCCGACGGCGGAATGAGGTTGGTAGTTCACTCAGTGCTCCGACTCGCCTTGGAGACATCTCTGCGCTTCGCGGCGACGCGCCCGGCCAGGGACGACGACCGGCTTCTCATTTCCGGAGCGTCAGTGGGGAGGAGACAGGTGGGGATTTGGGCTCGGTGGATCAAGCCAGCGTGCCGATCTACGTGGGCGCAAATCTCGGACTGGCCGATCCCGTGACCGCGCCGGACCAGCCCTGTCAATGCAGCGCCCGGCGCCACGACTGCGTTTTCATCGCCGTCAAGGCGTGACCTTACCCGGGGAGCGGTACCCCGGCAGGGCCGTGCGCGATCCGCTCAACGCCCCCAGCCAAGTGCTCCGCGACGCAGAGATCTCGCTCAGTTGGCGGGTGGGACTTGCGGCTGCTGCGCTGCACCACCAGGACCGATCCCTGGTCGAACTCGAGCTCGGACTATTCGGAGTCTTCGACGGGGTCGGTGCCTTCGCCAGAAGCGGCGAGGCCGCGCAGGTCGCCGCCGAAGTGATCGGGACGGTCTGCCGGGTCGGCGATCGGCCGCCGGGTGAGGCGCTGGTGGCTGGCTGCGAGCAGGCGGAAACGCTGATCAGGGAGCGGGCTTTGGGCGCCACTACCGCCGCCGTGGTCTGGGTGGCGGGCCCCGTGCTCTGGTACGTGTCAGTGGGCGACTCGCGGCTCTACCACCAGCCGGCTCAGGCGGCCTCCCTCACTCAGGTGACCACGGACGAAGGCGAGGGCAACATTCTGTTCAACGCCCTCGGCGAGGGTCCGGATCGCTTTGATTCGCCGGTGGTCGCCCAGCACGGAGCGATCTCACTCGGGGCGGGCGACAAGCTGGTGCTGGTGACCGACGGGGTAACCGGCGATTTCCGACCCGATCTCCTCACGGCAGGAGAGCTCACCTCGGCGATTCAAACCGATGACCCGCAGTCGGCCGCAGAGCGGCTGCTGGAGATCGCGCGCAAGCGAGACGATCGAAGCGCCCTGGTGATCTTTATAGACCGAGATGAGCCTGACGGGAGAAGCTGGGAGCCATAATGACTCGCCAGTGGCGATGACCACCAATCTGCAGCAGCGGTTTCTTGACTTCCACAGCTGGGTGTATCAGCGGTCGCGTGGCCTGGTTGGTCACCACGTGATCGGAGTCTCAACGCTCCTGCTGGAGACCACCGGCAGGCGCAGCGGCACCCGCCGCACCAGCGCCCTGGTCTACGCTCGGGATGCCGCCAACTTTGTCCTCGTCGCCTCCAATGGCGGATCGGACCAGCCGCCCGCCTGGCTGAGCAACCTGCTGGCTCGCCCCGAGGTGCAGGTCCAGGTCGCCCGCCACCGGCAGAGTGCACGCGCGATGGTTCTGAGGCCTGGTGACGAGGAGTACGCGCGCCTCTGGAGCCTGGTGAACCAGCACAACCACCACCGCTACGAGGGCTACCAGGCCCTGACCAAGCGGCCCCTGCCCCTGGTCGTGCTGACTCCCCGGTGAGCGCTACCGGTCGCCAGGGGCCCGGGCATCGCGCCTGGCTCCGCCCGCCGGAGAACGGTACCGGCTAACCTACCTCGGGGCGGGATGGCACGCAGGGCCCCCGTGGGCCCGTGACGACTCGGCGAGGAGGTTGGCAATGCCCTCTCTGGCGCGCGCGGTCGGGCTGGGGCTCAACGCCCAAGGCGACGTGCGCGACGCCGTGGGCCAGGCTGAGCTGGCGGAGCGGGCGGGCCTGGAGTCGGTCTGGTTCCACGAGTCCTACTTCGCTCGGGATGCGGTCACCTACGCCACCGCCGTCGCCACCACGGTTCCGCGAATCCGGGTCTGTCTGGGGGCGCTCAACCCCAACACGAGAAACCAGGTGGTGCTGGCGATGACGGTGAGCGCCCTTGACGATCTGGCCCCCGGGCGGATCACCCTAGCTCTGGGCACCGCCCTCCCCCTGCGCCTGGCCCAGATGGGGATCCCTTACCAACCCGAGTCGGCGATCGCCAAGGTGGAGCAGACAGTTGGCGAACTGCGTCAGCTGTGGCGCGGTGAGCGGTTGGCGCTGGGTCTGCCGGGAGTGCCCGAGATCGAGCCCATGTTTCCCCCGGTGCACCAGGTGCCAATTTGGGTGGCTGGCTATCGGAGGGAGTTCCACGAGCTGGCCGGACGCACCGCTGACGGTTACCTGGCCCGGCCGGCGGAGCCCTTGGAGTCCGTGGCGCTGGCGGCCCAACGAATCAGGCAGTCGGCCGTGGCAGCCGGACGGGACCCCTCGTCGGTGACGATCGGGGGATACCTTCTCTCCCTGATCGACGGCAGTCGCCGGGCGGCGTTGGATCGAGCCAAACGGGAGCCGTTCGCCATCTACATGCTGGCGGTGCAAACCGACCTCGCCATGCGCCGGGCGGGAATGGACCCCGACCTGCGCCAGCCGATCTTGGCCGCCTGGAAAGCGGAGGACTATCACCGGGCTGCCCAGCTCATCCCGGATGAGCTCGTGGACGCCTTCCTGCTCTGTGGAACGCGCGAAGAGGTGGCGGCCAAAGCCGAGCGGTTCCGGGAAGTCGGGATGGATCTGCCCATCCTTCAGCCGGTGGTCCAAGAGGACGCCCAGGTGGAGGCCGTCATCGAGGCGGCGGCGCTATACGGTGCCGGCGGCGCGGTGGATCGCGTCCGGGGGATCAGGCGGCAGCGCGCGGCCGAATCCACCGATCGGATCGGTCTGCTGCGGCGGGCCCGAGGCTGGGTGGAGATCACCCGACCGTTCGCCCTCACCGCCTCGATCGTGCCGGTCTCGACGGCGGCATCCCTGGCTGCGGTCCAGCATCAGTTCAGCTGGCCGCTCTTTGGTCTGGTGCTGGTGGGCGCCGTCCTGCTCCAGGTGGGTACCAACGTGATCAACGAGATCTATGACGTCCGGATGGGAATCGACGCCATCACCTCGCCACGGGCCAGCCAGGCGCTGCTCAGCGGCCGGGTCCGAGAACGGGAAGCGTTCGTGCTTGCGGGCACCGCCTTCCTGATCGCCGCGCTGATCGGCGTGGCGCTGATCCTTACTCGCGGTTGGCCCCTGGCCGTCATCGGCGCCATCGGCCTGATCGGCGGGTGGGGATACACCGCCCCGCCACTGCAGTACAAGTACCGGGCCGCGGGGTTGCCACTGGTCTTCCTGCTGATGGGACCGCTCATGGTGCTCGGCGCCTACTTCACCATCACCGGACAGCTCACTTGGGCGGCCGCGGCGGTGAGTCTACCGATCGGTCTCCTGGTGACGGCGATCCTCCACGGCAACGAGTGGAGAGACATCGGCGAGGACGCTCGTGCCGGGATCAGCACGGTCTCAATCAGGGCCGGTCGACGGGTCGCCCACAACCTATACGTGGTGCTCTTGGTGGGCGCTTTCGTGGCCCTGGGCGCGACCGTCGCGGTGGGGCTACTGCCCCGCCTCAGCCTCTTGGCCCTGTTCTCTTTGCCCCTACTGGTGCGAGCCCTCAACGCCTCCCAGCTGGGCGCCGCCGGACAGCAGCGGGCGATTGCCATGATCGATCTGGAAACCGCGCAACTTCACGCCAGCTTCGGACTGCTGCTGGTTGTCGGCATCGCCCTCAGCGTCGCCTGGCACCCGGGCGGCTGAGGGGATGAGGATTCGTCTGCCCCAGCGACCACAATCCCAGCTGGTGCTAGGGAGCTCCGTAGTCGCCTACTTGGCGTTCGCCGCCACCTTTCGGGGTCCCCGGTCGCGCTTTTGGCAGCGGATGACGGAAACCGCCGCCGTATTGGGTGCCAGCTCACTGCTCGGCCGGCGAGAGCTGCGCCAGCAGCGGCCGAGGAGGAGCGATTTGGCACTCGGCGCGGCGATCGCGGCCGGCCTTTACGCGGTGTTCGCCGTGGGCGACCGAGCCGCCCGGGTGGTGATGCCCCATGGGGATCAGGACATCGGCAACATATATGAGCTTCGCCGGCTCCGCCCCCGCGCCGAGATAGCGCTCCGACTGGCTCTGGTGATCGCGCCCGCGGAGGAACTCTTCTGGCGCGGGCTGGTCCAAGAAACCCTTGCTGAGCGCTATGGCCGGACCCAGGCGGCGGCGATCTCCGCCGCCATGTACGGCGGTGCCCACATCTGCACCGGCAATCCCACCTTGGTGGGGGCCGCGACGATCGCCGGCGCGGGATGGTCGGGGCTGGCGGCGGCCGGTGTACCCATGCCGGCGCTGGTGGCCAGCCACGTCATCTGGGACGTCTGGATCTTCCTGATCCGCCCCACCCGCACGGTGACCTGAGCTCATACCGATGCCGTGTTGGCGACTCCAGCTCGGGTCGCCCGACCGGACCGAAGGCCAGCGGCTGCGTGCAGGGGCTGTGCCCTCGCCCCAACGTCGTACGGAAGCATCCGCGTGTCTGGGCGGGGCGGCTACTGGAACCGCGCAGGCAGCCCAATGGATACGATCTGGAGATGGATGAGCTCAACCCCGGGGAGCGCGGGCGGATCCGCCGTCGGGACCGCAAGCGGATCACCAAGATGATCGTTGACGGCGGCAACCTGCGTCGGCAGGTGCACGCCCTCCGCGAGCGGGCGCTGCGCCACAAGCCCGCCGCGCCCCGACCCGATGGTCCCGGTGCGAATCCCCCGGGAGCCAAGTCATCACGCACCGACACTGGAGCGACCGGAGGAAGGCGGGGGTAGGGGAGGAAGGCAGTCACCTCGGGATGACGCAGCACCCCCGACCGCTCGGGGACCGCGGTCGAGGCGCAACGCCAAAAGTCGGTCGTCCCCCGGCGCAGTCGCATCGCAGTCCGGTGCAGCTGCCGATCCGGCCCGGGCCGAAAAGGGCTGGGCGGCCGACGGCGCCCTCGCGGAACAGGTTAAACCCTCCTGGGGCAACCCCGTTCCCGTCCCGCAGTGCCTGTCCCGGGCAGGTGAAGGTGAGCCTGAGACACGTTCGTTTTCGCTGCTGCAGCGGCCATGGGGGAAACAGCTAGCACGGCTCGACTGGCTCCTCGATAACAGGTGCCGATTTGGTGACCGCCGGGTGCGCGCATGGGGACCGTGATCACCCAGCTCCAGTCACGGGCCGACCCCCTACTGGAATTGGTCCGGCTTCCGCCAGGGGTTGCTTGCGGGACGGGGGAGCGAAGCTACCGCAGTGGCCTCGATCCCCCTACGATCTCCGTCCTCGTCGACCAAGATCCGATCGAATTCGAATCGTGACGCCTCGAGGAACGGGATCAGCGAGCCCGACTGGTCACCGCCGATCTCCACGAGCAGGTGGCCCCCGTCCCGGAGCCATTCGCTGGCTTGGCCCACCGCCCGCCGAAGCACCACCAGGCCGTCGGGACCGCCGTCGAGGGCTGACGGTGGTTCGAACGCCCGGACGTCACGGGGGAGGTAGACGAGCTCGTCGGTGGGAACGTACGGAAGGACGGCGATCACCAGATCGATCGTACCCTTCCACGATTCTGGTACCGCCTCAAAGAGGTCACCCTCCGCGACTGTAATACCGTTGCGGCGAGCGCACCGAGCAGCTGTCGGATCGCTTTCGGTGCCCAGAATGGAGGCGTTGGGCCGAGCATCGAGCAGCGCGCGTGCGATCGCCCCACACCCGGTACCCAGGTCAATGGCCCGGCCATTTTCGGGAAGTAGTTCAGCTGCCCGTCGCGCCAGGGGCTCGCTCTGTGTCCTCGGGACGAACACGCCCGGGGCGATGAGCAGAGAGCAGCCACAGAACTCTGCGGTCCCAGTGATCCAGGCGAGCGGCTCGCCGGTCGACCGTCGCTCGACCATCGCCGACAACCTGGACTCGTCGTCGACAGCGACTTGGGCGAGTTCCCCGGCCTCCTCTTCGGCGAACACGCAACCGGCTGCGGCCAATCGGCGCGCCGCCTCCGACAACGCAGCTCTGGAAAACCCCGGCACCGCTGGATTAGATCACGGCTCGGCAGACTCGGCGAGCGGATCCTGCGCCACGAGCCCCTCGAGTTGGCGGACCAGGTAGGCCGGAGCGATCGCGCGGTAGCTCTCGTCGAGCCAGTCGAGAAGGGTCCCCTGGTCGGGACAAGCCGGGTGGTCGAGATGGACGGTGACCCAGCAGGATTTCCCGAGACCGTGGCTGGTCGGTTCAGTGGAATCCAAGGACGGAGCGTGGGGAGCAGAACGCGGAAGCTTGAACGCGACCGCGACCTCGACCCCGGCCCGGCCACTGAGGCCCAGGCAGGCGAAGATTTTCTTGTTCACCTTGGCGACAGGCTCGCCCCAGGGGAACTCTTCGTACGCTCCGGGGTAGCCCGCCGCCGCCCGGATCAGCGTCTCCACACGAACCTTCACTCGAGGCACCATCTAGTGCTGACCCACACAGGATGGCGCCGTCCACCGGTTGGCCTCCCAGGCCTGGTGCGTGAGTTCATCGATTCTCCGTTGGCTGCCCAACTGCCGCCTCCAGGGCCCAAAAAAATCCGCCGCGGTGCGATGGGTCGCGGTCGGGTAGATAAGCCTTAGCCCCAGCAGCCCAAGGATATACTCGCCATGGTGGACCGCTCCTCCACGCGTTGCGGTGATGGGTCCCCGGAGATGCGTGGTGGCGTCGAGCACCGCCTGCAAGTTGGTCGGCCTCGCTGTCGGAAACACTGTACTTTCTCTGACGACGTCCCGAGCAGCCCTCACGTCGAACTAGAACCCCCCGACGGCTCGGCAAGGGACGAACTTGGGTGGCGTCACCCTTGCCGTGGCCACCAGTTGGCCCCATCTCTCACCGTCCCGAACGCACAAAGCGATCGTGTCAGCCACCGCTGGTCTTCGTACAAGTCCAGGTCTGCGGCGAGAGCTAGCCGCTCCGCGTGGATATGCGACCGGAGACCCGCGTTGCCTATGCCGCACTCCCCTCCAACAAGCTCTCCCGGTTGGGTGGCACCGAGACTCCTGCCGTCCCACTTTTCTGGAAATACCATCAGTCCAGAGCTTTGTCCGATATTCGGCGGGATCTTGCGGATTCCGCGACCATGTGTCATTCCACTCACCCCCTTGCCCGACGGACATCGATGACTGGGAAAATGATCACCCTGTGTGGGGGTGCTGGGGAAGTTTGCTTGTGACTTGTATCCGCCCCCTCGGCGACCACCGCGAGCCAGAGCCCATGGGCCAGCCAGATGGTCGCCGCAGCCTAGCGAAGCGGCGCGTCCTGTCGGGCATCCAGGTCACGTGCTGTCCCTATGGCGGGCTGAGCACGTCATGGTGCTGCCGGGGTCCGTTCCGTGACCGTCGACCCTGCGGTGAACCCTTGGGCTGGTCCCGCTGCCCGACAACCAATGCCGCGATCATGCGGGCGACCATCCCCATCAGCGCCATCACCGCCGGGTCCTCAGGAACGTGGCGGCGGCTGGCGCCACACAGGGTGCCGTAGACCACTTGCGACGACAGGGTCACAGGAACGCTGGCGTAGGTCACGATCCCGAGGTCGCGCGCTGCCGTGCTGTCCGGCCAGACGTCCGGTACATTCGACGCCCAGGGCTGCCCCGCCTCGAGGGAACGGCGGCAGAGGGTGTCTGACCACGCAATTACCAGACCCTCGGGGATGATCAGATCCCCACGGTTGGCAGCGATCAGGATCTCCTGCTCAGCTCCTTCCCAGTCAATCCTGGTGAGGTAAACCGACTCGAGGCCGGTACGCTCCTGCAGCTCCTCCAGAATTGGGCGGAGCGCTAGACCCAAGCTGACCATCACCGGTTGATCGGCGAGGTCGGCGGCGTGGATCACGTTCCTGTACTGGCCCGGCCTTCTGGAGTTTTCGCCCTGTGGAGCGTGCCGCTCCGGCAGGAGCCGCCGGGACAGCAGCCCGAGGATCTCGCTTGATGGTGCAGGCCGGCCCAGGAGATAGCCCTGCAGCTCCTCGCACCCGTTCCGGGTGAGAAAGTCAACCTGCTCCATGGTCTCAACGCCTTCAGCCACCACGGTGACGCCGAGGCCATGGGCCAGCGCCAGAGTGGCGGCCACGATCGTGCTGTCCTGGGGCCGGACTCTGATCCCGCTGACGAAGGACCGGTCGATCTTGAGAACCTGAAAGGGGAAGCGTTGGAGAGCGGTGAGCGAGGAGTTGCCGGTTCCAAAGTCGTCGATGGCCAGGCCCACCCCGAGCGCGTGCAACCGGTCTAGCATCACTGTAGCGCCCTCCGGGTCCGTGCTCAAGACGCTCTCGGTGACCTCCAGGCAGACCTGATCAGGAGCCAGGCCATAGTCGGTGATGGCCTTCGCCACTTGAGCCACCAGGCCTGGGTCCAGCAACTGGACGGTCGAGAGGTTGACGGAGACGCTCAACTCCGCGGCAGCCGGATCATCCGCCGTCCAGTCGGCCAGAGTTCGGCACGCCTGTTGCAGAACCCAGCCCCCGATCTCGGAGATGCTCCCCGTCTCCTCGGCCAGAGAGATAAACTGGTCAGGGCCGAGCAAGCCCTGGTTGGGGTGCTCCCAGCGGACCAATGCCTCCACGCTGGTGATGCGTCCGGAGGCGACGGACACGATGGGCTGGAAGTCGAGCCTCAGCTCCCCTCGGTCGGTGGCGCCGGCAAGCTGATCCGCCAGCTCGACCCGCGCCTCAAACGCCAGATCAAACTCGGCCGGGATGACTTGGATGCGCCCCGGGGGGCCGAGCCTGGCCTGATGCAGGGCGTCCGACGCCCGCCGGATAAGCTCGTCGGGAACCCCCCAGTCCGAGCAGATGGCGACGCCCACGGTCACCTGCCCGATCCATGCGCGGCCGCCGACCGAATAGCGGCTCCCCAGGCGGCCGAGCACCCTGGCGACTGTGGCCTCGATATTCCCGACCGCGGTCTCCGGCATCGCCAGCGCGAAGATGGCCCCGTCGAGACGGGCCACCAAGTCGCTCGGGCGAGCCCCTCGGGCCATTCGCCTGGCGAAAGTGCGCAGCACCTCGTCCTTGGCGGCCAGGCCGAACAAGTCGGTCACATCCGGCAGGCGGCGTAGGTTGAAGGCCGCCATGGCCCCGATGGCGCCGTCATGGCGCGCCGACAGCTCGCTCATCGCCTCCCTCAGCCCTCGCCAATTGAGGAGACCCGTAAGCTCGTCGTGCCGGGCCAGCGAGAGCAACTCGGCCTCAATCTTCTTGCGCTCGCGGATGTCCCGGAATATCCGCAGCACGGCAACGGTCCGGCCTCCGGGATCGCGCAGCGACACAGTGGAGATGGCCACGTCGATCAGGCGGCCGTCCCGGTGGCGCCGCTGGGTCTCGTGCTCCACCACTGAAGCGCTGCTCAGCGTGCGTGCCAGGATCTCCTCGCGGGAACTGAATTCTATGCTCTGGAGCGGACGGCCGATGACTTCGGCCGCGCTCCATCCGAACAGGCGCTCCGAGGCAGGGTTCCAGAGCAGCGCGATTCCGTTGAGATCTGCCACCACCAGAGCGGTGGGAGAACCCGTCACGGCGGCCCTCAGCAGCTCGTGCTCGGAGAGGTTGAGGAGGGTGACTCCGGCGTGCGGCAGGGCGGAAGATCCGTTCCGACCAGAAGCGCTCTGCCGCCGGTCCCCAACGCGTATGGGCTTCGAGCTCGCCGGCGGACGCTTCCCGTTCCGCACCGTGGGAGAGGTCGCCCCATCCGCGATCTGACGCGCAGGGCCCCTCTCGATCGGGGCGGTCATGAAGTGAAGCCTAGTGCCCAGCCGTCCCACCGGGCAATGACGCAAAGGTCACGGTCCGTTGACACATTGGGGCGCGGACACCACCCAGCAGCCGACACCCTCTGAGCGTCGCGCCGAAACGACTTGGGGGAGAGGGAGGGGAGCAGCAGAGTTCCGGTGTCCGGCGTTGTGGCCGGAGCTACTCGGTGTCGCCCGCGCGATCGACGGCTATGGCCGCGACCCCCATCAAGTCAACGGCGATCCCTAGCCCCAAGTCCCAAGAGCCCCTGGTGGCATACGGACAGGCGGATCAACATGACGCCCAATCACCTCACCGGAAGGGGCACACCCCTTCTCCGTTGACCCCCGGGTCGACCAGGTCGAGGCATGCAGCCAACTGAGACAGGGTTGTAGCCACTCCGTGCGGACCGGAGCGGTGCCCCCAGGGAGAATGACGTCCCAGGGGATAGCGATGATGAGAGACTCAAAGTCAGCGGTGACAGCCGTCCGAAGCTTCGCTCCTGACTTGGTTCGGTCTGGGAAGCTGATCCCGGGCCTTGGCAGCACGCTGCTCCAGCGCGCGTCCGCTGCCCTGGTGGTCGCGCTGCTACTGGGTGCCGTCGCGTTCCTGCATCCTGACCGCAAGCTGGCCTATGAGTTCCTGCTGAGCGCAGTACTGATCTGTCTGGTGGCTGGGAGCGCAGCCCTACCCTGGTCCAGGATTCCTCAGTGGACCAGGGTGTTTCCGCCGCTCGCCTACCTGCTTTCGGTTGCGATTCTGATCCCCAAGGTTGGCATCGGCGACATCGAGCTGGTGCCGCTTCTCCTGCCGCCGGTTGTGTGGACCTCCTTATCCTTGGGTCGCCGGACATCGGCCGGCGTCGCCGGAGCGACTGCCCTGGCGCTGGTCGCCATGCCATCTCCGTCAGTCAGCACTTTCCCTTGACAGTCGTGGCCTGGGCCGTGGTCGTGTGGGGTGGCGTTGCCCTGGTGATCGCCATCAGTGTCCGCAGCCTTCGGGAACAACTGGCCCATGCTGTCGACGAGGGGATCGAGTTGCTGCGCCAGGCTGAAGCCTTGAGCGAAGCGGCCGGCATCTTGACCTCGCTCCAAGATCCCCAGTTGGTGCTCCGAGAAGCCTGCCGGCTGGGGGCTGAGATGGTCTCTCCCGTGGGGGTGCGGGGCCGCCGGGCTCAGTACATTCGAATCAAGGGCGACACCGCCTGCCTTGATCTCATCGTCGCTGAATTTGACCACCTCGATATCCGACCATTTTCGCTGAGCGAGCACCCAGCCCGAGATCCAGACTTAATCTCGGAGAGTGGCGCGCCCAGACGGATTTGAACCCCCGCTCCCAGATTCGTAGCCTTGCAGCTACCGAGAACGGTGTGCGCGTAGGGACTCGAGGCGGGTTGGTATCAGGGTTGGTATCAAAACCGCAAATCGGGCGTCGACGGCACAGCTTGGTCAGCCGCAGTTTGATCTCAAAATGGCGGAGGGAGAGGGATTCGAACCCCCGAGGACCTTGCAGCCCCAGCGGTTTTCAAGACCGCCGCATTCAACCGCTCTGCCATCCCTCCGAGCCGTGTCGAGCAGAGATTCTCCCCAATTTAGAGCCCCGGGTCGCGAGGAAGTACCTCTCTCCCCATCGTGCGTATGTCCTACGACGCGCTCGGCGTCACCACCAGGTGCCCGTCCCGGACCTCCATCACCAGCACAATCACATCCTTGGCGATCGGGTCGCCGACGGCGCTGAGCGCGGGCCACTCCTCCCCGCGGGCCCTGACCGAGCCCAGGTGGATCATGCCCGGAATCGCGACCGAAACCACGGCCTCTTCTCCGACCAAGCGCTCGATTCCGTTGATCACGGGAGGGCTCCGGGGTCCCCCGAGCGCATCACGCAAGAGTCCACCTAACGCTTGGGAGCTCGTCTGCCCCCGTTGGGCAGAGGTCGGGCAGGCGCTGCCGGGGTCACCGGATCCGGCGATGGCCGGCTCGCGCTAGGGACCACGGCAGCCACCGAGCCGTTGTCCGACTCGGTCGCCATCACGAGCGCCTTGGCGGCACCCATCAGGCCGGCGAAGTCCGCCGGCACCACCAGCTTGGAGTTCGGGCTGTCGGCCAGCGTCGCCAGGTTCTTCAGCTGCCAGAACGCCAGCACATCGGGCGTGGCCTTGCCCTGGTGGATGGCTTCGAATACAGCCCCGATCGCCGAAGCCTCCCCCAGCGCATCCAGCTTCTGAGCCTCCTGATTTCCCTCGGCCTCCAGGATCTGAGCCTGCTTTCGTCCTTCCGCGGCGAGGACGGTCGCCTGCCGCTGGGCGGTGGCCCGGGTGATATTGGCCTGGGCCTCGCCCTCCGCCTGATTGATGGCCGCCTGCTTGTCGCCCTCGGACTGCAGGATGACCGAGCGCTTGTGCTGATCGGCCTCCTTCTGTTCCTCCATCGCCCGGAGAATGTTGGTGGGCGGGATGATATCCAGGACCTCGATCCGATTGACCCTCACCCCCCACTTCTCGGTCGCATCGGCGATATGGGCCGCCAGGTCGGCGTTGATCCGCTGGCGTTCCGAGAGGGCCTCGTCCAGGCTCATGGTGCCGAACACCGCGCGCAGCGCGGTGCGGCTTATCTGATCGATCGCCACCTGATAGTCCTGCACTTCGAAGAGCGCCTTGTTGACGTCGATCACCTGGTGGAAGATCGTGGCGCTCACCCCCACCGCGACGTTGTCCTTGGTGATCACATCCTGCTTGTCACCGCGCCGAGGAACCTCGCGCATGTCCACCCGGATCATGCTGTCCAAGATCGGGAGCATGAAAACCAGCCCCGGATTATGGGTGACGTGGAAACGGCCCAGTCGCTTGACCACCCCTTTCTGCCCCTGCTGGACCACCCGGACCGTGGACCGACTCAGCCCCAGAGCCAGGACCACGATCACGATCAAGGCGATCAGGAGTCCCACGCTGGGTCACGGTAGCAGACCGGCTGGCGAAGGGTTCTCTGGGACCGGGGACGACCCTCATCCTGCCGCGCCATCGGGGGGACGGTTCAGCCCTTCGATCCGCTCCGCTGGTCCAGCGATCTCGCCCGAGACCAGTTCCGGACCGCGGCGATTACCGCCGGTTCAGGAGAGCTCGGTCGTCTGCCCGAGGTAGGGCCCCAGGGACTCCGGAATGGCGACCGTGCCACGTTCGGTCTGGTAGGTCTCCAAGAGGCAGTCAAATGTCCTCGGCAGCGCCAGGGCGCTCCCATTGAGGGTGTGCACAAACTCTGCCTTGCCCCGGTCGGAGCGGAATCGAATGCCCGCTCGGCGGGCCTGGAAGTCCCCAAACACCGAGCAGGACGAAACCTCTAGAAAGCGGTTCAGCCCGGGCGCCCAGGCGTCAATGTCGTACTTCTTCCACTGGGCGAATCCCATGTCGCCGGCGCACATCAGGCGCACCCGGTAGTGCAAACCGAGCGCCTGCAGGACCGCCTCAGCGTCGGCGACCAGCCGCTCCAGTTCCTCCAGGGAGGTTTCTGGTCGGACGAACTTCACCAACTCCACCTTGGAGAACTGGTGCAGGCGGATGTAACCCCGGGTGTCCTTGCCAGGTGCGCCCGCCTCGCTCCGCCAGCAGGGAGTCCAGGCGACGAGGCGAATCGGCAGCTGCTCTAGGGGAAGGATCTCCTCCCGGTACAGGTTGGTGAGTGGGACCTCGGCGGTCGGGATGAGGAACCGATCGCCCTCGACCACATGGAAGGCGTCCTCCTCGAACTTGGGCAGGTTGCCGGTACCCACCATGCACTCCCGGCTGACCAGGTAAGGGGGTGAGACCTCGGTGTAGCCGTGGTCCCGGGTCGCCAGGTCCAGCATGAATTGGGCCAGCCCTCGCTCCAACCGGGCGCCGGCCCCGCGGAGCAGGGCGAATCGACTCCCCGAGATCTTGACCGCCCGCTCGAAGTCGAAGATCCCCAGCGCCTCGCCGAGTTCGTAGTGCGTCTTGGGTGGGAATTCGAATCGGGGTGGCTCGCCCCAGGTCCGCACCACCACGTTGTCGTCGTCCGAGGTTCCCGCCGGTACCGACTCGTGAGGCAAGTTGGGGACCAGCAGGAGCAACTCGTTGAGCTGATCCTGAATCAGCCGGCGCTCCTCCTGCAGCTTTTGGATTTTCCCCTTGAGCTGGCCGAGTTCGCGGCGCACCGAGGCCAGCTGTGCTTGGGCCAGGCTGCCCGAGCGGGCATTCATCTCACCGCGCGCCGCCTCCTCCGCCGCCAGGAGCCGGCGGTGCTGCCGGTCCAGCTCCAGGATCTGCTCGATCGGAGCCGTCTCACCCTTGCGGTCGGCGCCCTGGCGGACCAACTCGGGGTGCTCCCGGATGAAGTTGAGGGCGAGCATCCCTACAGGTTAGGCGGAAGACGCCGGGGGAGCGCCCGGATCGGCCTGGCCGTCACCGGAGAGCTGCGGCCGCAGGGTTGGGAAGAGCACCACATCGCGGATGCTCTTGGCGCCAGTGACCAGCATCACCAGTCGGTCCACGCCCATCCCGATTCCACCCGCCGGGGGCATCCCGTGCTCCAAGGCCTCGATGAAGTCCTCGTCGAATGGCTGCGAGTCGAAGTCGCCGGCCCCGCGGAGCCGGGCCTGCTCCTCGAGCCGCCTCCGTTGATCCAGGGGATCATTTAGCTCCGAGAAGGCATTGGCCAGTTCCCGGCCGGCGACCACCAGCTCGAAGCGCTCGACGAAGCGAGGATCGGAGCTCAGCCGGGCCAGCGGTGAGACTTCCACCGGGTAGTCGGTGACAAAGACCGGTCCCCGCAGGTTGGGCTCCACCAGCTGCTCGTAGACGGCGTACAGGACTTTGCCGGAGGACTCCCCCGCGGCGACTCCGACGTTGAGTCGCCGCGCCTCCTCCACCATCCGCTCCGGCGTGTCCCAGAGGGCGTCCAGGTCGAGTGCGGTCAGTTCATGAACCAGCTCCGCCATCGATTTGGCGGGGAATGGGGGGTCGAGGGTGATCGCCCCCTGCTCAGTTTCCAGCTCTCCGTCTTTGGGGGCCGCCGCTACCGCCGCCAGAACCAGCTCCTGGCAGAGCTCCTTCATCGACTCCAGGTTGCCGTAAGCCTGGTAGGCCTCGAGCATGGTGAACTCGGGATTGTGCCGGGGCGAGAGCCCCTCGTTGCGAAAGGTCCGAGCCAGCTCGTAGACCCGCTCAAAGCCGCCGACCAAAAGCCGTTTCAGGTAGAGCTCGAGCGCGATTCGCAAATAGAGATCGGTGTCCAGAGAGTGATGGTGGGTGCGAAAAGGACGCGCCTGGCCGCCCCCCGGGATCGGTTGTAGGACGGGAGTTTCCACCTCGAGGAATCCGCGCTGGTCGAGGACTCGGCGAAGCGCCCGGACGATCTCGCTGCGCTGGCGGAAGATCTCTCGGTGGGAAGGGTCGGAAAGCAGGTCGAGGTAGCGGCGCCGGTAGCGCTGCTCGACATCGACGAAGCCGCGCCCTTTGCCCACGGGAGGCCTCAGCGCCTTGGCCACCAGGGTGACCCGCTCCACCCTCAACGATGGCTCGCCCCGCTTGCTCCGGGTGAGGTTCCCCTCGGCCCCCACGATGTCACCGAGGTCGAGCTGTTCTAGATCGCCGACCCGATCTCCCCCAGGGTCGTCGCGGCTGGCCATCAGCTGCAGGGTGCCGCTCTGGTCATTGCAATCGGCGAAGGCGATGCCGCCGGACGAGCGCAGTCCGAGAATCCGCCCGGCCACGCGGACGTGATCGCCGTCCTGACCGGGCTCGGATGGCGCTCGCTGGTGCGCCTCGGCACAGCTGGCAGTCGGGAAGAAGTCGACCCCCCAGCTCGGAGTGCCTGCCTGGCGCAATTGCTCGGCCTTGCGTTGTCGCTCGGCGATGATCTCAGCGAGAGCCTTACCGCCTGGGGGCGGCAGCTGGGTCACGCCACCTTGAGGATCTGGACCTGGCGAGCCCCGCCGGGCGTCTCCACGTTGATCTTTTCCCCGGAGCGGCGGCCCAGCAGGGCCTTGCCCACAGGAGACTCCAGCGAGATGCGCCCGGAGGCAGCATCGGCCTCGGCCGGTCCGACGATGGTATAGGTCATCTCGCCGAACTCGTCCTTGACCTTGACCGACGAGCCGAGCTGGACGGAGCCGTCCTTGTGGTCGTCGGTCTCAATCAGACTGGCGTTGCGGATCATCTGCTCCAGGGTTAGGATGCGACCCTCCACGAAACCCTGTTCGTTCTTGGCGTCCTCGTACTCGGCATTCTCGCTGAGATCGCCGAATTCCTTGGCGGTTTTGATCCGCTGGGCGATCTCCTGACGGCGCTCGTTGACCAGGTGGTTGAGTTCCTCGCGCAGCTTGTCAAGACCAGTTTGGGTAAGGAGTACCGGCTTCTCCTGCATTTCTTCTCACTTGCTCCTAGCCGGCCTAAGCCGACGCGACTTCCGAAGCCCGCGCCGATAGCGCGCGGCGGCGGGCCGGGGAAGCGAAGTCTACCGAACAGATGCCCTCTGGGCAAGCCCGCTAATTGCCAAGGCCCAAATCGTGCTCCCGGCGATCACTCGCTGACCGGGGGAGCACCCCCCTCTCCCGGACCGCCCGATACCGCAAGGGCAATCGGTTTCCGGCTCCTCCACACTCCCGTGTTGGTTCCTTCACCACTTCGGAATTTGCCCGCTCATAGGTTCGGTGCTAGGCTGATTCCAGCCCAACGAGAAGATCGCTGGGCTTCCAATGTCGCCCCCCCCTCTCGGGGCGTCCCTTTCGGGGGGCGCCCTTTTTTGTTAAGCCAGTTCAGTCGTGGCCGCGGTTGAGCAACTCCAGGACGCGCAACCCCTCCAAGAGCACCAGCGGATCGATCACGTCCACCCCCTTCACCAGTGGAGCCACCAAGGCGGCCAGACCACCGGTCGCCACCACCTTCGGCTCGCCCGGGACCTCGAGGCGGATGCGAGCGATCATTCCCTCCGCCTGCGCCGCCGCGCCGTACATGATCCCCGCCTGCATCGAGGTCACGGTGGTCCGGCCCAAGGTCTTCACCGGAGCGACCAGGTCCACCCGCGGCAGCCGGGCCGCCCGGGCGAAGAGGGCGTCCACCGAGAGCTGCAGCCCGGGAGCGATGGCGCCCCCCAAGTAGCTGCCGTTCTCGTCGATGGCATCGAAGACGGTGGCGGTTCCGAAGCTGACCATGATCGCGGGACCTCGATAGCGGTGGTGGACCCCAACCGCGGTCACGATCCGGTCCGCCCCGACATCCCGGGCCGGGTCGTAGTGAATCTCCATCCCGGTTCTGGTCCCCGGGCCGACCAGGAGCGGCTCCAGGTGAAAGTAGCTACCGGCCATCTCCGCCAGGGGCTGGTTGAGACTGGGGACCACGCTGCTGACAGCGATGGCTTTGACCTCGGTGGACAGGCCCCGCTGGCTGAGAAAGGTGAGCAGCTGGCCGCCCAGTTCGTCGGATGTCGCGTCGCGCCTGGTGGTAAACCGCCCGTGGGTGCGCAGCTCCTCGCCGACGAAGAGGCCGACCGTCAGGTTGGAGTTCCCCACGTCGATGGCCAGCAGCAACCTTTATCCTCCCCGTCCGTTTGGGCCGTTCCCGAGTGCCGACGACTATATCGGTGCGGCCGAGGGACCCGGCCCGGTCCGTCCCGGGATGAGACCATCTTCCGATGCGGCGGGTCTACCGGCACCACTACCACCCTCGACGCTTGCCTCCCCGTGCCCGGATTCCCGGTTTCTGCTGCGGGCTGCCGCTGATGGGCTGCTGTCTGGTCTGGGCGGTTTTCTGGCTGGTGCTGCTGGTGAGCATCCTCTCCGTGCTGGGTCACCTCATCTAGAAGCGCCCGGGCGCGACCCTTGCCCACTTCGGCGATCATGGAGGCCCGGCCCCCGTCCAAAACCCATCTCGCGACCAGTTCTGGAGGCAGACCCCAGCGTGACCCTGAGCTACCCGCCGACCGTATCCAGCCCGACCAATTCGCGCCTGGCGACACTGCGGATCGGCAGCCTGGAACTCGCCACCCCCATCTTCATAGCCCCGATGGTCGGGATCACCGATCGGCCCTTCCGGGCCTTCGCGCGCGAGATGGGGGTGGGCCTCACCTGCACCGAGATGACCGCGGCGGCGGCACTGGTCAGGGCTCCAGAGGGAGTGGCGGAGCGACTCTTGGACCTGGGACCGAAGGAAACACCGGTGGCCGCCCAGCTGGTCGGCAACGACCCGCAGATGATGGCCGACGCCGCCCAGATCTGCGTCGCACTGGGGGCCGATGCCGTCGACGTCAATCTGGGCTGTCCGGTACCGAAGGTGGTCCGGCTGGGCTCGGGGGCGGCGCTGGCCCGGGAGATCGCCCGCACGGTGGCGGTGCTGGAGGCGATGGTCCGGGCGGTAAATGTCCCGGTGACCGCCAAGATGCGGCTGGGCTGGGATCATCAGTCGATCAACGCTCCCCAACTGTCCCGGGCGCTGGAGGAGGTGGGGGTGGCCGCGGTCACCGTCCACGGGCGGACCCGGTGCCAGAAATACACCGGGTTTGCCGATTGGGATGAGATCGCGCGGGTCAAGGAGGCGGTGCGCCGGATCCCCGTCCTCGGCTCGGGAGATGTCCGGGACGCCACCGTGATTGAGGGTCGGATCCGGGCCGGGGCAGTGGACGGGGTAGTGGTCGCCCGGGGGATGCTGGGCGACTGGAACTTTTTGGAGCAGGCGGTCAACCAGCTGCGCTGGGGGGTGCCCGGACCGGTGCCCCACTTCGAGGACCGGCTGCGACTGGCCAAGCGCCACTGGGACGCCATGGTGGTCCACCATGGCGAGCAGCGAGGGGTCCGGCTCAGCCGCAAGTTCGTGGTCTGGGCGATCAAGGGCTGCGACGGCGCGGCCCGACTCCGCGCCCGGGTGGCCGAGCTGTTCACCCAGGCGGACCTCGACCAGCTGTATGGGGAGATCCTCAGAGCCGGAGAAGGCCCGACCGGCTGGCACCGGCCCAATTTCACCTCCGGGGAAGGCTGAGGTGTCCCCCAACACCCACCGCAACCTGGTCTGCCCTTCGGGATGCCGCGGCGGACGCTTCGAGATCCTGGGCGCCCCGGTCTTGGTGGACAGCAGGGGCAGCTATCTGACCCACCACGACCAGGTGGCCACCTTCCGCTGTGACGAGTGTCAAGCAGTGGCGATCGACCTGGCGGCCGCCGCCCGCGCCGCGGCTAGGGATACCCGGTACGCCCCGGCGCCGACCTTGCGGTGTCCCGCCTGCGGCGCCACCCTGCTCTCCCCGGAGGATCACGAGCCCAGCGCGGATCTGGAGTGTCCCGACTGCGGCGCCATCTTTTCCTGGGAAGAGGGGAGTCCATCGCTGCTGGGCAACTTCAGCGAACTGCCGACCGATGCTGACCCGGACGAGTGAGAGCGCCGGATGTTCACCGTGCGCCTCGACGGCAACGGGGATAATCGTCATCCCTTGAGTGATCCGCAGTGCGGCTAGTGTCGCGGTGGAAGACAAGGGTCGCTCTTCCCTCTCTGGTCGGGCTGCTGCTCGCTGCCGGGATCGTCCTGGGCTACTCCCACCTGAGCAAGTCCCCCAAGCCCCGGTCCAAGCCCACACCCCGGGTCTCGGCCAGCGTCGCGGCCAGTCCGACCCCGGCGACCACGCCCCGCCGCGAGCCGCACGTCCTGCTGATCATGGAGGAGAACCAGGGATACAACGCCACGCAGACCAACTGCGGTAGCGCCAACAGCTACTTTTGCCAGCTGGCCTCGAACTACGCGTCCGTGGTGCCCTGGTACGGGGCCTCGCACCCGAGCCTACCCAACTATCTCGCGATCACCTCCGGATCGGTCCAAAACTGCTCCTCAGACTCCTGTTCCGGGCCGTACCCAGCGGACAATCTAGGTAATCAATTGAGTACGGCTGGCATTCCCTGGACGGCCTACATGGAATCGATGCCTTCGCCCTGCTACCGCGGTAGCAGCGCCGGCGAATACGCCGAAAAGCACGACCCCTTCGTGTATTACGGGGACATCGTCGACAGCCCCTCCTGCTCCCAACACGTGCTCCCCTACCCCGGCGCGAGCGCCCTGTTGGCGGCGCTGAACGGTCCCACGCCACCGGACTTCGTGTGGATCACCCCCAACCTCAATGACGACATGCACGACGGAACGGTGGCGGCCGGCAACGCCTGGTTGCAAGCCAACCTGGGCCCGGTGTTGACGTCCTCTTGGTTCACCCACTTCCAGAGCACCGTGATCGTCACCGAGGATGAGAACGACGCTTCCGCCGGCGGATCCTGCTGCGGCGATGCCACCGGTGGGCAGATCCCGGAGCTGATCATCTCGGGCAATGCCAGGGGCCAGGGACAGGTCTCCCTGACTGGCGACCATTACGGCACCCTGCGTTCCATCGAGGAGGCATTTGGTCTACCTCTGCTGGGCGCAGCGGCCGATGCCGGCAACGGAGATCTGACTCGACTCTTCGGCTGAAGGTCGGATGGGCCGATCGAGTCGCGGTTAGCGGCGGGAATGGGCCCAGTGCCGGTCGCGAA